>Ga0206116_1001711_pt1 | contig 10816 bp, 7 predicted proteins | sample 3A1Ametagenome_FD_178000 | JGI IMG/M metagenome (GOLD analysis project Ga0206116, IMG submission 178000) | Enriched microbial communities from leaf-cutter ant dump, University of Wisconsin, Madison, United States - 3A1A | ecosystem: Environmental > Terrestrial > Nest > Insects nest > Nest dump...
GGTTTGGAGCTCGCTGAAGTCGCCAAGTTTCGCAGCGCGGATGGCCTGCTCGCCCAGGTGGTTGCGCAGCACGAACTTGGGGTTGGTTTTCAGCATAAAATCGGCCGCTGGCGCTTGTCCATCAAGCGCTAGCAGCTCTGAATACGATAGCAACCAGGCGTCGAAGGCCGCGCGGTCCGCGAACAGGTCGCGCACGGGCTCGAAGTCGCTGTTGCGCACGGCGTGCGAGAGCCGGCGCCAGAAGATCGTGTAGTCCACGCCATTGCGGGCCAGCAGCAGCAGGATGCCGTCGATCAGCGCGGCATCCCGCTCGCGCGCGGCGGTCAGGCCCAGTTTGGCGCGCATGCGGGCCATGAAGGCTTCGGGGAAGACGGTCTTGTACGGCTCCAGCGCTGCCCTGGCCAGCTCCTCGTCGCCGATGAGCGGCAGCAGCGCCTGGGCCAGGCAGAACAGGTTCCAGTACGCCACGTTGGGCTGGCGGTTGTAGGCGTAGCGGCCCTGGGTGTCGCTGTGGTTGCAGACGTGGCCGGGCACGAAGGCGTCCAGGAACTGGAAGGGGCCGTAGTCGATCGTCAGGCCCAGGATGCTCATGTTGTCGGTGTTCATCACCCCGTGGCAGAAGCCCACGGCCTGCCACTGCGCCATCAGGTGCGCGGTACGCTCGCTCACGGCCTGCAGCAGGGCGGCATAGGGATTGTTGCCGCGGCCGTCCGTGCCGTCCCGGCATGCGGGGTAGTAGCGGTCGATGACGTAGTCGGCCAGCGCCCGGAGCTGGGGCTCCAGGCCGTTGGCGGCGAAATGCTCGAAATGGCCGAAGCGCACGAAGCTCGGCGCCACGCGCGTGACGACGGCGGCGGTTTCCACCTCCTCGCGCCGGACGGGGGCGGGCGAGCCCGTGATGCACAGCGCGCGTGACGTGGGAATGCCCAAACCGTGCATGGCCTCGCTGCACAGGAATTCGCGGATGCTGGAGCGCAGCACCGCCCGCCCGTCGCCCATGCGGGAGTACGGCGTGCGGCCCGCGCCCTTGAGCTGGATTTCGTACCCATGGGTTGTTTCGCCCAGCAGGATGGCGCGCCCGTCGCCCAACTGGCCCGCCCAGACGCCGAACTGGTGGCCGCTGTACACGCTGGCCAGGGGCCGCGAGCCTGCGGGCAGCGCGTTGCCGGTGAAGGCCTGCAGCGCCTCTTCGCTGCGCAGCCGCGACGCGTCCAGGCCGATGAGCCGCGCCACGCCGTCGCTGGCGCCGACCCAGTGCGGGGCGGGCAGCGGGGTGGGGCGCAATTCGGTGTAGAAGTCGGGGCCCAGGGCCGCGAAGCCGTGGTTCCAGGCCAGGCCGAGGTCGGCGGCGGTATCGCTGTCGGCAGGCAGGTGCATGGGGCCGATTGTCTCGCACCGACGATGCCCCGCAGCGGGCAAGGCCTTGCAGGCTCTCAGGAGGCTGCCTCGGGCTCCGCGCTCAGGATCTGTGCGCGGTACTGGCCCGGCGGCATGCCGAACCAGCGCTTGCACGCGCGGAACAGGTTGCTCTGGTCGGCGAAGCCGAGCAGGTCGGCGATCTCGGCCAGGCTGCGGCGCTCGTCGCTCAGGTACTGGCACGCCAGCTCGCGGCGGGTGTCGTCCAGCAACTGCTGGTAGCTCACGGACTCGGCCTGCAGGCGCCGCTGCAGGGTGCGGTCGGTCAGGTGCAGCCGTGCCGCCACGTCCTCGCGCCGGGGCTCGCCCAGGTGCAGCAGGCGGGCGATCTCGGTGCGCACCTTCGTGCTCGCGAGCGACTGGCCCAGCTGGCCGAGCTCGGCCTCCACCAGCCGCTCGTGCAGCGCCCACAGGCTGGGGTTGTGGGTGGGAATGGGGGCCAGCAGGTCGGCCTCGGCCAGCAGGAAGCGGTTGGCCGGCTGGCCAAAGCGCGGCAGCAGGCCGAAGGCGGCGCGGTAGCGGGTCTCGTCGGCCGGGGGCGGGGTGATCAGCCCCATGGACAGTGGCACCAGCTCGCGGCGCGTGAGCCAGCAGCATAGCGTGAGCAGGGTCAGCACCGCGAACTCCACCCGCTGGCGCGGGATGGGCCGGGTCGCGCCGATGTGGCTCAGCTGCAGCCAGTAGCCCCGCTGCTGCGGGTCGCGCTCCATCACGAAGGTGGTGGCGTCCGAGATCAGGGCCATCTGCCGCTGCAGGTGCCCCAGGCCCGTGAGCAGGTTGGGGCTGGAGGCCAGGGCGTAGCCCACCAGGTCCACATTGCCGTACCTGGCCGCCAGGTCGCGGTCCAGGCCCAGGCCGGGCTGGCCGTGGCGTGCGGCCGCGATCTCCCACAGGCGGCTCACGCGGTCCACGTCCACCCGCGTCTGCGGCTGCTGCAGGGCTGCTAGGTCGATGCCTGCCTCGGCGCACAGGTCGGCGGCCGGCAGGCCTTCCGCCGCCAGCATGTCGGCAATGCCGCGCACCCACGCGGCCGAACTGGTGCGCTGCGTCATGGGACTGTCACCTGCTCAGGGTTAACGCTAGGGTGGTGTTCTGAAGTCACTGTTTTGGCACGGTTGCGATAGCGGGCCGGAGGCGAAGGATTCCCACAATCGTCGCCGAGGTCGGGCCCTGCCGCAAGTGTGACGCTTCGCAGAGGCCCGCCCCATTCCTGAAAAAACCGAAGGAGACAAACATGGCCGATTTTCAAAGGCGTCTGCGTTGGAGCGCCGCGCTGCTGGCCGCCCTGGCAGCCACGGCGTGCGGAGGTTCGAGCGGTTCCCCGCCCGAGCTGCGCGAGACCCGCTACGGCATGGTGCGCGGGGTGGACGACAGCGCCACCAGTGGCACCTATGCGTGGAAGGGCATTCCGTTCGCGAAGCCCCCCGTGGGCGCGCTGCGCTGGCAGCCGCCGGCGGAGCCCGTGGCATGGACGGGCGAGCGGGACGCCACGCGGTTCGGCAGCGCCTGCCTGCAGATGGGCCGCATCTACGGCCCGGGCGCGAACAACCGCTTCGACGACACCATCGGCCAGACGCTGAACACCCCGCTGGGCAGCGAGGACTGCCTGACGCTGAACATCTGGCGCCCGGCCACGGCGCAGGACAACCTGCCCGTGCTGCTGTTCCTGCACGGTGGCAGCGCCATCTCCGGCTACACCGCCGACCCGGTGTACGACGGGGCGGCGCTGGCACGCTCCGCCAACGCCGTCGTGGTCACGGCCAACTACCGGCTGGACGTGCTGGGTTACCTGCAGCTGCCGTCGCTGCATGCGGGCGGCGGCACCTATACCGGCAACTACGCGCTGCTCGACAACGTGGAGGCGCTGCGCTTCATCCAGCGCAACATCGCCGGCTTTGGCGGCAACGCGGGCAACGTCACTCTCATGGGGCAATCTGCCGGGGCCATCAATGCCCTGGCGCTGCTCACGGCGCCGCAGGCCGCGGGGCTGTTCCACAAGATCCTGCCGATCAGCGGCGGCATCTCGTTGCCTTCCAACCTGCCGCCGGGCACGATTCCCACGCTCAACCCCGCGTCCAAGTACCAGGCCCAGTCCGGCCTGCTGCTGGCGCACCTGGCGCTGGCCGACAGCCTCGCGCCCGACCTGGCCGCCGCGCAGGCGCTGGTGGCCGGCTGGGCGCCCGCCGACGTGGCAAGCTACCTGCGCGGCAAGGATGCGCGCCTGATCCTGCAGACCGTGCTCAAGAACGGCCTCACCGGCTCCGGCCCCATTCCGGACGGCGTGATGGTGCCTGCCGACCCCATTGCGGAGATGGGTGCGGGGCGCTATCACAAGGTGCCCGTGCTGTCCGGCTACACCGCCGAAGAAGGCAAGCTGTTTGCGCCCTTCCTGGCGCTGTTGGGCGGCAAGCCAGGCATGAAGATCTCCGATGCCGAGCGCTTCGCGATGATGCAGTCGTTCAACCCCGATGCGTCCGCAACGGTGACGGCGGCGGACATCCTCGACGCCTCCTACCTGCCGGTGACGGCTCCCGGCACCGGCTACAACGCGCGCACCCGCCTGCTGGGCAGCGTGTTCATCGACCCCAGCCGCGACAGCCTGCTCAACACCCTGCGCAGCCAGCAGGACAACGTGTGGAGCTACCAGTTCAACTGGGCCCAGCAGCCCGCGCCGTGGAACGACGTGTACGGCGCGGCCCATGCCTTCGACCTGCCGTTCGTGTTCGGCAACTTCGGGCCCTCGGTGTTCGCCAAGGCCACCAACAGCACGGCCAACCAGCCCGGGCGGCTGGCCCTGTCCAAGGCCATGATGGACAGCGTGCGGGCGTTCGTGCACACGGGCGACCCGAACAACGCCACGCTGGGCCGGGCTTGGCAGCCCTGGCCGCGCAAGTTCCTGTTCGACGCGGACCAGAAGGCCGTGCGCCTGGGCGTCGAATGAAGAAAAAGCAGCCGCTCGCCGCCGTGGTTCACTGCGCCGCCGTGGCGGCGAGGTACGTGCCCAGCGCCTCATCGTCCACGATGGCCACGCGGCCGAAGTCCAGCGACACGATGCCCTGGTCCTCCAGGGTGCGCAGCACGCGGTTCACCGTCTGGCGGGAGAGGCCCACCAGCTGCCCCAGCTCGTCCTGCGTCAGGTTCAGCCGCCGCGTGCTGCGCCAGAACAGCCGACTCAGGTACAGCGCCACGCGGTGTTCGGGGGACTGCGTCCGCCCCGCCTCGATGATGGTCATGGCCTGCCCCAGGCGCATGTTCAGGTGCAGCACCAGGAACTGGTTGAAGGCCAGGTGGGTCTCGCGCAGCAGGTCGAACAGTGGCAGCGGCAGGCAGAGCAGGGTGGTGGGGCGCAGGGCGACCACGTGGTACTTGCGCGGCTCGGGCTTCATGGCCGAGCCTTCGCCGAACCACTCGCCATCGGGCACGCCGATGAAGGCCGACGAGCGGCCCTTGCTGGCGGGGCTCTGCAGCATCACCAGCCCCGACAACACGGCATGCCAGCCCTGCACGGCGCTGCCCGCGGGCATCATCACGGCCCCCTTGTCGGCCTGCTGGGCGAACACCTCGGCGCGCAGCCGATCCTGCACGGCCAGGGGCGCGCTGGCGAACCAGGGCTGGGCTTCGATGAATCGCTGGGCGGTGGGCGCAAAGCAGAGCATGCGCCGGATTGTCGCTGCATCCGCAGGGGCAATGCAGGGTAATCCCTGTGCGTTTGTCAACGGGACGACAGGTGTTGGCAGGGTGGCATGCCGGGCGCACACTGGCGTGCTGTCGATGCGGCGCGCTACGATGATCCTTCCATTCACTACAACACCCAAGGAGTACCCATGCTGGGCCTGATGCAGAGCCAACCGTTGCTGATTTCGTCGCTGATCGAATTCGCCGAGCGCCACCACGGCGACGCCGAGATCGTGTCCCGGCGGGTCGAGGGCGACATCCACCGTTATACGTACCGCGACCTCGCCGCGCGGGCGCGCCGGTTGGCCAACGCGCTGGACGCGCTGGGGCTGCAGTTCAGCGACCGCGTGGCCACGCTGGCCTGGAACGGCTACCGCCACATGGAGATGTACTTCGGCGTCTCCGGCTCGGGCCGGGTGCTGCACACGGTCAACCCGCGCCTGCACCCTGAGCAGATCGCCTGGATCGTCAACCATGCCGAAGACCAGGTGCTGTGCTTCGACGTCACCTTCCTGCCCCTGGTGCAGGCCGTCCATGCCAAGTGCCCCACGGTGAAGAAGTGGGTGGCGCTGTGCGATGCGGACAAGCTGCCCGCGGACTCCGGCATTCCGGGCCTGACGAGCTATGAGGAATGGATCGGCGCGCAGTCGCCCGACTACGCCTGGCCCCAGTTCGACGAGAACTCCGCGTCGAGCATGTGCTACACCAGCGGCACCACCGGCAACCCCAAGGCGGCGCTGTACAGCCACCGCTCCACCACGCTGCACGCCTATGCGGCCGCGCTGCCCGACGTGATGTGCCTGTCCGCGCGCGACTCCGTGCTGCCCGTGGTGCCCATGTTCCACGTCAATGCTTGGGGCATTCCGTACTCGGCCGCGCTCACGGGCTGCAAGCTCGTGTTCCCCGGGCCGGCCATGGACGGCAAGTCGATCTACGAACTGATCGAGTCCGAGAAGGTCTCCTACGCCGCCGGCGTGCCCACCGTATGGCAGATGATGCTGGGCCACATGAAGCCAGCGGGCCTGAAATTCTCCACGCTCAAGCGCACAGTGATCGGCGGCTCGGCCTGCCCGCCCGCGATGATCCATGCCTTCCAGGAAGACTACGGCGTCGAGGTGCTGCATGCCTGGGGCATGACGGAAATGAGCCCGCTGGGCACGCTGTGCACGCTCAAGAACAAGCACCTGGCGATGTCCAAGGAGGAGCAGACCAAGATCCGCCTCAAGCAGGGCCGCGCCATCTATGGCGTGGACATGAAGATCGTGGGCGGTGATGGCGCGGAGCTGCCCTGGGACGGCAAGACCTACGGCGACCTGTACGTGAAAGGCCCGTGGATCGTGCGCGAATACTTCAAGGGCGAGGGCGGCGACCCGCTGGTGGACGGCTGGTTCCCCACGGGCGACGTGGCCACCATCGACGCCGACGGCTTCATGCAGATCACCGACCGCAGCAAGGACGTGATCAAGTCCGGCGGCGAATGGATCAGCTCCATCGACATCGAGAACATCGCCATGGCGCATCCGGCGATTGCCATGGCGGCCTGTGTGGGCATGCCGCACCCGAAGTGGGACGAGCGTCCCATCGTGGCCGTGGTCAAGCGCCCCGGCGCGGAGGTCACGCGCGACGAACTGCTGGCCTTCTACGAAGGCAAGACGGCCAAGTGGCAGATCCCCGACGACGTGGTGTTCGTCGAGGCCATTCCGCTGGGCGCCACCGGCAAGATGCTCAAGACCAAGCTGCGCGAGCAGCTCAAGGACTACAAGCTTCCAGGCCTGTAAACCAGGCCTCAGGCACCGTGGTGGTGCGCGGGGGCTCGCCACCACAGTCACGTGTGCGACGCTGGTAGGGGCAATCCCTGAGCATCGCTTTTGTTGCAACGCGGTACGCTGCGTCGTGTCGATTTACAAGGAGACAAGACCATGAAATTCGCTATTAAGGCTGTAGCAGCCTCGGTAATACTGGCAAGCGCTGGCGGGGCTTTCGCTCAAAAGGGCGAGACCGTGAAGATCGCTTGGCTGGACCCGCTCTCCGGCCTGATGGCGGCCGTGGGAACGAACCAGCTCAAGAGCTTCCAGTTCGTGGCCGAGGAGTTCAACAAGAAGAACACCTCCGGCGTGAAGTTCGAGATCATCGGCATCGACAACAAGCTCAGCCCGCAGGAGACCACCGCCGCGCTGCGTTCCGCCATGGACCAGGGCGCGCGCTACGTCGTGCAGGGCAACGGCTCGGGTCCGGCGCTGGCCATCATGGACGCGCTGGAAAAGCACAACTCGCGCAACCCCGGCAAGGAAGTGGTGTACCTCAACTACGCTGCCGTGGACCCCGACCTCACCAACAGCAAGTGCAGCTACTGGCACTTCCGCCTGGATGCGGACACGTCCATGAAGATGGAAGCGCTGACCACCTACATGAAGGATGTGCCCGAGGTCAAGAAGGTCTACCTGATCAACCAGAACTACGCGCACGGCCACCAGGTCGCCAAGTACGCCAAGGAAATGATGCAGCGCAAGCGCCCCGACGTGCAGTTCGTCGGCGACGACCTGCACCCCCTGGCCCAGGTGCGCGACTTCTCGCCCTACATCGCCAAGATCAAGGCATCGGGCGCCGACAGCGTGATCACCGGCAACTGGGGCTCCGACCTGGCGCTGCTGATCAAGGCCGCCAACGACGCGGGCCTGAACAACGTCAACTTCTACACCTACTACGGTGCCGTGACCGGTGCGCCGACCGCCATGGGTGCGGGGGCCGCCAACCGCGTGTACATGGTGTCCTATGCCAACGCCAACATGGGCGGCGAATTCAGCCGGATCGTGACCGACTACAAGAAGAAGTTCAACGACGACTTCTATACCGGCGCTGTCTACCACGCCTTCTCCATGCTGGACACGGCATTCACCAAGACCAAGTCCACCGACCCGGTCAAGGTGGCTGCCGCGCTCGAAGGCCTGAAGTTCAAGAGCTTCAACGGCGAGGTCGAGATGCGCAAGACCGACCACCAGCTGCAGCAGGGCCTGTACATCACGCGCTGGGAGAAGGCGGGCGGCAAGAACCCGCTCGATGCCGAGAACACCGGCTACACCTTCGTGCCCGTGAAGTACTACGAGCCCTATGTGGCCAGCACGCCCACGTCGTGCCAGATGAAGCGCCCTTAAGGCTCCGAGACTGTTTCGAGGCCCGACCTGCTCGGGCCTTTTTTTCTTCACCCTGCAATGAAGAAGTCCAATGAATCTTGAGTTTTTCGTGATCTCTCTGCTCAACGGCGTGGCCTACGGGCTGCTGCTGTTCCTGCTGAGTTCGGGCCTCACGCTGATCTTCAGCATGATGGGGGTGCTCAATTTCGCGCATGCCAGCTTCTACATGCTGGGCGCCTATTTCGCCTTCACCGTTTCCGGGTTGGTGGGCTTCTGGCCTGCGCTGGTCATTGCGCCGCTGGGAGTGTTCGTGCTGGGCGCCGCGTTCGAGCGCTACTGCCTGCGCCGCGTGCACAAGTTCGGCCATGTGCCGGAGCTGCTGGTGACCTTCGGCCTGTCGTATCTGATCCTCGAAGTGGTGCAGCTGGTCTGGGGCCGCTCCACCGTGCCCTACGGCCTGCCCGAGCAATTGCAGGGGCCGCTGTTCACGCTGTACGGCACGCAGTTCCCCAAGTCGCGTTCGTTCGTGATGCTGGTGGCCATCCTGATGCTGGTGTCGGTGTGGCTGCTGCTCACACGAACGCGCATCGGCCTGGTGATCCAGGCCGCGCTCAAGTACCCCCACATGGTGGAGGCGCTGGGCCACAACGTGCCGCGCGTGTTCATGCTGGTGTTCGGCGGCGGCGCCGCGCTGGCGGGGCTGGCGGGCGTGATCGGCGGCAACACCTACGTGACGGAGCCCGCGATGGCGGCCTCGGTGGGCTCCATCATCTTCGTGGTGGTGGTGGTGGGCGGCATGGGTTCGCTGGCGGGGGCCTTCCTGGCCTCGCTGCTCATCGGGCTGGTGCAGACCTTCGCCGTGGCGCTGGACTATTCGCTGCTCAACCTGTTCCAGGCCGTGGGCGTTGCCGTCACCGACCAGACCTTCGGCTACCCCTTGCTCAAGCTCACGATTTCCCAGGTGGCGCCCATCCTGCCGTACCTGTTCCTCGTGCTGATCCTGATCTTCCGCCCCAAGGGCCTGCTGGGCACGCGGGAGGATTGATGCCATGACTTCTCCATCCACTTCCTACTACCGATTCAAGCCCTGGAACGTCGGCCGTTTCGTCATCTGGACGCTGTTCGGGCTGGCGCTCATCGCCGCGCCGCACCTGTTCACGAGCAGCCTGGCGCTGACCATGCTCTCGCAGATTGGCTACCTCATCATCATCTGCCTGAGCTACAACATCCTGCTGGGACAGGGCGGCATGCTGAGCTTTGGCCATGCGGTGTACACCGGCCTGGGCTCGTTCATCGCCATCCATGCCATGAACATGGCCGGCAAGGGCGAGGCGCCGATCCCGCTGGTGCTGATCCCGCTGGTGGGCGGCCTGGCGGGGGCGTTCTTCGCCACCATCCTGGGCTTCGTCACCACCAAGAAGTCGGGCACCACCTTCGCCATGATCACCATGGGCATCGGCGAACTGGTGGCGGCCATGGCGCTGATGTTCCCCGAGTTCTTCGGCGGCGAGGGCGGCATCACCACCGACCGCGTGTACGGCAAGGGCTTCTTCGGCATCAACTTCGGGCCGGGCATCCAGGTGTACTACCTGATCGCGGCCTACTGCTTCGTCTGCACGGCGGCGATGTTCGCCTTCACAGGCACGCCGCTGGGCCGCATCCTGAACGCCGTGCGCGACAACCCCGAGCGCGTGGAGTTCATCGGCTACAACACGCAGCGCGTGCGCTACTTCGCCTTCATCATCGCGGGCTTCTTCGCGGGCATCGGCGGCGGGCTGGCCGCCATCAACTTCGAGATCATCACGGGGGCGGACAGCCTGAGCGTGGTGCGCTCGGGCGGCTACCTGCTGTTCACCTTCCTGGGCGGGGCCACGTTCTTCTTCGGCCCCATCATCGGCGCGGTGCTGCTGGTGCTGGCCTCGGTGCTGCTGTCCGAGCTGTCCAAGGCCTGGCTGCTGTACCTGGGGCTGGTGTTCCTGTTCATGGTGATGTATGCGCCCGGCGGCATCGCCAGCCTGATCATGATGAACCTGCGCGTGGCCAAGTACGGCAAGCTGCGTCCGCTGTGGACCTCGTACCTCGCCCTGGCCGGCACGGCCCTGGTGGGCGTGCTGGGCGCGGCCTGCATGATCGAGATGACCTACCACCTGCAGCTCAACGCGGCGCTGGGACCCGACGTGAAGTTCCTGGGAGGCACATTGAACGCCACGAGCCTGACCACCTGGTTCGGCGCCATCTTCGTGATGCTGACGGGTTTTGGGCTCTTCGAGCTGTGCCGGCGCCAGTTCGTGCGGCAGTGGGGCACCATCCAGGAAGAAATCGAACATGAGATCAAGCGCGGGGAGGCGCTGTGAACATGGCGTCCAACGCAACCTACGCGCTCGAACTGCGCGACCTTCGCAAGAGCTTCGGCAAGACCGAGATCATCCGCGGCGCCAACCTGGCCGTGGCCCCCGGCGAGCGGGTGGCCATCATCGGCCCCAACGGCGCGGGCAAATCCACGTTGTTCAACCTGATCAGCGGGCGCTTCGCGCCCACCAGCGGCGACGTGATCCTGAACGGCCAGCGCATCAACGGCATGGCGCCGTACGAGA
>Ga0206116_1001712_pt1 | contig 10813 bp, 13 predicted proteins | sample 3A1Ametagenome_FD_178000 | JGI IMG/M metagenome (GOLD analysis project Ga0206116, IMG submission 178000) | Enriched microbial communities from leaf-cutter ant dump, University of Wisconsin, Madison, United States - 3A1A | ecosystem: Environmental > Terrestrial > Nest > Insects nest > Nest dump...
CTGGCCGATGCGCTGCAGACGATTACCGACCCGCTGGTTATCAAGACAAAAATGGACGAGAGCGACAGGGAGATTCTTCAAGAATTAAGCGATGCTCTTGCCGAGCGACTTTTCCCCACTTCAAACACCCCCGCCCCTGTCACGCCCCATTGATGGCCTTGGCGATGCCAAGCGCGCCGTCTTTGGTGGCTTTGCCGAGGGACTGATTCCGCCGCCACCCATTGACTATACGCTGTGGGGATCGCGCAACGTCCAGTTCGGGGCCGATGATAGCGAATTCGACGGGAAATATGACCCTGACCTTTTTCCGTTTTTTCGGGAAGTTTTGGCCTGCCTACAGCCTGATCATCCTTCACGGGAAGTAATACTGATAAAATCTGCGCAGATTGGCGGAACTGTTGTCGCGCAGATTTTCCTTGGCGCATCGATGGATCTGGACCCGGGACGCTTCGGGTATGTGCACCCGTCACTGGATAACGCTAAAAAATGGGTACGGATGAAATGGGCGCCGTTCGTCAAGCGATGCCTGCCGCTGCGCAACGCCTTCGCCAGTGACCGAAGCCGAGACACGGCGAATTCGATTTTTTTTAAAGAGCGCCGCGATGGCCTTGGCGCACTGACTATATCCGGAGCGAATTCTGCATCCTCGCTGTCGATGTATACCGTGAAACGGCAGGTGCAGGACGACCTTTCGAAGTGGGAGGAAAACGAGGCGGGCGATAGCGAAACGCAGGCGGATAGCCGGGCGATGGCGTTTTCATACGCTAAAATATTCAAACTATCGACGCCGATGATTAAGGGCACCTGCCGGATATCAAGAAATTACGACCGGTCTGATCAACGAGCTTTTAAGGTGCCTTGCCCACACTGCGATGAGCCGCAGGTGTTGACGTGGGAAAACTTCAGCAAGTCGCTGCATGAGGGGATGGATTACGCCTCGGCGCACTTTACTTGCGAGAGTTGCGGCGCGGCGATTGAACACCACCACAAGCGTGAGATTGTCGCGCGCGGCTTTTGGGAGGCGAGAAACCCAAAGTCGAACATTCCCGGCTTTTGGATATGGACAGCTTACTCGCCGCTTGTCAGCTGGGCACGCATTGCCGAGAAATACTTTCAGGTTGTCGGAGACCCTGCAGCAGAGCAGCCGTTCTATAATGACTGGCTCGGTTTGCCTTATGAGCAAAAAGGCGAAGCGCCGCCATGGCAGTCGATTGCCGAGAGGGCGAATAAGATCGACGGGTATGAGCGTCGCACGATACCGCCGGGCGGTATCCTGATCACCTGCGGCGTTGACGTGCAGGGCGACAGGGTTGAATGGCATGTCAAGGCATTCGGGCCGAACTTGCAGCGTTACACGATCGATTATGGCGTGATTGAAGGGCATATTTCTGAGGATGCCGCCCGCAAGGGGTTGGACAGGCTTTTGAAGCAGGGATATAGAAACGCGCACGGCCGCCTGATTGGCATCGACATGCTGGCTATCGACGCAAACTATCATACCGAGGATGTTCTGGATTGGGCCAAGCAGCATCCGGATAACAAGGTTATTGCGGTGCGCGGAACTAAGGGAGAATTCGCACCGCCTCTGACGCCAGTGCAATGGGCACGCAAAAAAGGCGTCAAGATGAAGCGCCGGCAGAAAAAGTTTTTTAACGTCGGTGTGTCTCCGCTCAAGGCTTCGCTTTTCAAGCATCTTGAAAAAGACAAACCAGAAGAGCGTGGGTTCTGCGGATACCCCCGCGGTATGGATGACGAGTTCTTCATCCAGCTCTGTTCTGAGCGCCGCGTGCTGCGTACAAACAAGAAGACACATTACGCCTATCACGAATGGGAAAAGCTCCCCGGCGTGCGCAACGAGGTTCTGGATACCGAGATCTATGCGGAAGCAGCGGCGCGCCGACTTGGCTGGACGGAGCTTACGGAAGACCGATGGGATGCTTTGCGCGCCGCACGTGAATGCGCGCCTAGCGAGCAACAGCTGGATTTGCTGGATGCCAACCTTGCCGCAGCCTCGAATAAAGATGTCATCATTGAGCCGCCGGAAATCGAAGAAGAAGACGATGACGAGAGGCCAGATGGACCCGTGCCGAAGAAGAAGCGCGCGGAAAAGAAAAAGCCAGATAAAGCCGCGGATAAACAGGGCGACAAGAAAAAGAAAATCATTTCACGCCTTGCGTGAGAAAGGGGCAGCTCATGGCCGAGGATAAAGAGCAGATTGCGCTATGGCTCAGCGAAGCCCGTGAGGCAAAGCACAAGCTGGTGACTGGTCAGAAGGAGGTTACGATTTCCTATCAAGGCCGAGCCATTACCTTTAACCAGACGGCGGTCACTCTGGAACAGCTCGACCGCCATATTGCCGACCTTGAGGCAAAGTTGAAGGGCGGCCGCGCGCGTGCCAGACGGGTGTTTTTTAAATGAAAACACCTCCTGCTCACAGTCCTATTCTTGATGCGTCCGGTCGGCCGATGGTGCGTGCTATGGCCTATGAAGCCGGTAGCCGTACAAGCCAAGAGCTTGGGCTTTTTAATCCGTCACTGGGTTCGGCTGACCGTGATTATCTGCCAAGTCGTAATACGATTGTTGCCCGTACCCGGCATCTTGTGCAGAACTCTGGTTGGGCCTCTTCTGCTGTCACGCGTCATCTGGACAGTGTTATCGGTATCGGCTTTCGACCGTCTGTGAAGCCTGATTATCTTGCGCTTGGTCTGGATAAAGAATGGGCGAGGACTTGGGCGCGTAAGGTAGAGGCGCGGTGGCGTGTTTATGCAGAAGACCCGCTTCGCTATATGGATGCCGCGCGCCGTAAAAACTTCACAGAGATTCTGCGCACGGCTTATCGCGAATGGCTGGTTTCCGGCGAGGCGGTTGCTTTGAGCCTTTGGAAGACAGGCAAGCCGGGTAAACGCTGTGCAACTACATTTCAGCTGATTGATTCCGACCAGCTGTCTAACCCCTACGGCGAGCCGGATAGCGATACGCTGCGCGGCGGTGTCGAGGTAAGTGAACTGGGTGCGCCAACCGCATATCATTTTCGCGATGCGCATCCGGGCGATTTTACGATTGCGTCTGCGAAGTCATGGACGTGGACGCGTGTTCCACGTGAAACACCGTGGGGCCGGCTGCGTGTCATCCACGCATTTGAAGAGAAGCGTCCGAACCAGACGCGCGGCATATCCCGCTTTGCGCCTGTTGTCGAGCGTTTCAAAATGCTGGACCGGTATGACAAGAGCGAACTGCAGGCGGCGCTGCTGAATGCCGTGTTAGCAGCGGCCTTTGAAAGCCCTATGGATAGCGAGCTGCTGTTTGATTCTATCAGCGAAAAAAGCCTGAATGAATATCAGACATTGCGCAGCGACTATCATAAAGAAAAAGGTCTCACGATTAACGGCGTTACTGTGCCTGCGCTGTTTCCGGGCGAGAAGCTTACGTTTCATACTGCCGCAAGGCCGAACGTAGCTTTTGCTGATTTCGAAAGGGCTTGTCTCAGAAATATATCAGCAGCTCTGGGCATCACGTATGAGCAGCTGACCAGTGATTGGTCTCAGGTAAATTATTCGTCTGCCCGCGCCGCTATCATGGAAGTATGGAAGACATTATTTGCCGACCGTACTCTATTTGCCGACCAGTTCGCAACGCCGATTATGCTGTTGTGGCTGGAGGAGGAGATCAACGCCGGGAATATCGAGATACCCGATGGCGCCCCCAATTTCTATGAAATGCCGGGTGCTTACCTTGGTGTTAAATGGATTGGCACGGGTCGCGGATACGTTGATCCGGAGAAAGAAGCCAAGGGTGCGAATATGCGCATTAACACGGGTATTTCGACGCTCGAGGATGAGTGCGCAGAACAGGGCAAAGATTATCAGGAAGTGCTGGAGCAGCGCGCTGCCGAAATCGCCTATATGAAAGAGCTTGGTCTTCCGCTGCCGGATTGGGCATCGGCACAGCCCACGATTTACAGACAGGGAGATGGCGATCAATGACTTACGCCTTTTTAAACGAAAACCGTGCCCGCATGTTTATTCCGCAGGCGCACCTCCTCAGCCGCATTGATGCCGAGCGCAGGATGGCGGCAGCGGCACCCGTCGCGCCGGAAAAGATGGCCGGCAGCTTCATGCAATGGGTTACAGAGATGGGCCGTGAGCCGCTGGATTACAGGATCGTTGACCGCGTGGCGCTCATCGATATTCATGGCGCCGTCTGTTCTGCGCAAATCCCCCTATGGTTTTTCTATGGCGATGTAACGTACGAGAGCATCGTTGAAACCCTCCGTCATGCCGTCGCTGATACCGATACCGACGCAGTTATTCTGCGCTTCAATTCGCCGGGCGGTACGGTTACAGGTTGCGCCGAAGCGGCTGCGGCGATTGACCGTATCGCGTCGGGCGATAAGCCGGTTATCGCGCATGCGCAGATGGCAGACTCGGCCGCCTTCTGGCTGGCATCGGCAACAAATAAAATCTTTGTCGATCCAACGGGAGAAGTGGGCAGCATAGGCGTGATTTGCATGCATGCGGATTACAGCAAGCTCTATGAAGAGTGGGGGATAAAAGTCACCGCTATTGCCGCGGGTGCGCATAAGACCGACGGAAACCCTTATGAACCGTTGACGGAACAAGCGCTTGAACGCTTTAAAGCAGATATGGAGTACCTGCGCGGACAATTCGTCAGCAGCGTTGCCAAGTATCGCGGATTGCCTGAGAAACAGGTTAAAGCAACCGAGGCACTGACATATATCGGGGCGCAGGCTGTCGCGGCCGGCCTTGCCGATGAAGCAAAATTCTTCGATGACCTTCTGGCTGAAGCGGCCAGTCTGGCAGTCGATGGATAAAACCACAAGCACCGTAACCAGCCAGAACAGGAGAGACATCATGGCGAAACGTCAGCTGACAAAGAAGCCTTCGGAAATGAAGGGCAAAAAGGCGGCCGGAGGCAAAGCAAAAGCCGAGAGCGACAAAGAAGAAGACAAGGCCGAAGAGGAGAAGGACGACGAAGACAAGGCTGAAGAAGAAGAGAACGAGTCTGAAGGCGAGGGCACTGATACCGAACAGGAAGACGACAGCGCCCCTGAAGACGACGAAGAGAGCGCGGAGGAAGAGGATACGGATGAGGATAAAGCGCAAGCATCTGTCCGTACCCGCATCCGCAGCATCATGAAAAGCGAAGCAGCGCAGGGCCAGACACATCTGGCAGACCACCTTGCCTTCAACACGGGGCTTTCGGCGAAGGCGGCGGTTGCCATCCTGAAGGCGGCTGCCAAAGATAAAGCGACCGCCAGCACTACGAATCAGTTCGCCGCTGCGATGGCGACCATTCATAACCCCACTGTTAAGGCTGGCGCTGTGAATGATACTGCCAGCGGGCGTTTGCTGTCCAAAGTCGCCAAACGTTTCTCTCAAAAGAAATAGGCGGCCGGCTGCGGTGCCCGCAGTAAGTAACCAATAAAGACTGACTAAGGACTAAATCATCGTTGCCGTCACCGCCGGCGACGTCACCCATCTTTGGCTTTAAACAAGGAGAATAGCCATGCCCCCCACAACGATTGAAGAAAACAAAATGATTGGCGATCTCGTTCGTCAGGAACTCCCGAACTATGCCAGCCGTCGCCTCCAGAAAATCGCTGCAGCAGCGGGCGTCCTTCTGGTTGGACAGATCCTCGGTAAAGTGAAAATCGGCGCACTTACGCAGGCGTTTGTCGGAACCGGTAACGGTACGCTGACAGGTCTTGCAGCAAAGAATCTCACGGTACCCGGCGACTATGTCCTGACCTGCGTCGCAGCCTCTACGGATGCGGCGACGTTCAGTGTTGTCACGCCGTCTGGCGAACGACTGAAAGATGCGACGCTGGGCGTTGCATACAGCAGTGACCACCTCGCATTTCAGCTGAATGACGGCAGCGTCGACTTTACGGTCGGCGCAAAATTCACGATTACGGTCGCGCCCGGCTCCGGTGATTTCAAGCCTGCTGTTGTCGGCGCGGTCGACGGTTCGCAAACGCCCGAGGCTATCCTGCTGCAGGAAGTCGATGCATCTGTCAATGCGGTCGAAGACGTTCTGGTACTCGATCGCGAAGCGCAGGTCGTGGTTTCGGAGCTGGTCTATCACGCCTCCGCCGATAACGCCGACAAGAAAGCAGCGCAGCGGGCCTTCCTCGAGGAGAAAGGCATCCAGTTCATTTCCGCCGCATAAGGCAAAGCGTATCCCCCGCAACGCAGCCGGTAACTGCGGATTACCGGCTGTGCCACAATTTCCGCATCGTCTTTAAATTTCAATTCTCAAGGAGAAACAAGATGCATATCGCTGATCTTTTTTCGGGGGATGCCTTTTCGGTGCAAACCCTGACCCAAGCGGTCAACATGATGCCTACGCAATACGGGCGTTTGAACCAGATGGGGCTTTTCAAGCCGAAATCTCTTGATACTACGATCGCCGCTATCGAGATCAAGAATAACGTGATCAACCTGATTCCGTCTTCCCCGCGCGGTACGGCGGCGCCGAAAAACAAAACCGGCAAGCGCAGCATGAAGTTTATCGAGATCCCGCGTATCGCGCTCGATGACGTGCTGTTTCCCAGTGATGTGCAGAACAAGCGCGCATTCGGCACAGCAGATCTGCAAACCGTCGAAGACGTAACGATCGAGCGCCTGGCCGAACTCGCCCGCAAGCACGATATGACCGACGAATATCTCAAGTGCGGTGCGCTGCAGGGGATCGTCTTCGATGCGGATGGAAGCGAGCTGCTCAATCTGTTTGAGCTGTTCAACGTCACCGAAGAAGATATCGAATTCGACTTCACTGATGAAGATGAAGATGTCGCCGGAAAAGTCGAACAAATCGTCAGCCTTATCACCGAAAATATTTCTGGCGATATGATGACGGGCGTGCGCGCGCTTTGCTCGCCTGAATTCTGGGATGGCCTGACCAAACACCCGAAAGTGACGGCAGCTTATCAGCACTACCAAGTCACTTCGCAGGCTATCGCTGGGCTTGCCGGTTTGAACGGCAATATCCTCCGCGATAACATGACTGCGGGCTTTGTCTTCAAGGGCGTGGTCTTTGAAAAATACCAAGGTAAAGGCACGTTCCTGAACGATACCGGCGCATCGGCGACGCGTCACTTCATTGCACCCGGTACCGCGCGTTTCTTCCCTGAGGGGACGGTTGAAACCTTCCATCAGGTGCATGCGCCGGCTGACTGGATGGAGGCGGTGAATACCCTTGCCGAGCCGCGCTACGCCAAGGTTATTGCAGACCCGAAAGGTACGCATGCGGACCTGATGACGGAATCGAGCAAGATCCCGTATTGCGCACGGCCCAAGGTACTGGTCAAGGGAACCGGCGTCTACCCGAGCGAAGGTTAATCATCGAAGCAAAAAAAACCCTCGGCTGAATAAGCCGAGGGATTTTTTTTAATAAAGAAAGGGCGAAAAAATGCAGCTGCCCAAAGCAAAAATCCTAACCGCACCTGATGGTGGGTATTTAGTGAAGTCCGGCGACGTGGTGGGGCTGAAACCCGAACAGTACGCGGTACATCACTATGCCGTTGAGTTTATTCGCGGCGCTGTCGCAGGGGCGATGGGAGAAGTCTCTGTTGTGCGCGCCTGTATGGCTTTTTCGATTCCTGCACGTCAAACCATCGCTCTTTATGAAGCGGACAGCGCAGGGGGCGCGCAGGGCGCATCCAAGCGAAGAACACAGCGATGAGCTTTAGTCAGCTTTTAGACGACTCACTGCGCCGCATGCATAAGGCGGTCGGTGAAGTCGTTCAATATACCCAGCCGGGTGGTGAAACAAAAAACTACTACGCTGTTCCAGTAGGTAGCGAGCGAGAAGAGGTGTTTTCAAATAGCCGCCGGCATGTATCTGGCGTCCTCCTTGAAATGCTCGCTGCTGATGTCACCCCATTAAAAGGGGGCGGGATAGTCTTTCTCGGCGCGCAATACACGATCAAAACTGTCAAGTATGCAGACACAGACCACCGCTTGTGGTTGGTCGAGTGCGCACCGGCGGAGGTCTGATGTTCAAGCTTGGTTGTCAGGTTGTTGGTGACGTAGCGAAAGATATTTATAAGTACCGTATCAGGATGCAGAAAGGCATGACCCTTGGCACGCGTGACGCAGGGCGGGGTTTAAAAATGGCGCTGCGGGAACAAGTTCGTAGCGCAGGGCTGGGGCCTAAAGTCGAAAAGACATGGCAGGATAAGGAATTTCCATCAGGCCAAAAGCACTCTATGTCGCCGGCGCACCTCGTATTTTCAAAAGCGCCGAAGCTTATAGAGGCCTATGACAAGGGCGTGACCATTCGCGCCAAGAATAAGATATTTCTTGCTATTCCGACAGAAGACGCGCCCGAGCTTCGGATGCGCGGCCGTACCCGGGTACAGGTCTCCCCCAAAACGTGGCCTGAGGAGAAATATGGCCCGCTTCGCTTTGTGGCGGGTAAAGGGGGGTATGGGTATCTTGTCGCTTCTGACCTGCGGCGATCATATCGCCAGAAAGACAATGCCTTCAGAGGATTCAAAAAAGCTTCTGCAGCATGGATAAAGAAAGGCAACCGCGTTGAAGATGTGGTGATGTTTATTCTGATCCCGCAAGCGCGAATTAAAAAGAAGCTGAATGTGGAGCGTGAGTATAAGAAGTGGGGGCAGCACCATACTGAATTGATAGAAAAAAGGATGGGTCATGGCAACTGATGCACAGGAAGTCGTGTCGCTGATCAAGCAACAGATCCAGACATATCTTGAGGGGGAAAACTGGAAGGGTGGCGACGTTACCATCGATATCAACGGTATCCTGCCAGAAGACGTTAGCGCAGGTGGATATGTGAATGTATGTGACGGAGACCCCGGGGAGCCTGATGAGGTCCTCGGAGGTTTTACGCCTTGCTATTACCAACATAACGTCGAGGTCGACATTATCGTCTGCTCTGCGAATTCAGAGACGCGCGAGAGAAAATATGCCCGCCTGAAGGCCGCGGTTGGCGCGGCGCTTGCAGCAGACGAGACGCTTGGTGGCAAGGTTATCGCGATGGATTACAGCGAGCCGTCACCAAACAACGAGCGCATCATGGGGGCAGAGGATATGAAGGCCGCCACGCTCAATATTGTCGTCGACTATGTGACAAACGGAAAAATACCAGCATTTCAAGAGGAGACTGAAGAATGACGAATGTTCGCGCTTATGGCCACGCCGCACTTATGCACATCAAGCGTGCGACTGCGCACGGCGAAGTCCCTGCGGGTAACTTTCTCAAGGTGCCGTTCTATACCAGCGGCCTCGGCGGATCAAAATCCTATGAGCCGAATGAATTGGCTGGGCAGGGGCGCGACCCGCAGAAGCCGGTTGCCGGCCCGCTTGACGTGGGCGGAAATCTTGTTGTTCCTCTGGATGCCAGATATTTCGGCCATTGGCTGACGGGCCTTTTGGGTGACCCCACGACAACCGCAGATGAAGGGGTTTACACTCACGTCTTTAAATCCGGCGCTGCCGAGCTGCCTGATTATGCGATTGAGATTGGTCATCCTCTTATTGCCTCTCCTGTGTATTTCATGAACACGGGCGTGCAGGTTAATAGCATTTCTCACCAGCTCGAACGTTCTGGCGCCGTACGCACGACGTTGGGCCTGATCGGTATTAATGAAGAGAAGAGCGGGACGTCGCAGGCGGGCACCCCGACGACGCTGACCTTTATGCAGTTCGGTCACCCGCAGTGCGTCCTGAAGAAAGGCGGCGCAGCACTTGCGAACGCTCGATCCTTTAACTTCAATTTTAGCAATAACCTTATCCCGATCGAGACCGTTAGTAATGGCGGGAATCTTGAAGGCGTCGATCCCGGTATGACGTCCTTGACGGGCAGTGCAGACCTCTTCTTTGCCAATCAATCTATTATTGGCGATATTTTTGCCGGGACGCCTGTGGACTTCGAGGTTGCTTATCAAATCTCAAGCTCTCTTCGTCTGGTGTTTTCCTTGCACGAAATCCTCCTTGACCGCGTGCCGCATAGCGTCGATGGCCCGGGCGGTGTTGCAATCTCGTTACCGTTCCGCGGTAACAAGAATGCGGTCGCAGGCTGCATGATGTCTGTAACGCTGGTCAATGATGTTGCCGGCACTGAATATGTTCCGGAGTAAACACGCATTATGAAGTCTCTCGAAAACAACGAAGATTTTGAGGTTAAAATCAAAGAAGGCGTGACGCTTTACTGTCATGCGATTAATAGCCTCGATATCGCTATTGCGCGCGCTAGCGCAGATTCATTAATGCTTTCGTTGCAATCTGCACAAGTTACACTGGAGGCGCTCGGGTTTATTTCGTCTACAGACTTCAATCTGGAAGACGAAAACAGCAGATACGCGCTCCGTGAGACCCTTTTCATAGGGGAGCTGGGAGCAAAAAAAATCTACGCTTGGGAGGGGTTTACAAATATTGATACCGGCGCCGCGCTCCCGTGCACGCCTGAAAATATAAGAGCGGCCCTACGGGGGATTTTTGTCGTTTCGAACGGATTCTGGCAGCGCGCCATTATGAGTAGTCAGGAGCTGCTCGCCGCAAAAAAAGGATGCGCGACCGGTGTTTCTGGCACGCCAAGCCCGGAGCCGGTCGCGAGTATTGTAGCGGATGCCGCGCAAACGGAAGCGCCTGCGCAAGCGGTAAAGCAGGACTAGATGGCAGGCTGTGCCCTTATGTCGAGAATGCTCCGTTAACAAGAGAAGAAGTGGCTGTTTGGGAAGTCCTGACGGGCGTCACAGCAAATGATCTGCCGGCGGGAATACAGGCATTGCAGGCAATGGGGACAGCGAACGCAGAAGCTATTC
>Ga0206116_1001713_pt1 | contig 10805 bp, 8 predicted proteins | sample 3A1Ametagenome_FD_178000 | JGI IMG/M metagenome (GOLD analysis project Ga0206116, IMG submission 178000) | Enriched microbial communities from leaf-cutter ant dump, University of Wisconsin, Madison, United States - 3A1A | ecosystem: Environmental > Terrestrial > Nest > Insects nest > Nest dump...
TCATGTCCTCGGGCTTGTACTTGCACTTGGCGAGATGGGCCTTGGCGGCGTCGAGGTCCTGCTTGAAGACCGGCGCTTCGGGATCGGCGCCCATGCCGCCGACGGGAATGGCGCCGGTCGACGGCGCGCCCTGCGAGACGGTATCGGTCACCGCCACCATTTTGATGCCGGTCGAGTAGTCGAAGGCGTTGACGATGGCGAGCCGGCACTCCTGATCGTCGAAGGGCGGCTTGGCGGTGTTGAGCTTGATGTAGAGCTGGGCGGTGCCGGACTCGGTCAGAAGCTTGAAGCCATCCTTCGACAGCGACTTCAGCACCTCCGGCGGCAGCCACTGCGAGGAGATGTCATGCTCGCCCTGACTGATCAGCGTGCGGACGGTCGCCGCCTCCAGGCCGTAACGCAGACGCACCTTGTCGGGCGCTGCCGCCGGCACGCCGAGGAAATAGCCAGCATTCTTGGCCATGACGGTCTCGGCCTGCGGGTCGTGCGAGACGACCGTGTAGGCGCCCGAGCCCGCCGTGTGCATGTTGAGCCAGCCCTGCCCCCAATCCTTCATCTCGCCCTCGCCGTCACCGAGGTGTTCCACCACCAGCTTCTTGTCGAGGATAGGCAAGCGAACCAGGGCAGCGACGAAGGGCGCATAAGGGAACTTGGTGGTGAACTTGACGGTCGACGCGTCGACCGCCTCGGCCTTCTCGACATTGTCGAACAGGAAGGAGAAGCCGCTCTTGATCGCCATCATGCGATCGAAGGAAAACACGACGTCGTCGGAGGTGAGCGCATTTCCGCTCTGGAACTTGACGTCCTGGCGCAGCTTGAAGGTGAAGGTGTTGCCCTCCTGCGTCCAGCTCTCGGCTAGGAAGGGCTGATAGCCGGCCTCGCCCTGCTTGGGAATGACCAGCGTGTCATAGACGTTGAACATCAGGATGGAGTCGGCGTAGTCGGTGGCCTTTGCCGGGTCGAGCTCGCCGATCGGCGTCTCGTCGAGGCGCAGCGTCGTTTCGGCCGAAGCGACGCCGACGAGGGCGGCGCTGGCCAGCAGGGATGCGGCTAGCAGTCTTGAAGGCATGTTCATGATGCGGTCCCCTCTTTTTTGATTGGCTTTGTTGAATATCGTTTCCGCTTGACGGCACGGTTGATGGCGATCGCCCCCTCGCCGTTGGCCGATGAAGGCGGGGCGGAGTAAGCGTCGCCAAACACGTCAATGGTGCAGGTATGCAGCACGACCGTGGTCTGGTCGGTGTGGTTCCAGGTGGCGTGAACGCGCGACGACGGGAAATGTGCGCTGTCGCCCTGGTTGAGCACCGTGGAAACGCCGTCGATCTCCAGCGTCAGCGAGCCGCTGACGATGTAGAAGATCTCCTCGCCATCATGGGAAAAGCGCTCGCTCTGGTAGCCGGGCGGCTCGTGCATGATGACCGAACGCAGCACGTTGCCGGGAAAGGCCGCGGACAGCCTTTCGTAGACCACGCTGGTTTTCTGCTGGCCGCCAAGGCCGAAGGTGATGCGGTCGTTGTGGCGGGTAAATGGCTCGGGCGTCGCCTGCGAGGACAGGAAGTCGCTGGCCTTCATCTCCAGGATCGCACAGACTGATATCAGCGACGTCAGAGACGGAATGGTAAGGCCGCGCTCGATCTGGGAGATGAAGCCGTTCGAGAAGCCCGAACGCGCCGCGACCTCGCTCAAGGTCAGGCCGAGCTCCTTGCGCCTCCGCCGCAGCTTCTGCCCGAGCGAGCCAACGGAATCGTCGGCATCACCCGTCTGGTCCTTCACTGACATGCCGCCCCGTCCGGTTTTAGTTATAGTGAAATCTTCCGGCCGAACGACGGTCCCGGTCAAGGCGGTTTTTTAGGCTCACTAAAATCTTCTAAGTCATTGTACGGAGTGGGGATGATGCGACATGTCCACTCAGGCGCAGTAGAAATGCGCATATTATAGGCAACTCTCACCAACTACGCGGGCTATCAAACTGCCCTTCTGGTGTCGCCGCCGGGCAGCGCGGCGCTCCTGTGCTCGGCGGCGGCATGCGTTCAGGGTTGAAGGGACCGTCCGTCTCAAGCGCCCCGGGTAGAAGCCCCGTCTTGTCCGATCGGCAACCGACTGTACAGGCGAACAAGACCATTACAGGTACGCTCCGAGATCGGCCTTCCAAAGCGGAGATCGTGGAGCGCACGAAGGCCAAAGCGGAGGGGATGACGTGAGGGCCGACATGCACCGCCACAACCAAGTGCAGCGCCAGTCCAACTTTCGGTAGCCGGAGACATTTTCAGTCGAGACAAGATGACTGAAAAAATACCCGGCGAGCCGTCGGGCTCACCGGGCTTTCCGTATTGAGGATATCTTAGAAGCATCTCGCAATCGCGAGCCTCCTACGCGATCAATGAAAACCGCAGCAAGAGGTTACGTCTGAAGGCTTGGTTTTAGCGGTAGATGCATTTCCAGCGACTGCTCCGGGCAAAAGCGCCACCACTGGACGCACCTTTTGACAACAGGGTCACGCCTTCACTTTGCCCGCCTTATCATCCATCGATCAACTTTTCCCTGCTCTTAAAGAATGAGGGCTGCCTAATAACGCCGCCGGCAACCAGGTCGAGATCTTTTTCCGACAGCTCCGTACCGTCAGAGATCTTCTCCAACCCGGCGGCAAGCTCCTCGGCGGAGAAGTTGAATCCCTCGCGGGCACCAAGAGCAATGACAGCGGCAGGTCCTTCCTGTACCGCCGCCGTGACCTCTGCCTCCAACGCCTCGCTCGCCCGAACCTTGTCGTAGAACTGCTCCAAAGCCTGCATGCTCATGATGTCTTCCTCTCCGTTTGACAGGGTTTGGTCCGCTGTCCATGTCGGCGGACTTGTTTGAACTCGCCGCACGGAAGCGCGGCTGTGGCGAACGCCGGTCCGTCGGGATCAGAGACGGCGGTCAGAACTGCCGCGCTCCCCGTTTTCCCAGCTCAGGGCCGACGATCATGCAGTCTCCGCCTCCCTAACCAGATCCGCATCTAAACGGCTGGCCGAGCTGCGGCAGCCAGATAGGTCAGTTCGAAGACGACGGTCTTGCCTCGCTATGCTGCTTGTCGGCAAAATGCTCGCAACTGTTGCGCCCGCCGCCTGCGACGAAATCCAGGTCCTCGTCGGATAGCTCGCCGTCCGCCAGGATTGAGCGACGAGACATCGCAAACAGCAACTCCTCCTCCGTAAAATCAAACCCCTTCAACAAGCCAAGCACGATGAGAGCTTCCGGGCCGTCCTCCAACGCGCTTGTTGCAAGCGCTTCGAGCTCCGGATCGGAACGAACGCGTTCATAAAACTTCCTAAGCGATTCAATACTCACTCGAGAATTCCATGTTCCTATTTTTACTCTGAGATCGGCCGTCAGGAGCAAATGTTTACGTAATCGAACTCTGTACAACGCCAAAAAAACGGCAAGAACTTCGCCTCAAGGGATAGGCACACGCAGCCGATGACTTACACTGACGATCGTTTCGACGCGCTCGGCAATCGGCGCAAACCGGCGAAGAGACAGGGCAACCATGCGGGGGCGGCTTTCGTGGCTGGTGTAGTAGACCGCGACGGATTCCCGGCCGAGAAGCGCCATCTGCCTCGAATAGCAGTGATAGTAGGCTCCAACCATGATGCCACTCTGCCGATAGGCTGGATCGAGATAGGCTTCGAGATAACGGATCGCAGTTCCGTCGGAGTTCGCGTCGAGAACAGACCTGCGGGTCTCCGCGGCGAGCAACCAACCGACGAGCTGACCGTCGCGCCGAATGGCGATACTGAAATCCCGAGCCAGTGGATCCGTCAGGCGAAAAGGCCCCGACATATCAGCAGCTTCCGGATCGGCGAGATAGCGTTCGACAGCTTGGACGTCAGCCAAGCTCAGGTCCAACGGGTCGAAGGAATAGGATCGGGGCGTTGCGAGGCGATCGGAGACGCCCGGCCAGGACCCAACCTCGTCGACCATCTTGCCTACCCGGCCGATGACGACCAGGCCACTTGCCTGCGGTTTCGTCCAGCCCGTCCCCGCCAGCAGGGCTTCGAAAGCTGCCCGCCCAGGCATGGACTCGGTATAAGTCGCCCGGCATGCGTCAGCTCCGCGTTCGCCTGCTTCGGTCAGCCAGGCCTTGAGAAGACGTCCGCCAAGCCCCCGCCGGCGTTCCGTAGAGGCAACGGCGACCGACAGCAGCTCGGCTCGCGTCCTGCCTGGCAACAGGGTACCGAGCGCAAGTCCTACAGGACGCGCACCGGAAATAAGGCCGACAGCGATCACGTGATCCGGCACCGGCTCAAGCCAACTGCCGACCCGCCCGAACGTGAAGGAGGCAAACAGCCCGGCGTTTCCCCTGAGCACCGGAAAGGAAGCTCTCGGATATGTCGCCGCGCGATCCGTCTCCCGTCCGGCGGGTAACTGTGCCTCTGCTGCCGCGAGCATGCCGCGCCTTTCTCCATCGTGCCCTACAGGCTATGTGCCTGTATCTGGGCAGGAAATAAAGCGTTGCCCCAACCCCTGGGACGATATCGGCGGAGTTTGGGATAGGATGCCGGCGGAGGCCTCGCCTCGCCCGCCAATCAGGCTTTGGCGTGCAGCTTGTCGAGCCAGGCCTGCATCCAGTTGCTCTCCTGAAAACCGATGTCGGCTTTCAGGCGGATGCCCTCCCGAGCGTTGCGGATCGCCTCGCTCGGACGAAGCCCGAAGTACTGCTGGAAAGCGCGGGAGAATGCGTTCTCGCTGGCAAATCCGGTCGCGTAGGCGAGCTTTGCCACCGATCCCCGCGAGGTTCCGACCGAGGCGAGCTTCAGGAGGGCCAGCTTCAGTCGCCGCTCGCGGATGTAGTCGGCGATGCCGCCGAGCGGCTCGAACAGGCGATAGAGGGCAGAGCGCGACAGGGCGAACTGTCGCATGATCATTTCCGTCGAAAGGGCCGGATTGGTCAGGTTGCGCTCGATGAAGACCTGAATCGTTTGAAGGTTGGAATCCATGAGCGTACCGCGCTCGGCGGCCACGGCGGCCGAAAGACCGCTCGACACCAGCACGGACGCCACGTCCGCCGCCAGCTTTCCGTCCGGTCCGGCGAGTTGAGGAGCCAGTTTGGCCATCGTCATCAAATGCTCGCCGAGCAGAGTGCCAAGCGTGGAGGTGCCATCCAGCCGCGCGCCGTGCAACCCGTCTATGACGCGTGGCATCAGGCGGATCATCGCGCGTGGCAGGATCAGGCTGATGATCTCCATATCCGTGGTTTGGCTGCGCATCGGCCTGCTGAGGTCGAAACAGACGATATCCCCGGCGACGCCCTTCGCCAGCCCACCATCGGCGTTGTAGGCGCACTGACCGCTCACGTAGAGCTGGATCAGCAGGTGATCGACGCCTGTGGCGGCCACAAGCTCGTTCGAGCGATGGAAGCGCTGGGCGACCGCCGACGACCTCCCGATCAGGAAATGACCGAGATTGTAGCTCGCAAGGTCGGCCCTGAATCCGTCGAGCCCGTCCGTTGCCGGAACGGCATCGAACAGACTGGAAACGCCGATCCGCCAACGTTCGTAGTTCTCTTCGTGGCTCAAGTCCGACGACCGGATCAACTGGTATTCAATTTGATTGTCGGTCACCTGGGTCGCTCTCTACAGGTATTCGTCTTCTCCGCAAGGACAACCAACGTTAAGCCCAAGCGTCAAGAAATGCGAGTAACGGAAGGTTCAGGACAAAACGCGCTCTCAGACCCAGCCGCCGACCACCATCGCCGCCCATACTACCTTGCATGCAATGTGTAGCGCTTGATCCCCATGTATAGAAATAATCCCTTTGTTCTTGAGGGAGTCAATGAAAAAATGAGCGACCGTCTCCAGAATTCCGACAATGGGAGAACTCGTCGCGAGCCCCGCCAGACCGCCATGGATGACCGAATGGGCGCCCAGCAGGTAGAACCAGGGTACGCCCGGAACCGGCGTCTTCCAGTTCTTGCCGCGCGCCATGAAATCGTTCTGCAGCGGATAGTCCCCGAGCGCATGGCCGAAGATCAGCAGCGCCATGGGAACGAGAAAGCCTTCCCCCATCATGTCGTGTGCTCCTCGCTGCGAGACAGGCGGGTCAGCATATGCTCGAAACGGGCGCCGGCCAGCGATATCGTATCGAGAATTCCGTCATCCAGCTCATCTTCCATCACTGCTCCAGCCTGGAGCCCGGAGCGCGAGTTCATGCGTTGGGTGGTGGACCGCAGGCGATCGGCGAGGAAGATCGCCAGCGCCTTGTAGAAGCGACCGCAAAAGGCCGGGTTTTCGTTCAGCCGGGCCTGCAGGTCCCGCTTGTCCACCGCCAGAATGAAGGCGCCATCGGTGGCCTCGACGGTGGCGGATGGTGGCGCCGAGTCGACCAGGGACATTTCGCCGACCACCTCGCCGCGGCCGAGCCGCGCGACCTCTCCGACGCCGGAAACCGTCACGGCCACCTCGCCCGACAGGACGAAGAACAGGTCGTTCACCTGTCGCCCCTCGGAGATGAGAACCTGCCCGGCGGACGCGGAGAACCGCCTGCCCTTGCGGGCCATCCACTCGATGTCCTCATCGTCGAGCTGCCCAAGGATGTAAAGCACTTTGCGCATCAGGCCTCGTTCTCCAGGAGTTGGCGCCGGGCGAGCGCGTGAAACAACCCGCCAGCCTCGATGAGCTGGTCGTAGCTACCGCTTTCGACGAGGCGCCCCTTGTCCATGACCAATATCCGGTCGACCTCGCGGATAGTGGACAGGCGATGCGCGATGACGATCCGTGTCACCTGCAAGCGGGCCAGGGTATCCGTCACCACGCTCTGGGTCCGGTTATCGAGAGCGCTGGTCGCCTCGTCGAGCAGCAGGATCTTGGGTTCGTTGACCAGGGCTCGGGCAAGCAGGATCCGCTGCCTCTGCCCGCCCGAAAGCGCCCCGCCGCCATCGCTGAGGACCGTGTGCATGCCCATCGGCATGGCCTCGACATCGGGCGCCAGCGCGACCAGCCGCGCCGCGGCCCAGGCCGCTTCCAGCCCGAGCCCCGAGGCACCGGCGATATTCTCGTAAATCGACCCCGGCGTGATGCGGCCGTTCTGCAGCACGACGCCGATCTCCTTGCGGAGCAGGGTCGGATCGAGCCGATCCGACGGCTTGCCGTCGAACAGCAGACCGCCCTCCTCCGGCGTTTCGAAGCCCAGAAGGAGGCGCATGATCGTCGACTTGCCGCTCCCCGACTCTCCGACGATGCCGATGTACTCCCCCGGCCGGATGTGGAAGCTGACATCGCGCAGGATCAACGGACCGTCGGGCGAATAGCGGAAGTGCACCCGATTGAAGGCAATTTCTCCCGACAGCCGCCCCGGAGCCTCCCGCTCGCGTGAGATCTCCGGCTCAGCCTCGACGATCGGCATGGTCCGCGCCATCAGCGGGTTGATGGTGAGCAGTTCCGATACCGCGGTGATCGTTCCGGTGAGGGCGGCCGACACCTGCCCGAACGCCGTGATGAAGGCGACGAACATGCCGGTGGAAAGGCTGGCCGCCTCGTCGGCGGCGCCGCTCCCCATGACCATCGCCTCCAGGGCGGCGCTCGCGGTTTCCGATTTCATGACGAGGAGAACGCAGCCGAACAGGAACAGCAGCGACAGGGGCCCGAGAACCGCGACGCCAACCATTTGCCAGCCTTGCCAGCGCCGCGACTGCTCCAGTGCGTGACGCTCGTGCACGGTTCGCCATGTCCACTCCGCGAAAGCGCGCATTTCCGCCGCCGCCGCCCTGAGCTTGGGCAACCCGACCAGGATCTGAAGCAGGAAGCTTCCGCCCCGGCGCTCGAACCGGGCCCGTTCGTGCAGCAACTGCCGGCGGGCGATCCAGCCCGATATGGCAACGGTGACCAGAATGGGAGCGAGCGCGAAAAGCGTCAGGCGCCAGTTGATGAAGGCCATGGTGACGAGGCCCGACACCGTGCCGATCAGCCCGAAGACGCCAGCGAGCGTCGATCCGGTCAGAAGCTGGCGCACCTCCTGCAAGCCAAGAGCCCGGTGGCCGAGTTCGCCCACCGCGTAGCGCTGGAAGAAGCTGGCGGGAAGCCGGAAGAGGCGCAAGACGATCGCCGCCTGCATCCGGGCATCCAGAGTGGCCTCGATCCGCTCGACCGTCATGGCGCGTGTCAGTTCGAATATCGATTGCCCGAATGCCGCCGCGACGAGCAGCAGCGCAACCTGCCAAAGCCCCGAACGATCGTTGAGCGGCACCACCGTGTCGAACAGGATTCCCGTGGCAACCGGCAGCAAGGCCATGGTCGCCGCGGCCAATATAGAGGTGACGATGACAAGCCGCGCCTCGGCTCCCAGTCCCCGCGTGGCAAAGCGGGCGATATCCGCAAAACCAAGTCGCCTGTCCTCGAGCAAAGGGTAGAGCTGAAGGACCTTCGGCCGAAGCGTCGCGGCGACCGCCGCATCCACCTTGCTGCTGCCATCGGGGCCGACCGCCAAGAAGCCGCCGCGCCGCGTCGGGACCAGAGCGATGGGGACGCCCTCGGCGGTCTCCGCCAGCATCGGCAGGCCGTCGCGTGCCCACCATCCGTCCTTCAGGATGACGTCGCGGTAATCGAGCAGCAGATCGCGCAGGATCGGTTCGAATGCCCGTGCCTCCGCCAGCTTTCGTCGCGTTTCGTCCGGAAGGTTCCGCAACGGACGACCGAGCGACTTCATCGCGGCGGCGATCGCGGCGTGCCAGGGGTTGTGAACCGGAGCCTCACTGCTGCCCAGCTTGGCGAGGGTGCCAAGCGCCTCCGAAAATCGACCGATCGAGGAGGTCGCCTGCATGTCCTGCCGCCGGCTCGCCTCCCTGCGCTCGGCTTCGAAGTTGGCGAGAACGGCCTCCACCGTCATACGTGAGAGGTTGGCGAGTCCCTCGGCCAGATCTCGGGCAGACGGCGCGACGATCGGGCGCAGCCTGCCACCCGCCCTGGCCGTCAACTGCCCCGGCGCGGCCACCGGGAAGGGCGTGCCAGCCTCCAGGAGGCGATCGCCCCAACTGAAGACGGGTTCGTCGGCAACGACCAGGGCGAAATCGCCGGCGGCCGCCGAGCAGGTCTCGCCCGGCTGAAGGTCGACAGCGTCCGCGTCGATCAACCGGGTCGGCCAGTCGCGCGAACCGCCGAGCGCCCCGTTCATGCAACGCACCCATTCGCCGACCGCCGGTGCCTTCGCCAGCGCAGCGTCGATGCCGATCCGCTCGAATGAAGAGCCAAGCCCGCCGATGGCGACAAGACGTCCATCTGACGCGCCGGCCACCGAGAACAGCACACCACCCTTTTCCAGGCGGAACAGATGGCGGCGCGCCTCGCCGACGCGGTCGAGCACGAAGATATCCGCATAGCCCCGGAGCAGGCGGTAGGCGGCATGCCCCGCGTCGAGCGCCAACGGCCTGTTCCCACCACCTTCGATGATGTGCGACAGCGTCTCGGCCGGCTTGATGGTTTCGGCGTTCTGGTGCATCAGGCGCCCCCCCGCACCAGTCCGGCATATTCGCCATTGAGCCGCATCAACGTGTCGTGGTCGCCGCGCTCGACGATGCGGCCACGGCTCATGACGACGATCTCGTCGCAGTCGCGAACGGTGCTGAGCCGGTGGGCGATGATGAGACAGCCGCAGCCGCGACGACGCAGGTTGTCGTCGATCTGCTTTTCCGTCACCGGATCGAGCGCGGCCGTGGCCTCGTCGAGAACGATGAGAGACGGATTGGTGCTGAGAACCCGCGCCAGTTCCAATCTCTGGCGCTGTCCGCCGGAAAAGTTCAGGCCGCCTTCGGCAACCCGCGCGTCGAGCTGCCCGGGCCTCATCAGCACGTCGTCGAGGATCGCGGCATCGGAGAGGGCCGATATCAGCGCATCCTGCGGGATCGTGTCGTCCCAGAGCGTCAGGTTGTCGCGGACCGTTCCCTCGAACAGGAAGACCTCCTGGTCGACATAGCCGATCACCTGGGACCGGCGTGCCTGGGTGAGCCTTTGCGCGTTGACGCCGCCGATGCGGATCTCGCCGCTCCATGGCTGCTGCAAGCCGGCGATCATCCGGCCGACGGTGGTTTTGCCGCTTCCCGATCCGCCAACCAGGGCAACGCGGGCGCCTGGCTTCAGGTGCAGCGAAAAGTCCTGGATGAGCGGTGGGTCGAGCGGAGAGTAGCCGAAGCTGATGCCATCGAGCTCGACCCGACTCGAGGCCGGCACGACCGAGGGATCGCCCTCGGCGATGCGCTTGGCGCGATTGATGTCGGCGATCTTGATCAGATCAGCGCGGATGGTCTGGATTTGGCCGGCGAGGCCGACGAGTTCGAGCATCGGCGCATTGAAATTTCTGGCAAGCCCCTGGAAGGCGACCAGGGTGCCGAGCGACATGTGGCCGTTCATGACGCTGATGGCGCCGACCACCAGGACGAGAACATTGGCCAGTGCCTGGATCAGGCCGGGGATGGCATTGATCAAGGTCTGCGCCTGGGCCAGGCGCGCCCTGGCGCCGAGCACCTTGCTGTGCAGCCCCGTCCACCGACGATAGGCCTGGGCTTCCATGTTGGACGCCTTCAGGGTCTCGATGGCCCGGATCGGCCCGAGCGTGGCGGCGAGCAAGCTGCCCATTTCCACGCCGAGCTTGGTGCTTTGCGTCCTCTGGACCTTGCCGCCCTGGTAAATGACCACGCCATAGAGCAGCTGAATGGCGAACATCCAGCCGGCAAGGAGCGGATTCATCATCCACATGATGGCCGCGTAGGCGAACAGACTGATCAGATTGAAGACCGCCGACGACAGGCGGCCGGACAGAAGATCGGCGACCCGCTCGTT
>Ga0206116_1001715_pt1 | contig 10748 bp, 9 predicted proteins | sample 3A1Ametagenome_FD_178000 | JGI IMG/M metagenome (GOLD analysis project Ga0206116, IMG submission 178000) | Enriched microbial communities from leaf-cutter ant dump, University of Wisconsin, Madison, United States - 3A1A | ecosystem: Environmental > Terrestrial > Nest > Insects nest > Nest dump...
GAAGATCCTCGCCATCGTCGCCACAATGCGAAAGCTCCTCACCATCCTCAACGCAATCATCCGGGACGGCAGACCATGGCAAAGCGCTTGACACCCAAGACAGTCGCTCTCCCCGCAAGCGGGGAGAAGGGATATTGCCGCACTGTTTTCCTCAACTGGCTGGCAAGGCATTGCCGTTGGCTCCTTCTCCCCGCTTGCGGGGAGAAGGGCGCGGCAGCGGGATGAGGGGCAGGCCCGGCAACCGGCACCGATCATCCATTCGAAACCCCGGCTCGCCGGGGTTTTTCTTTGCCGCGGTTGATGGGAAGATCGGTGACACGGATTGGCTCTTGCGCGACGCGAGTTAATCACATAAACATATCTTTATGTCTTGATTGGAACGATCATGGGCGACATGCAGAAACTCGGACTGGACGACATCGTGGAGATCCTGAAGGCGGCGGGCGAACCGACGCGCCTTCGCCTTCTCGCGCTGCTCTCGCACGGCGACCTGACGGTGACGGACCTCACCGACATCCTCGGCCAATCCCAGCCGCGCATCTCGCGCCACCTGAAGCTCCTGGCGGAAGCGGCGCTGATCGACCGCTACCAGGAGGGCGCCTGGGCCTTCTTCCGCCTCAGCCAGAGCGGGGCGGCTGTTTCGCTTGCCCGCGGGCTGCTCGATGCCATCGATCCGGCGGATGCCGTCTTCGCGCGTGACGACGAGCGGCTGCGCGCGCTCAAGAAGGTGCGCGCCGACAAGGCGCAGGCCTATTTCAGCCGCAACGCCGCCGAGTGGGACGTGGTGCGGCGCCTCCATGTCAGCGAGGCGGAGGTGGAGGCAAAGCTCGCCGAGCTGATCGGCACGGCGCCGGTCGATGCCTTCCTCGACCTCGGCACGGGCACGGGGCGCATCCTCCAGCTTTTCGAAGGGCTTTACCGGCGCGGCGTCGGCGTCGATGCCAGCCGCGACATGCTGGCGGTGGCGCGCGCCAATCTCGACCGCGCGGGCATCACCAAGGCCTCTATCCGCCACGGCGACATCTTCAACCTGCCGCTGGAGCGCGACGAGTTCGACGTCGTGACGATCCACCAGGTGCTGCACTTCCTCGACGAGCCGGACGCGGCGATAAGCGAGGCGGCGCGCATGCTGGCCCCCGGCGGGCGCCTTGCCATCATCGACCTCGCGCCGCATGCGCTGGAGCGCCTGCGCGACGAACACGCCCACATCCGCCTCGGCTTCTCGCACCAGACCATGTCCGAATGGCTGGAAAAGGCGGGACTTGCCGTGGAGGAGGTCGTCGACCTGAAGCCGGCGCATTCTGAAGAGGATGCGCTGACCGTGACCATCTGGCTTGCCCGCGACCAGCGCGAGAAGGCAGCCGACGCCATTGCCATCCGCAGGAGGAGTTGACATGACGCAGGCGACCGCCCGCCCGGCCCGCAAGGACATCCGCCTGTCCTTCGAATTCTTTCCGCCGAAGACGGCGGAGGCCGAAGGACAGCTCCGGGAGACGGCCGCTGCCCTTTCGGCCTATGCGCCGGGCTTCATGTCGGTCACCTACGGGGCCGGCGGCTCCACCAAGGCGCCGACACTTTCCACCGTGCGCCAGCTGCTCGCCATGGGCCTGCCGGCCGCCTCGCACCTCACCTGCGTCGGCGCGACCAGGGCGGAAGTCGATGCCGTCGTCGCGGATTTCCGCGCCGTCGGGGTCCGTCATTTCGTCGCGCTGCGCGGCGATCCGCCGGAGGGCGTCGGCACGGCCTACAGGCCTTTTCCGGGCGGCTATGCCAATGCGGCCGAGCTGGTCGCGGGCCTGCGCGCCATCGCCGATTTCGAGATCTCCGTTTCCGCCTATCCGGAAAAGCATCCGCAGAGCCCGGACGTGGCGGCCGATGTCGACATGCTCAAGCGCAAGGTGGATGCGGGCGCGACGCGCGCGCTCACCCAGTTCTTCTTCGAGAACGACGATTTCGAGCGCTATCTCGAACGGGTGCGCAAGGCGGGGATCGATATCCCCGTGGTGCCCGGCATCCTGCCGGTGCACAACCTTGCGCAGGTGCAGAAGTTCGCCGGCATGTGCGGCGCTTCCGTGCCAGCCTGGCTGGCCGGCAGGCTGGCTCCGGTCGACGACCGGCCGCAGGAGCGCGCCGCCGTCGCCGTGGAGCTTGCGGTGCGGCAGGTGGAAGACCTCATCGCCCGCGGCATCAGCGAGTTCCATTTCTACACGATGAACCGCGCGGCCCTTGTGTCCGCCGTCTGCGACGGTGCGGGCTTTTCCCGTGCCGACCGGGCCACGGCGACCGGCGCCGCGGCGTGACGGCCTGCCGGAAATGAAAATGCATGGCGCCGTTTCCGGGGCCATGCATTCCTGAATGGGTTTCGGCAGGGTTTGTGCTTCTCCCTGACCTTTCTTTCGCCTGGTCGCCTCAGATGAAGATCATCGTCGCGACGAAGAGGAACGCTGCACTGATCATCAGAACATTCAAGGAATGTGTGAGTCCCATGGCTTACCCTCCTTGCGTTTGCGGTCCGATATTACGACCGAAAAAAGCGGATTGGAAAGGCGTTTTGTTGCTGCGATGCAACATCCGGCCTTGGCCGGATGGTTATTCACAAGGCTAACCTGCTGAATTTCCTCCCTGATTATCGATGCCACAAAAAATTCACAATCCCTAATCGATGACGGATGCCGACATTGTTCATTTACCATGACGGCGCGCGGCGGCCCCGCAATCGTGGGAATCGTCGTGAAACGGTAGGAGAGGCGGATTGTTCCCGCCGTTTTCAGCGCTTTCGCAAGCGGGCGAAAACGCGCCCGTCGAGCACGACGAGCCCGAAAAGCACCAGCGCCATGCCGAGGATGCCGAGCAGCGTCAGCCGCTCGCCGAGGAAGAGCATGCCGGCGAGAATCGCGCTCGGCGGCACGAGCAGGGTGACGAGCGAGGTGTTGGTGGCGCCGGCGGAGGCCATGATCCGGAAGAAGAGGATATAGCCGTAGGCGGTGGAGAGGAGCGCCAGCGCCAGCACGGCGAGAACGGCCGGCAGCGGCGGCAGGGGGATCTGCCAGGGCGAATCGAGCGTCAGCGAGACGGGCAGCATCAGGAGCGTGGAGGCCGTGAGCTGGCCGCTAGCGATGACCGGCGGGGCGACGCCGCGGAAGCGCTTGCCGTAGGTCGCGGCGAAACCGTAGGAGACGGCGGCCAGCACCGGCAGGACGACGGCCCACAGCGGCGGGCCGCCCGCGCCGGTGAAGGGGGCAAGCGCCCGCGGGCCGATCAGCACGGCTGTGCCGAGAAGGCCGATGAGGCAGCCGGCGATCTTCTGCGGCGAGAGCTTTTCGTCCACCGTCATGCGGTTGGCGATGAGGACGGTGAAGATCGGCGTCGTCGCGTTGAGGATGGAGGCGAGGCCCGCGCCGATCTGCGTCTGGCCGAGGAAGATCAGCATGTGCGGCACGGCGTTGTTGAGAAGGCCGAGCAGCAGGAATTCCCGCCAGCGGGCGCCGAGCGTCGCATAGACGCCGAAGCGGCCGGCAATATAGGCGTGAAGGGCGAGCGCGGCGATGCCGACGCGCAGCAGCACCAGCGTCGCCGGCGGCACATGGCCGACCGCCACGCGCGCGAAGAAGAACGATCCGCCCCAGATCATGCCGAGGAGCGCGAGCAGGCCCCAGGTTGCCGCGCTTATGCGCGTCGATGCTGCCGGCTGTTCCATGCGTATCCCCAAGGCAAAGGAAAAGCGGCCGGCCCGGCATTCGGGATGCGCCGCTTCAAGGTCGGGACATTCCTAGCGCAACGGGTGGCAGGCGGCCACCCGGTTTCGGTGAGGTCGTTATATCGGGAGGGTCTTCCGCCCGATAGGCAATTAAATATGCCGTTTGCCCCTCACCCTAACCCTCTCCCCGCAGGCGGGGAGAGGGGACGTGCCTCACGAACAGCTATTGTTTGAGGAAAGCGACCCGGCATACCTCCTTCGCCCCGCTTGCGGGGAGAAGGTGCCGGCAGGCGGATGAGGGGCGGCTTTTATGGGATTACCATTCCCGTGATGCGGCAGGCAGAAACGCGCACCCCTCAGAGCGCGGCGAGCAGGGCCTGCGTCGCCCAGCCGTCGGCGGGCATGCCGAGGCGCAGCTGTTCCTTCTGGATCGCCGCGCGGGTGCCGGAGCCGAGGATGCCGTCGATCCTGCCGATGTCGTGGCCGCGCGCCTGCAGCTTGGTCTGGAGCTGCTTCATGGCCTCGTCGGAAAGGCCTTCCTCCGGATTGCCGCGCTCATAGGGCGGGGCGCCGGCAAGGCGGGTCGCGAAATAGGCCGCCGAGGTCGTGTAGATGAACGACTGGTTCCATTCGAGATAGACGTTGAAGTTCGGATAGGTGATGAAGGCCGGGCCCTTTCGGCCCTGCGGCAGCACCAGCGAGGCTTCGAGATTGCCGAAGGAGGTGTCGCCGTCGCGCGGCTTGACGCCGAGCGCAAACCAGTCGGCGGCCTTCATGCCCGGCTGCAGGCCGGTCTTCTCGAAGGGCATGACGTCCGGCACGGAGACTTCCTGGATCCACGGCTGGCCCTTCACGAAGCCGAGATGCTGGATGAACTTGGCGGCGGTCAGGATGGCGTCGGGCGAGCTCTTCTTCACGTCGATATGGCCGTTGCCGTCGCCGTCGACGCCGTAGGCGATGATGTCGCGCGGCAGCATCTGCACCTGGCCGATCTCGCCGGCCCAGGCGCCCGTCGTGCCGTTCGGGTCAAGGTCGCCGTGGCCGACCATCTCGATGGCGGCGAGAAGCTGCGGGCGGAAAATGTCCGGGCGGCGGCAGTCGTGCGAAAGCGTGACGAGGGCGTTGCGGGTGTTGAAGTCGCCCTGCACGGCGCCGAAGTCGGTCTCCATCGCCCAGAAGGCGGCGATCACCTGGCCGGGCACGCCGAATTCCTGCTCGGCGCGGGCAAAGACCGGGGCAAGGTCCTTCAGCTTCTTGCGGCCGATGTCGAGGCGGGCCTGGCTGACGGTGCGCTTGGAGAATTCGAGGAAGGTCTGGCGGAAGACGCCCTGGGCGCGGTCGCGCGAGAGCACCTTCTGGTCGATGGCGGCGCCCGCGAGCGCCCGGTCGGCGACCTCGGCGTGAACGCCGAGCGTCTGCGCCTCGGCCTTCACGCCGTCAAGGAAGGCGGCAAGGTCGCCGCCGCAGGCGGGGGCCGTCTGGGCCTCGGCGCCGCCGGCAAGAAGGAAAGCGGCAAGCCCCGCCGCCAGTGTCGTCTTGAGGTTCTGCCGCATCTCGTTCTCCTGGGTCCGTTGTCCGCCCGGCTGTCTCAGATGAATGTGACGGAAGCAAGAAGAAAAAGGCAAGCCCGGCGCGCAAGCGTGGCCTGCGGGAAAAAATTCAGGCTTTCAGCGCGAGGCCGAGGCGACCCAGGCGTTCCAGTTCTTCGCCGAGCCGGCGAAGACGTTGATGTCCGTATGCTCGCCGGCAACGCCGGGCACCACGCCCGTCGAGGTATATTGCCAGAACGCCCATTTGCGCGCCGGGTAGATATTTTCCGGATGGTTGGCGACCGAGCGCAGCCAGAAACGATAGTCGTCGAAATAGCCGACGAGGTTGTCGCGGTGGAAATCGACCGTCGTGTAGATGATCGGCCGCTTGCCGTAATGGGCTTCGAGGCGGTCCATGAAGCGCTTGAGGGCGGTGCGCACCTCGTCGGCCGGCGGGCGCAGCTTGCAGGTCGGCGAGGCGGGGTTCCATTCGGCGTCCAGCACGGGGGGAAGCTGCACGGCCTCCTTCGGCACGTTGGCGATGAACCAGTCTGCCTGCGCATCCGCCGTCGAGCAGAAATAATAGAAGTGATAGGGCGCGTGGGCGAGGCCGGCGGCGCGGGCGCCGCGCCAGTAGTCGGCAAAGCGGCTGTCGAGGCGGTCGGTGCCCTCCGTCGCCTTGAGGAAGGCGAAGGAGACGCCGCTCTTCTTCACCGTCTGCCAGTCGATGTCGCCGTTCCACTTGGACACGTCGATGCCGTGGACCTGATGGCGGTGCGGGCTGCGGGCGCCGAAATCCTGCGGGTCCTTGTCGGCAAAGCGCGGAAGCGAGGCCGTCGACACCAGATCGTAATCGGTGGTCGAGCAGGACGTGGCGAGAAGGGCGAGAGGCAGAAGAGCCGGAATGAGCCGACGCATGATGGTCCCGTTGTTGCGCGTTTGCCAAAACTGCCTCGAAAGGAGCGGGCCGTAAAGGGCAACGCGCGAGACGGGCTACCAGCCTATCGCGCATTTTCGTAAAATTACGGTTAGCGGGGCGTTAAGGGCAGGCGGCCTGACGCCGCCTGCCCGGCGCGTCAGAACTTCATGCTGACGCCAAGCATGATGGAGTGCGAATCGATATCGCCATCGACGCCGGCCGCGCCGAAGACGTCCGACTTGCCGTAGTCCGAGTAGCGATATTCGATGCGGCCCGCCACTGTGTCGGTGAAGGCGTGCTCGACGCCCGCGCCGACCGTCCAGCCGCTCAGCGTCTCGCCCGGATGCTCGCCGGTGTTGAGGTTTCTCAACTCGGCATGGGTGAAGGCATAGCCGCCCGTGCCGTAGATCAGCGTGCGGTCGATGGCATAGCCGAGCCGCGCCCGGACGGAGCCGCCCCAGGTCGTCTCGGTCTCCATCGGCGTTCCGCCCTGGGTGAAGCTTTCTTCGTTGAAGTCGCGCTTGATGTCGGCTTCCACGCCGTACACCCAGCCGTCGTTGAAGAAATTGTAGCCCGCATAGGCGCCGAGGGCGAAGCCGTTCAGGTCCTGGTCGATGGCGGTGATGCCGTTGGAATAGTTCACGCCCGACATGGCGTAGCCGGTGTTCACGCCGACATAGAAGCCGCCCCAGTCGTAAACGCCCGATACCTCGGTGATTGGGGTTTCCACCGGCGGTTCGGCAACGGCCAGGTCGGCCGAGAGAGCCGGTATCGCGCTTGTGCCCAAGAGGATGCCGGCGGCAGCGAAGATGATGGATTTCATGAAATGGTCCTTCCCGCTCGATACTCGCGCGAAGCCCCGCGCACGAATGACAACAACCGGCCCAACGCAAAGGACGGCGCGTTGTTCCGGAAAAAGCGCACCCGCGAATTCTGGGGGGCCGGATGCCAAGGGTCGCTTAACACTCTGTCATTCTTTGTCGGCTAGAACGCTGACAGGCCGTCTTGGCCGGATGCACCCTGTTGTCATGATAGCAACGGTCTAGGGTTACATGATGTTGAAAACCTTGTTGCCGGGGATCGAGCGGCGTTCTGCGCTGGCGGGAGCGGTCTTCGGAGCTTTCCTGCCCTCCGCCTGTCTTGCCGCCGACCATCTTCTCTACGGCCACGTCTCGGCGGGCCTTCTCGGCTTTTCCTTCACCGCCGCGACGGCTTTGTCGCTGATGCCGCTCTTCGGCATCGGCCTTTACCGGCTCGGTCGGTCGCGGGCGCGGCTGGTCCTGGAGCTGCGCCGGCGGCGCAAGCGGGAGGAGAGGCTGGCCTATGGCCTGCGCCATGACCGGCTGACGGGCCTTGCCAACCGCTTCTGCCTGGAAAACGACATGCGCGACGTGCTGGCAGCGGACGCGCCGGAAGGCCGGCCGGCGCTGCTGCTTCTCGATCTCGACCGCTTCAAGGTCGTCAACGACACGCTCGGCCATGACGCCGGCGACCAGCTTCTGACGGCGATCGCCGGGCGGTTGGGGCAGACCCTCGATGGGGCCGGCAAGGTCTACCGGCTCGGCGGCGACGAATTCGTGGTGATGATGCCGGGCGCGCCTTCGCAGGGCAAGGTCGAGGATACCTGCCGCACGATCCGCGCGGTGCTTGCCGAGCCCTTCGACCTCAGGCAGGGGCGGGTCGCCAGCGGATGCAGCATCGGCGTGGCTTTCGTGGAAGCGGGCGGCGGCGCCATGGCCGAGTTCCTGAAGCGTGCGGATATCGCGCTCTATGCCGCCAAGCGCGCGCCGGGCGGTGGCTTCCGCTTCTTCGATGCGGCGCTTGCCGCCGAAGGCGCGGCGCAGGCGGCGCTGGCGCGGGACCTTGCCCGCGCGCTCGATGCGCAGGAGTTCTTCCTCGAATACCAGCCGATCGTCGGCGCCGAAAGCCGCGCCATACGGGCCTTCGAGGCGCTGCTGCGCTGGCGGCATCCCGAACGGGGACACATCCTGCCGCAGGCTTTCCTGCCGGCCGCCGAAAAGGCGGGGCTTCTCCGGCCGCTCGGCAACTGGATGCTGCGCGAGGCTTGCCGGGTCGCAGCAGGCTGGCCGGCGCCGACCGGCATCGCCGTCGACGTTTCCGGCGACCAGATGCGGGACCGCGCCTTCGTCGACCAGGTCGCCGCCTGCCTTCGCGAAACCGGCCTTGCGCCGGGCCGCCTGACGGTGGAGGTGCGCGAGGCGGCCTTCCGTGCCGAGCCGGCCGTTCGCGAGACGCTTTGCGCCTTGCGCGCCCTCGGCGTGCGCGTGGCGCTCGAAGGGTTCGGCGCGGGGCCGTCGGCCATCGAGAGCCTGCGTGCCGTTCCGTTCGACCAGCTGAAGACCGACCGGGCGCTCGTGCGCAGCATGGGCGAGAACGGCCGCGACGCCGACCTGATGGACATCCTCCTGCGGCTCGGGCGCGCCTTCCAGGTGGCGGTCACGGTGGAGGGCGTGGAGATGGAAAGCCAGCTCGAGGTCCTTCGCGGGCAGGGCGCATGCGAGGTACAGGGCGACCTGATCTGCCCGCCCGTCGGCGCGGCCGAGGCCGCCGCCCTGCTGGCGCGGCCGGAAAGCCGGCTTTCCGCCTGAAACGTCTTGCAGGCTTTTCATCGCGATGGATTCCTGATTGTCTCGGGACCGAAGGAGAGGCCGCAATGAGACGATATTACAGGCTGGCCGCTTGGGCGCTTTCCGTCCTCGCCCTTGCCGTGGCCATCGGGGCGAGCTGGCTCATCGTGTCGCCGCCCGCGCTTTTGCGCGTCGGCTCGGCCTATGCGGCCAAGATCGTCTGCTCCAGCGTCTTCGTTTCCGGCCGCGATCCGCAGGCCGTGCTTGCCGAGGACGTGCAGGCGCCCGGCCATCCGCTCCTCAGGCTCATGGGGCAGACGGTGGATTTCCGGGAAAAGACCGTCACGACGCATCTCCTCGGCATTTTCGCGCCGGGCTATGCCGCATGGCATGAGGGATTCGGCTGCTCCAGCGTGCCGGACGGCGATTTTCGCGCGGCGCAGCAGGCGGTGTCCGACGTTCCCCTCCCGAAGGTTCCGGCGGGCGATCCCGCCGTCCTCTGGCCGGAGGGAGAGAAGGTGGCGCCCGATGCGCGGCTGGCCGCCGTGCTGGCCGATCCGGCGCTCGCCGGGCCCGGCATGCGGGCGATCGCCGTGGTCAGGGACGGCCGGATCGTCGCGGAAACCTACGGCGCGGGTTTTTCGCCGCAGACCCCGCTCCTCGGCTGGTCGATGACGAAATCGGTCAATGCCGCGCTCCTCGGGCGGCTGATGCAGGCCGGCATGCTTTCGCCTGATACGGCCGGGATTTTCCCGGAATGGCAGGGGGACGCGCGCTCGCGCATCACCCTCGGACAGCTGCTGGCGATGGAGAGCGGACTTGCCTTCAACGAGGAGTACGGCAGCGTCACCGACGTCACCCGCATGCTCTTCCTCGAACCGGACATGACGCGCTTCGTCCTGTCGCTGCCGCTCGAGGCCAATCCGGGTGAGACGTTCAGCTATTCCAGCGGCACGGCGGTCCTTCTTTCGCGCATCTGGATGGGCGCGCTCGGCGGGCGCCTGCCGGCCCTGTCCTTCCCGGTGCGCGCGCTCTTCGCGCCGCTCGGCATGGCGAGTGCCGTGCTGGAGCCGGACGAGACCGGCATCTTCGTCGGTTCGTCCTACATGTATGCCTCGGCGCGCGACTGGGCGCGTTTCGCGCTGCTTCTGCTGGATGACGGCGTGTGGAAGGGAAGCAGGCTCCTGCCGGAAGGGTTCGTCGCGGCAATGGCGGCGCCCACGAAGGCCTCGGGCGGCGTCTACAGCCATATGCAGACCTGGACGCAGGGACCGGGCAAGAAGAGCGATGCCGATTACGGCCTGCCGGAGGATGCCTTCTGGATGCTCGGGCACGACGGCCAGTCTGTCGCCATCGTTCCCTCGCGAAAGCTTGCGGTGATCCGCCTGGGCCTCACCCCGTCAAAGCTCGGATACAGGCCCCAGCTTCTGGTGAAGCGCATCCTCGACGTGCTCGAGGCGGCGCAATAAAAGGGGTGATCGCTCGCGCGGGGCCCGCTTATCGCAGGCCCGTCTCGTCGAGCAGGCCCTTGCGCTTGGCGTGGTAGTAATAGCCGGCTGCGTAGAGGCGGACGGCGCCGTCGTTCTTGTCGTCGGCCACCAGCCAGGCGCCGCGCAGGTACTTGCCGGCATATTTGATGTTCGTCTCGGCGTCGAACAGGCCTTCTGCCGGGCCGTCGAAGCCCATGCTCTTCGCCGTCGCGTACTTGATCTGCATCAGGCCGTAGTGGCCGTTGTTGTAGGCTTTGGGATCGTAGCGGCTCTCGCGCTTGACGACCCGGTGCAACAGCGATTCGGGAATGCCGTAGATCGCGGCGTATTTGGTGATGAGCCCGTCGATCGGCGTGCCGGACCTGGTGAAGGCCTGCTGCGGGACGAGGCCCGTGCGTGTGGTCAGCACCGCATTGCTGAGAAGCGCCGGCTTGGCGATCGGCACGATCTTGTGGGTGGCGACGAGCTGCTCGAGGCCTTCCGGCTCGCCGGTGTCGAAGCCGGGCTCCATGTAGGAGACGCCGC
>Ga0206116_1001716_pt1 | contig 10748 bp, 7 predicted proteins | sample 3A1Ametagenome_FD_178000 | JGI IMG/M metagenome (GOLD analysis project Ga0206116, IMG submission 178000) | Enriched microbial communities from leaf-cutter ant dump, University of Wisconsin, Madison, United States - 3A1A | ecosystem: Environmental > Terrestrial > Nest > Insects nest > Nest dump...
TGAACGAAGCAACATTACCCGAAATAGTGAACAGGGGAAATGATTTTAAAATATTGCTTTGTTGCAATTATAATTTTTGTTTATATCATATAAAAAAATATATTTGGATAGGAAGCATTTATGAATGATAAACTTTTTGCAGAACATCTGAAATAGCAGTTCGGAATTATTTACCTATAAACAATTTAACAATGAAAAAAATTGGTATTCTCCATGGAAAGGAAAGATCGTTTCCTAACGCTTTTATTGAAAGAGTAAATAATAAAAATATAGAGGGAGTTATTGCTGAGCCTGTTAAGATAGATAAAGCTTTGCAGGGACAGCCAAGTGGCTATGCTGTTATTATCGACAGGATATCGCAGGATGTCCCCTTTTACAGAACCTGGCTTAAGAATGCGGCCCTCACAGGTACTGCTGTGATCAATAATCCTTTTTGGTGGAGCGCTGATGATAAATTTTTCAATAACTGTTTAATGACGCAGATAGGCGTACCTGTTCCAAAAACTGCCATCCTCCCTTCTAATGAAATGCCGGATGATACCAGCGCCGACTCGTTTTCAAACCTTTCTTATCCTTTAGACTGGGACAGCATTTTTAGAGAGGTAGGATTTCCTGCTTATATGAAGCCTTTTGCCGGCGGAGGGTGGAAGAACGTGTACCGGCTGAACAGCATGGAAGAGTTTTATGAAAAGCATAATGAAACGGGCCAACTGGTGATGCTATTGCAGGAAGAGATCCTTTTTGAGGAATACTATCGTTGTTATTGTATAGGAGGCAAGCATGTGCGTATTATGCCTTACGAGCCGCGTAACCCGCATCATCTGCGTTATAAGGCCGATTTTACACCTTCTGAAGAAAAGCTGAAAGAAATGGCAGATATTGTTCTGAAAATAAATAAGTACCTGGGCTATGATTTTAACACGGTGGAGCTGGCCTTACGCAATGGGGTGCCTTATGCAATAGACTTCTGCAACCCTGCGCCCGACGCAGATATAGCAAGTGTGGGAGAAGAAAATTTTGAATGGGTGGTGGAAACCGCAGCAAACTTCGCAATAGAAAAAGCCCTGTCAAATAATGACGGGGATAACCTCACCTGGGGTGAATATGTAAAACAGAGTGCGGGTAAGGGTTAGGTAAAAGGTTTAAAAGTTGACAAGGTTAGTAATTCATTGGCTTATTGATTAATTAGCTAATTATCACATTAATGTTATGGTATTAAATTATAAAGCGTTTACACTTGGTGTAGAAGAGGAATATATGGTGCTCGATCCTGAAACGTATGAGCTTAAGAGTCACGAGCAAAGAATCGTGCATGAAGGGCAGAAAACTATTAAGGATAAAGTGAAGGCCGAAATGCACCAGGCGGTTGTAGAAGTGGGTACGGATATTTGCCAGGATATTGAAGAGGCCTATAAAGATGTAGCTTTGCTGCGCAGAACTATACATAGCATCGCAGGCGATATGGATCTTGCTTTAGGCGCCTCTGGTACGCATCCTTTCAGCCATTGGCAAAAACAACTGATTACAGATCACCAGCGTTACAACGAGATCATTACAGAGTTGCAGGATGCCGCCAGGAGCAACCTGATTTTCGGCCTGCATGTGCATGTGGGTATGGAAAGCCGGGAGCTGGCTAACCATATTGCCAACTCAACACGTTATTTCCTGCCTCACATATTTGCGCTAAGCACCAATTCTCCTTTCTGGGAAGGGCGCACAACGGGTTACAAATCTTATCGTACCAAAGTTTTTGATAAGTTCCCGCGCACAGGTATACCCGATGCGTTTGAAAGTATTGAGGCGTATGACAATTATGTAAAAATGCTTATCAAGACCAATTGCATTGATAATGCTAAAAAAATATGGTGGGATCTAAGGGTGCATCCTTTTTTTAATACAGTAGAGTTCAGAATATGTGATATACCAATGACGGTTGATGAAACTATTGCTGTTGCAGCCCTGTTCCAGGCTATTTGCGCTCGTATTTACATGCTGAGAAGTAAAAACCTGAACTATATTCAATATTCACGGGCTTTGATCAACGAGAATAAATGGCGCGCCAGCCGTTACGGCCTGGATGGAAGGCTGATAGATTTTGGCAAGGAGGAGGAAGTAAATACCCGCGCGCTCATATATGAACTGCTCGATTTTATTGATCCTGTACTTAATCACCTGGGCAGCAGGGACCGTGTGGGCTATGTACATAAAATATTAGAACATGGTACTGGGGCCGACAGGCAGCTTGCTGTTTTTGAAGAAACGAATGACCTCAGGCAGGTAACGAAATTCATCAGCGATAACTTTTTACAGGGAACCTAGCGCTAAGATTTTTCAATTATGAGCACCTCGTATATAGCGCTGAAAAGATAAACCCTCCCTGTGGCTATTTCAACACAGGTATAACGTTTGGTACGCTTAGCCCCTTTTTTAAAAATACGGCCATCTTTAATGGTAAAGATAGCGCCTTCGGGCAAAGCTTCTAACAGCGTATACCCATCTTTTCTTGTGTTATACCTGTATAAAACTCTTTGCAGTCCTTCTTCCGAGCAGGTAGAAGCACCGGGGTTCTGCAAAGTGTTAAGCAGTTCTTTAGTGATATCAGCCGGGAAAATATTTTTTTCTATGAACTGGGCCAGTATTTGTCCGTAAATACTTTTCCATTCCTTACCGTGAGCCTGTACCTTATTGCCATATTTCTCATACGTTACCAGGTGCGCCAGCTCGTGTAAAAGAGTGATCAGAAAAGCGTATTTATTCAGATTGCCATTTACACTAATACGGTGATGCCGGGTATCTACGCGGTGGCGATAATCTCCTAACACCGAGTTCCGGCTTTTGGCAATGGTTAAATGCACCTTGTAGAAATTGAGATAAGCAATAACCGGCTCATAAGTATTATCGGGTAAATATTGAGCCAATGCTCCCAGTGGCACCTCCTTTTTAGGCATGCTTATTATTTCTTAGGGCTTTTTGTAAAGAAGATACTTCAATTACGTTATACAAGATATAAATGCCGAGGCAGGCAAATAAGGAAGTTTTGTCAACATGCCCGTTATTGGAATAAATGTAAATAAACGCAGCAATGCCACACGCAAAAAGCCTTATTATAAAGCCGGTGTAAAAAACACGCACAAATACATGGGGGTTAGGGTTTCTGATCGCTTTCAATCCATTTCTTACAGTAAATGCCCCGATAAGGAACAATATAATATTGGCGATAAGCAATACAGTAGCATCCACTCCTGCTTTTGTCAGTGTACCTTTAAAGATTAGAAAAAAAGAGTTCAAAATCACAAAAACGAATATCATCAGCCTGATGGGGCTAAAACTTTTTTTATTTGCTTCCATTATCCTTATCCTTTTTCCCGGTTTCTTTAATCAGTTTGTAAAATGTTACTGCCAATACCAGCAAAGGTAAGGTTACTGTAAATAATGGAGTGAGGCTAAACTTTTTATCCAGCCAAATACCGCCGTACACAGCAAAGCCAATCATGACCAGCAATTGTGCCGTAATTCCCAGGTACCTGGTCCATGTAGTATGATTTTTGTGATCCAATTATAATGTTATTTAGGATAAAGGTAATTTTAAGAATAAATATTCATTAAAAATGTAGATTTACTGCAATTTTGCTTTGTTACGGCACTATTCGTAAATTTAAATATTAAGGTAGAGAATTTTAAATAAAAGATTGAATGAAGAAATCGGTAAGAATATTTTGGCGGTTGTTTTTTATAGGGGTGGGATTATTTATTGCTATTCTTTTGATGGCCAACTTTGGTGTTTTTGGTAAGATGCCTTCTATTGAAGAGCTTGAAAACCCAAGTATAGCACAGGCATCCGAAGTATATGCAAGCGATGGTACTCTTATGGGTAAGTATTATTTGCCGTCGGGAAACCGCAGCATTGTAAAGTATAAGGATATATCGCCGAATGTTATCAATGCTTTGGTAGCTACCGAGGATAAAAGGTTTTATGAGCATTCCGGGATTGACATTAAAGGGACCCTGAGGGCTGTATTCCTGGGCGGATCGCAAGGTGGTGGTAGTACTATAACCCAGCAGTTAGCCCTGGCTCTTTTTAATAAAAGGGCTACTAACCCTGTGTTGAGGGTTATTCAGAAGCTGAAGGAGTGGATCATTGCCGTTAAGCTGGAAAGGAATTTTACCAAAGAGGAAATACTGGCCCTTTACCTGAATGCTGTTCCCTACCCGGATAATGTATTTGGCATCAGGAACGCGTCCATGAGATTTTTCCAGAAAGAGCCTGGACAGTTGAATGTAGATGAGGCAGCACTGCTGGTGGGTACTATCAATGGCCCCGGGGTTTATAATCCACGACGGAATCCAAAAGCCTCTATGGACAGGAGGAACCTGGTATTAGGACGTATGGCTGAGAATGGTAATATCTCGGGGGCCGAGGCTGCAAGTCTTCAATCCAAGCCTATTGGCTTGAACTATAAAAAGCCGAGCGAGGATGTAGGCTATGCACCTTATTTCCGTGAAGTGCTGCGTGAAGAAGTGAAAAAGATATTAAAAGATATCACCAAGCCTGATGGTTCTGCTTACAATATTTACAATGATGGCCTGAAAATATACACTACTATCAACCCTGTAATGCAATTATATGCTGAAGATGCCGTGGCCCAACAGGCTCCGCAATTGTATAAGAATGTGATCAGGCAGGGATTTGTTAAAAACGGAAGTGTATGGAACAAAAGAGAAGGTATACTGGAAGGTGCCATGAAGGCCAGCGAAAGGTGGAAAAACCTGGCAGAAGATGGCCTGAGCGATAAAGAGATCAAAGCTACTTTTTTTGAAAAAACTCCCATGAGGGTTTTTGCCTGGAATCCCGAACGGTCGAAAGATACGGTGATGACCCCTTATGATTCGATCAAATATCACCGGTTATTCACCCAGGCCGGGTTTATGGCGATGGATCCTGTAACAGGAGAAGTGAAAGCATGGGTGGGAGGTATAGGTTTTAAAACGTTCAAATATGATCACGTCAATCTTAATACCAAAAGGCAGGTAGGATCCACTATAAAGCCTTTATTGTATGGCGAGGCGGTTGAAGAGCTGGGTTTTACTCCCGAAACGCCGGTGCAGGATGTGCAGCAAAGTTTTGGTGGGGGGCAGCTGGTGCCTGCTACGGGGGGCAGCTGCACGGGTCGCTCTATGTCTATGGCATCTGCTTTGGCCTGGTCCCGGAACTGTGCCACGGCCTATATTATGAAACAGGTTGGCCCACGGAGATTTACTGATTTCCTGCAACATATAGGTGTTCCAACAAAAATTCCGGCCTATCCCTCCATTGCATTGGGGTCCTGTGAGCTTTCATTGTTTGAAATGATGTGGGCCTATTCTATTTTTGGCGGACGTGGTTTTTCTACCAGGCCTTATTTTATCAGCCGGATAGAAGACCGGAACGGTAACGTTATTAAAAGACTGGATTATAGCGCTAACCGCAGGGAGGCCATAAGCGAAAATGCAGCCTATGTAATGTCGCGAATGATGCAGGGTCCGGTGGATATAGGTACTGCTAAAGGATTACGTGCAAGGCTTGGCGCAGTTGAAATGGCTGGTAAAACCGGTACCACCAATGACAACAGCGATGCCTGGTTCATGGGTTTTGTGCCGCAGTTGATGGCAGGCGTATGGGTAGGAAGCGATGACCGTTTTATCCGTAATGAAGGCGCAGGCGGTTTAGGCGGCCAGGCGGCCAGGCCCATCTGGGAGTATTTCTTTAAAAAGGTATATGAAAATAAAGAGCTGGGTATTAACAAGGATGAACGGTTCATAGAGCCTCCTACGTTAAGCAATGAAGCCCAGAGCGCAGATCCTTCTTTATATTATACCGATCCTTCCAACCCCGATCCTGTTGCTGCCGGCGAAGACATAGGAGTAGGCACCGAAGAAGAGTATATGCAGGATAAAAGTGAGTACATCGGGCCTGAATCCGCTCCTTTACCGGATGATCCTAATAAAAAGAAGCTACCTCCAAAAGATACGGTGGTTAAAAAGGAAAAAGTTGTCCCTCAGGCAGAAGAGCCCAAGAAAAAGAAAGGCTTGTTTAAAAAGATTTTTGGGAAAAAGGAAAAAGAGTGATGGGGGCCTTCCCCCTATGGCTCTTTTTCCTCTGTTTAATTCGTTCACTGCTTCCCGGCAATCAGTAAACTATCTTCAACTATTATTCAACGACTTTTAAACTCTTAAACTTTTAAATCCGTCAATCTGTTATCTGTCAACTTCCCCCGCCACCTTCACTGCCTTTGATGCACTCTGCGAACCATCTTTATCCACCTGAACGATGCGTACAAGCAAATTCCCATCTTCGGGGCTTTTAAATATATCTTTCTTACTGCAGGAGAAAAGGATGGCTGCGAGTATAATCGTTACTATTGTAAAAGCATACCTGCGGCGGCGACCGGCTACTATACCCAACATCAGGAATCCGGCGCCCAGGCTTAATGTAGTGAATGGAATAGCACTGCTGTAGTCCAAAGCCACTTTGCTGTTACCCCCTTCCGCTTTGCTTTGAACGGTTTGAATGGTTTTGAAGTTTACCCCATCGCGGGAAATTTGTATTAAGAAATGGTCGTTTCCTGTTTCGGTTTCCGTACGCCAGTTTACCAGCAGCAGCCCGTTTTTTATATAAGCACTAAAGCTGCCAAACACTACCGGTAGTGCTCCGTCAGCGCTTTCGTAAGCGCCCAGATTAATGGTAACTCCCGCTAGCCGGGCATTGCCCGCCAGGTCTTTGGTATTGGCGTCTAACCCCGGGTATAAGACATTATTTCCTTTATCAATGGCGGGCGAACCCAATTTTAAATTATAATTGCCATTGGGATAATCCATAAAAAGATCTGCAGGCGTAATTATTGAGGCATCGAGGTTGCTGTTGTTAAAATCCGTATTTCCCTCAATTAAAGAGTATTGTGCGGTATAGGCATTGCCTGCAATTCCGCCGTAAACAATGGAATTGTTAACAGATACGGATGCGTTGCGGTTATATATTGCTTCACCTTCATGTGGGGCCATATTATTTACTATGGTAGTATTGGTTAAAACAGGTACTGCATTGTCATCATTATACATTCCGCCGGCATCGTTCCGGGAACTGTTTCCTGCTATCAGCACATTCAACATATTGGGCGCAGGAGCGGTTTGGTTAAAAACGCCACCACCATAGTTGGCGCTGTTATTCATTATTGTAATATTAACCATAGAAGGGGAAGACGCCTTGTTGTAAATACCCCCGCCGTCTTTGCTCACCTGGTTTTCCACTAATGTAATATGGCTCATTTCAGGAGACGAGTTTCTGTTGAAAACGCCGCCGCCAAACACCGCTTTATTATTCCTGAATACCAGGTTGGTAAGCGTTGGCGAAGCATATTCATTATAGATGCCACCGCCATCTGTTGTTGTGCTTCCGCCGGTAATGGTAAAGCCATCCAATATTGCTGACTGATTTAATGGGCTGCCCTGGGTAAAAACATTTGTGATCACAGTGCGGCCGCCATTTCCGTTCAATATGGAACCTAAAGCGCTGTTCGCGGCATTGGGTAATATCCGTGTATCAGACAGATCGTCAATACCGAGATCAGGGTCAAACCCGCCATAAACAGCTACCCCGTTTTTCAATTTAAAGCTGCCGCCCAAAGGTGGCAGATAGTAAGTGCCCACAGCTACAAATACTTTTTCTACCCCATCAGCATTGATAGCACCCTGCAAATTGGCTGTAGCATTGGGCCAGCTGCTGCCGTCTCCGGTAGCGCCTTTTCTTACATAAACGATTTTATTGGCATCCGGCGTAATTACTACCGGCGGCACGCTTGAAGAATATTCATACGCACCAATATCAATAGTGCCATTATTTATACGTGGGTTTCCTTCTAAGTCCAAAGGAGTAGCGTTGAAGGTGTTATTTCCGGCGTTAATAGCTACGGAACTGCTTTTTAGTCTGAAATCGCCCCCCAATGGATCGTTAAATATTTCATCAGCGCCGGTGTTTGTAACAATAGAGGTAGAAGTGGTGAACTTCCCAACTTTCTGACCGTAAATAATTGAATTTTTCACTATTGTTGATCCTGAATATGAATACGCTTCATTTGATGTATTATATACTGATATATTATTTACTAATGTTGAGTTTATCAGGGTAGTGCTCCATCCATCAGTGTAAACGCCGCCGCCGTATTCCGTTGCGGTATTACCGGTAATAAGTACGTTCACCAACGTGCCGTAAGCGTAATTATCACTTATGGCACCACCCTTCCTGGCTTTGTTTTCGGTAAAAATGGTATTGTAAACATGGACATCTGCCCATTTATTATACATACCGCCGCCTTCCCAGTCAGCTGTATTGTTTTTTATAACCAGGTTAAAAAAGTTGGGGTACATGGATGATGTTCCGGTTGATTTTTTATTGTATATGCCCCCGCCATCGGAAGTGCTATAGCCGTTTTTAATGGTAAACCCGTCTAAAATTGCCGAGGAGGTAAGTTCATTACCTTCGTTCCATATTACAGGACGTTCGTTTTTACCATTAAGAACAGAACCTTCCGATACGCCATGATTGGGCAGGATCCTCGCATCATCCAGATCAATAATTCCCGCTCCCGGGTCAAAACCTCCGTAAATAGCAACGCCATTTTTCATTACAAAGCTGTTGGGGCTGGGAACCATATATTCGCCCACAGCTACAAAAACTTTTGTTGCTCCCGAATTAATGGCGCCCTGCAAATTGGCGGTAGCGTTGTCCCAGTCATGGCCATCGCCTGTTCCGTTTGGCGTTACATATACAATGCCGTTGGCATCCGGGGTTTGGGCACTGGCAGTAAAGCCCAATAATAATAACACAAGAACTAAGGCATTTTTACCCGGCCAGGTTAGTAACGGCCTTTGATTGAAGGGCAATTTTACGGCGTGCTGTATGTTGTTAAAGCAGGTAGAGAATAAGTCCATAATTTTTCAATTTCAAGTTTTAGTTCTTTTTTTTGCTGCTCTATTGCCCGCAGCTCCATATTATAGTATTGCCATATTGCCGTTATGACAATGATAAATAATAGCAGGATGGCCAGTACCAGGAGGAGCTTTTTATCCCGAACAAGAGGGCGGCGCATATATATTTGCTTTGGCTGATAAACATAGCTCAACAGCTCAAAGAAATCCACAAACAGGGGCTTACAAAATGCTTACATTTGGTTATATTAATTGTAAAATATTGATTTACAATATAATGGGAAGTATAAGTGAAAATGCGGGAAGTTTTAAATGAATATCTTTTTACTGATCAGGAAACGTATACATACAGGGTAAACGTACCTGGTTTTGCAGGTTCTATACTTTTAGGAGCAATTAAAGATGTGCCGCAAAAGGAATGATTGGTATGTATTAAAAACACCTGAAAGCCCGGCAATGAGCCTGCAAACATTAAGGTATTATAGCAAAATCAGATATTCCTTATCACTTCCTCCAAAGAAACAGTATCCGGCAGATCCAGTTTTTTGCGAATGCGGTGACGCATTACCTGTATGGCATTGGCAGAAACACCCAACATAGCAGCCATTTCTTTTGTAGAAAGATTTAACCGGGAAAGCACAAAATACCGCAGTTCCCCAATAGACAGTTCTGGCTGTTTTTCTTTGATCCGCAGGATAAAACCAGGATAAGCCTTATCAAACAGCTGCTGAAAAGATTGCCAGTCTGCTTCAGTGAGGATGGTGCTTTGCTGTAATTGCTGAAAAAGTCCGGCTTTATCTTCTTCGGGGTTACGGCTTTGCAGTTGCTCTATCAGTTTGTTTTTTTCCAGCAGGCTTTCCGTAAAACTGTTCAGGTTCATATGCGCCGTCTCCAGTTCCTGTGTAGCCGCCTGTAACTTTATATCTTTGGCAAGCTGCCTTTTCTTTTGTATGAAATAGGTGAGCATTATTATAACACACAGGATCAGTACCAGGAGAATCAATAAATTACGCTCGGCTATTTTTCGTTCTTTTTCCAGGGTAAAGGCTGCTAATTGCAGTGCTTCTTTCTGGCGGTCAACTTTTTGCTGTGCCCTTAATACTTTCAGCGCGCTGAATTTTTCATTATAGCGGTTGATAGCCGATACGGATGAGTCCACATACTCTTTAGACTGCTCCATATCTCCTGCGGCGGCATACCACTTGCTCATTACAGGATATAAAAGCCGCAGCCTGTCCGGCTGTTCTGCTTTTTGAATATATTCCTGTGCATGTGCAATGAATGTTTTGGCCAGTTGCATCTTTCCTTTATCCCTGTAAATATCGGCCAGGGATATAGCGGCGCCAGCCGCACAGCCGTAATCGTTTTCTGCAACGGAACCATAAAAATCTGTTTCCAGTAAAGGGATGGCTTTGTCGTATTGCCGGCGCAGGTACATGCTGGCACCTAAGTTGCCCGTAGCTATCCTTTTCCAGACCGCAGGTTCAGGAAAGTTTGTTTTCCTGACTTCATTAAAATAATAATCAGCGCTGTCCAGGTTATTTTCCTGCTGATAAGATAAACCCAGGGTATTGCGGGCAGCATTTATTACCATTGTATTAAAGCTATTTTCCTGCAATGCTATGGCTCTTTTAAAATATTTTTTGGCCACAGGATAGTCCTGAAAAAAATAATACGCTTCGCCAATCTGCATTAAATCTCTCGCCATTTCGGGGTAATCGTCAGGATTGGCAGTGCTCAGCTCCTTATCTAACAATAAATATTGCTCAAAAGCCAGCTCATAATTT
>Ga0206116_1001718_pt1 | contig 10729 bp, 13 predicted proteins | sample 3A1Ametagenome_FD_178000 | JGI IMG/M metagenome (GOLD analysis project Ga0206116, IMG submission 178000) | Enriched microbial communities from leaf-cutter ant dump, University of Wisconsin, Madison, United States - 3A1A | ecosystem: Environmental > Terrestrial > Nest > Insects nest > Nest dump...
TGCAGATAAGGCTGCGATAAAAAAATATGCCCTTCTTCGGGCCGGGCTGTAAGGTCGTTTACATCTTTTATAAGTGCGGCACTATTACCTATACCTAAAGTCCCTAATATTCCAGCCTTAGAAATATTACCGATGAATTCCCTGCGTTTTACGGACATGATTATTGATTTTTATTCCTGATACGTTTATAGATCCTGATTGCAAGCATTAATACTATCACCAACAGCACGGTGCCCACCATTCCCCATAGCAGGCTTATTCCCTGTTTTACCACTACCAGCATTACGATGCATATAAGAAGGATAGTAGCAATCTCATTCCACATACGTAATTGCTGGGAATTGAGCCTGAAAAGACCTTTAAGCTGCTGTTTGAAAATAATATGTGTCGCAAACTGGTATGCATAGAGAAATACGACCAATATCAGCTTCAGCAACATCCAAAGCCCGGCTTTTTCAAATAGCAGGTAAGCCCAGCCACTCTTAAATAAAACGGTCAATCCGAAGATCAACGTAAGAATGGCAGAAGGCCAGGTGATGCCGTACCATAATCTTTTCATCATAATGCCAAACTGGCTTTGCAATACTTCTTTTATTTCTTTTGGCTGATCATTAGCCTCTGCGTTGTAAATAAGCAGGCGCGGCATATAAAACAAACCCGCGAACCAGGTTACTACAAAGATGATGTGGATAGCTTTAAAGTATAGATAGCTCATGTGAGAGAGTTGGAATAGTCAATGGTCAATAGTGAGTAGTGAATGATTGATCTATTCTTATTTTGCGTTGATAAGACCTGTAAGGAGCTTAAATGAAAGCTGTATGTTATATCCTAATGTATCTAAAGGATAGTTTTCCAAATATTTTAACTCATTTGCGGCATCAAGAACGGCATCTATCTCAATAACGGATCCCCTGGAAATTTCAAAGAATCGCTTTCTCTCTGCCTCAGATTTTCTTGAAGACCCTTCTGCAATGTTCAATATGTTTGATAATGCAGCCCGCCTGATTTGAGCAGCCATCGTGAACTTTTCATAATCGGGAAATGTGTTTGCTGCTTTATAGCTTTCTACAAGAAGTTTTTTAGAAACTTTATAAGCCTCAAGATTTTGGTGATTAAGGTTTAAGAACATAGTTGATTATTTTAGCTATACAAACTTATATTAAAAAGAATGATTCTTGGTTCACTATTCACCCGGTTACGATAGTCTTCGGTTGATGAGTAACCGCAAAGTTGAGGGAATTGGCGATAAAACAAAACTTATTTGCTTCCTTGTGCAGGCTTTCAGCTTTATTTATCATCTCTTTTGACAAAACCGTTACAATCGGATGCAGCACTACCTCGGTGAACCTGCCGCTGCCGTCTGTTTGTTCTGTCATAATACCCCTGGCGCTGTCTTCGTATTTAATTACAACAATGTTGTTAATGGCGCATAAATGTAAATACCAAAGCATGTGGCAATTGGCAATAGAAGCGAGAAACAATTCCTCGGGGTTATATTTAACCGGGTTACCCCCGAATGAAGGATCAGACGATGCTTCAATAATAGGTTTATTTGTAATGCTTATTGTATGGTCGCGCTGATAGCTTTTATAATCAACTGTTCCGTTTTTGCTTTCCCATACAATATGAACGTTGTAATTGTGCTGCCTGTCCATTTTATAAGTGTAAAAAAAGCCGCATGTTGCGGCTTAATGAATTAGAGTGTTAGTTTAAAAAAGGTGTTCAACTAATATGTCTTCATCAAGATCCGGCCAGTGTATGCCTTCTCCTTCTCCAATAAACCTCCAGTTATTGAGCTGTTTTTGTGTGGCACTTCTTAAGGACGGGAACCATTCCAATGGGATAGAAAGCTCTCTGCCATCCATTAATAGTATTGTCATTTTGTCTTCATCAAACAATACATCAATTGCATTCTGTGATTTAGCTATTGTTAAAATACTCATTCCATTTTGTTTTGAAAAGGGTTGAATTTTCTGCTACTAATTTACGAATTTCTGATAGTTCTTTTGCGTTGTATCTTTTAGAAAGAATTAATGCTACCGGTTCCAGATTGAACTTTGCCGTTTTATTCTCCCGTTCAATATGGATATGTGGAGGAGGATGGTCGTTTGTGTAAAAGAAAAAACGGTATCCGTTCCTGAATAAAATTGTAGGCATAACTGGTGTTTTTATGTGTTACGTCTTTTCATACGGTGCCTCAACAGCTTCTTCTATCAGTTGCACCAACGCATCTACCCATACTTCATTTGTATTTACGCAGGGAATGTATTCGTAGGTTTCCCCGCCATTTGCTATAAAATCTTCTTTACCGCGCATTTCAATTTCCTCAAGTGTTTCCAGGCAGTCGCTGATAAAAGAAGGACAAACCACTTTTATTTTTTTAACCCCTTCTTTCGGAAGATTAGGCAGCCGTTCCTGTGTGCTGGGCAAAAGCCATGGATCGCGTCCCAGACGGCTTTGATAGCTTTGCGCCCATTGATTTTTTTTCAGTCCCAGTTTTTTGGCTACCAGCTCGCTGGTCATAGTTACCTGGTGGCGGTAGCAGGTGGGGTGCGAATCACTCGATTTATAGCAGCAATTATCTACCTGCATGCAGTGGCTTTTTGTGGGATCCGTCTTCAATACATGTCGTTCGGGAATACCGTGGTAACTAAACAACAGCTGGTCATAATCATCCTGCAAATAAGGTTTCATACTTTCAGCGAGGGCATTGATATATGCCGGGTGCTTATAAAACGGCGGTACGGTTTTCAGCTTAAAGCTGTATTTATGTTTGGCATGAACTTCTTTCATGTACTCAACCGCGGTTTCCCAGCTGCTCATGGCGTAATGGGGGTATAGCGGCACCAGTATCACTTCTTCCAGGTCAGGCACTTTTGCCAGCAGGTTGTCATAAGCTGTTTTAGGATGCGGTTTACGGTACCGCATGGCTATTTCTACCGGAGCTTCTACCCTGGGTTGTAATGTTTCTTTCAGACGCTCGGTAAGCACTATTAGTGGCGAACCTTCGTCCCACCAGATAGTCTTATAGGCTTCTGCCGATTTAGCGGCCCTGAAAGGGGTAATGATACCTCTTACCAGCAATAACCGTAACAGGTAAGGCTTGTCGATCACCCGCCCGTCCATTAAGAACTCATCTAAGTACTCCTTCACATCGCTGCGGCTGGTAGAGTCCGGTGAGCCCAGGTTCATTAATATAATTCCTCTTTTCATTATTATCAGATCGGCAGATGAATACATGCTGTAAAAACATTGCTATCAAATAGGTGGGTTGATAGTAGTACTGCAGATAACGCTGTGCGACGCAAGACCGTTACATGTATATTCACTTGCCGGGTTCAAAAAATTTCCGCAAAGGTAGCAAATTGTTATGGTGGGACATAGAAATTTAAGACCTGTAAACATGATTATGGTCATAAAAAAAGCTGATATTTTTTTTATTGCCAGATGACAATATTATGACGCTAACAAAAAGAACCTTATATACATTTGCAGCACTCAAATGTCTGCAGAAGATTTTCATATTTCAAAACAGGTGCTCGACAGGTTTTGTGTGGCCGGGATCAACTATCATAAAGCTGATGCCGCTACACGTGGATTGTTTTCTATTAATAACGAGGATTTTGCCGCCCTGGCACAAGAGGCTAAAGCCGCGGGTATAAAAAGTGTGTTTGTGGTGTCTACCTGCAACCGTACAGAAATTTACGGGTTTGCAGAGTCGGTAATGCAATTGGTGAACCTGCTGCTGGATCATTGCAAGGCGGATCGTAAGACCTTTTTTGAATATGCTTATTTAAAAAACGGCAATACCGCGTTACAGCATCTGTTTCATGTATCGGCCGGCCTGGATTCCCAGATACTGGGAGATTACGAGATCCTGGGACAGATCAAGAAATCGGTGGAGCTGGCAAAAGCTTATGAGCTGATTGGCCCGGTAATGGACCGGACGCTGAATTTTGTGTTCCAGGCTTCTAAAAGAATTAAAACGGAAACGGAGCTGAGCAATGGCACGGTGTCTGTTTCTTTTGCTGCTATAGAGTTGTTACAGGCCATTCCTGATATTACTGCTAAAAAGATACTGGTGATTGGTGCAGGCAAGTTTGGTTCTAATGTTTGTAAAAACCTTATCAGTTATTTCCCCACCGTGAAGCTTACGGTAATGAACCGTACTGATGATACGGCGCTGGCTTTATCAAAGGCTAACGGTATTCATTTTTCTGAGTATAAGGCCAGGAAAGAAGCTATAGCCGCGGCAGATGTGATCATTGTGTGCACGAACGCCAATGAACCTACCGTGCTGCCAGCGCATTTTAATGAAACAAATGATAAGCTGATATTAGACCTTTCTGTTCCTGTAAACGTGCATCCCGATGTAAAGCAGATGAAAGGCAAGCTGGTGATAGATATTGATGAAATTTCTTCTACTATCCTGGATAAAACCCTGGCACGCCGCCGTGCAGAAGTGCCTAAAGCCGAAGCCATCATTGAGCATTATACACAGGAGTTCTGGCAGTGGCTGAAAGATTATCGCTATGTGCTTCATCTTAAAACATGGAAAAGCAAGTTGCAGGAAATTGATAAAATGCAGGATCTTCCCTGTGAGTTCGCTAAAGATATTGTGCTGAAAGAGCAGACCTTAAAAGCTCAGAAAGCAGTGAAGCAATTAGCCGTAAATCTTAAAACAAAAAACGATAAGGGCTGCCAGTTTATCAATTTGATTAATGATTACCTGCAAATGTCCTGATGCAAAACAATCCCATCCAAATAGGTACCCGCGAAAGTCAGTTGGCTGTATGGCAGGCCGATTTAGTAAAAAATTTGCTGGAACGTAATGGCTGTAAAGCTGAGCTGGTTTATATAAAAAGCGAAGGCGATATAGACCTGGTAACTCCGTTATATGCAATGGGCGTACAGGGCGTGTTTACCAGGAGTCTTGATATTGCGCTTCTTAATGGAAAGATCGATATTGCGGTTCATAGCATGAAAGATGTACCAGTACAGTTGCCACAGGGTATAAGCCAGGCGGCAGTATTGAAAAGAGCGAATTATAAAGATGTATTAGTTCACAGAGGACAGATGACAGACGACAGCCTCATTGTTCTAAAGGAAGAAAACCTGTCAACTGTCAATCGTCAACTGTTACCTCTCATTATTGCCACCAGCAGTATCCGCCGCCGGGCACAGTGGTTGCATCGTTACCCCAATACAATTATTGAAAACCTGCGGGGCAATGTAAATACACGGTTAAGAAAAGTAGCGGAAAGCAATTGGGACGGAGCCATTTTTGCAGCGGCAGGGTTGGAACGTATTAATCTTCGACCAAAAAGCAGTATCGACCTGGATTGGATGTTGCCTGCTCCTGCACAAGGCGCGATCATGGTGGTTGGCAGAACGGGCGATACCCATACGCTTGAGGCCTGTGCAGCTTTAAATGACAGAGATACGGCAACCTGTGTAAAAATAGAGCGCGATTTTCTAAGCGCTTTAATGGGTGGATGCTCCACACCTATCAGCGCTCTTGCTGAAATAACGAATGGTGAAATATTATTTAAAGGGAATATTGTTACTCCTGATGGAAAAAATAAGGTTGAAATAGAAAAAGTTTTTCCTTTACAGGAAGCTGCAACCGCGGGAACAGTTGCTGCAGCGGAAGTATTGCAAAATGGAGGAAGCGGAATAATCGAAAAACTAAAAAATGGCTGATGCGGAAAGGAAAATATTAAGCACAAGAATTTTAGAACCTGCTATAATAAATGAAGCAAAGGCGAGAGGTATTCTTATAGATTGCATTCCTTTTATTGATATTCATTACAGACCTGTAACCGATATTCGTCAGCAACTGAGAAACATTACTTACAGCGATATCTTTATTTTTACCAGTCAGCATGCAGCGCAGGCCGCATTTGATATTTTGAAATATTTGAAGAATAAAACTTATTGCATATCAGGCGCTACTTGTAACGCTGTAAAGCAAACCTCTTTAAATGTAATAGTTACTGCAGCCTATGCCAGTGAATTGGTACGGTTAATAGAGGTAGATGAAAAAGCCCGCTATATTTTATTTTGCGGGGATAAAAGATTACCCACTATCCCCGATTTTTTACAGCAGCAGCGATTGAAGCTATCAGAAGTGATCTGCTATGAAAATATAGCAAGTCCCAAAAAAGTGGAGCAGCAATATGAGGGTGTTATGTTTTACAGCCCGTCGGGTGTGGAAAGCTATTTTCAGCTGAACAATGCATCATCCCATCAAAAATATTATTGTATAGGAACTACTACTGCAAAAGCCCTATCAAAATACAGTAAGGATAATATTATCATCGCGGAAAAACCGGGGATACAGGCGATCCTTGAAAAAATAAGTGAATAATGAGAAGAGATAAAAATTTAAAAAACGATCTGCTGGTTAGAACCTTATTAGGTGAGGCAACAGAACGAACGCCTGTGTGGATGATGCGCCAGGCAGGGCGTTACTTACCTGAGTACATTAAACTGAGAGAAAAATATTCTTTTTTTGAAAGATGCCAGAATCCTGAGCTGGCCTGCGAGATCACTTTGCAGCCGGTGGATATTATAGGCGTGGACGCTGCCATTTTATTTTCGGATATTTTAGTGGTGCCCCAGGCAATGGGAATGGAAGTGCAACTGATAGAGAAGCAGGGACCACTGCTGCCACAGCCCATTAAAACACAGGAAGACTTAAAACGTATACAGGTACCCGATGTAAATGATACGCTTCATTATGTATTTGATGCGATCAAACTGATAAAGCAGGAGCTGAACGGGCGTGTACCGCTGATCGGTTTTGCCGGTGCTCCCTGGACATTATTATGCTATACGGTTCAGGGAAAGGGCAGTAAAACTTTTGATGAAGCCAAAGGTTTTTGTTACCAGAATCCGGAACTGGCGCATACTTTATTGCAAATGATCACTGATACTACTATCAGTTATTTAAAAGGACAAATTGCAGCGGGCGCTGATCTGGTGCAGATCTTCGATAGCTGGGGTGGCTTGTTGGGGAAAAGAGATTTTGAAACATTTTCATTGCAATACATTCGTCAAATTGTTGATGCGGTAAAAGAGGATGCGCCAACGATCGTTTTTGCAAAAGGAGCCTGGAGCTCTTTAGGCGAAATGGCTGCGACCGGCGCTCATGGTTTAGGCATAGATTGGTGCATAGAGCCGCAAATGGCAAGGCAACTGTCGGGAAATAATATAACATTACAGGGAAATTTTGATCCGGCAAAACTCTTATCGCCTGTTCCTGTTATACAAAAGGAGGTAAAGGAAATGTTGCAGGCTTTTGGCCCCGGAAGACATATCGCGAACCTGGGTCATGGTATTTTGCCTAATGTGCCTGTGGACCATGCAAAGGCGTTTGTGGATACAGTAAAGGAATATTCACCCCGTCTGACCGTCCCGGTCTGACGGACCTGATAGAATGTACTTAAGAGCAGCAAGGCTCTTTTTACTTTTTGAAATTTCAGAAATGAAGAAAGAAGAAACAAAAGAATTTCGCGGCAGATGGATCCGCTTTGTGTATGGCCTGCAGGAAGAAATTTGTACTGCGCTTGAAGCTGAAGATGGCATCGCAAAATTTAAAAGCGATACATGGGAGCGTTCCGAAGGACGCGGTGGTGGCGGAGTTTCGCGCATTATGGAAAACGGGGCCGTTTTTGAAAAAGCAGGAGTGAATGTTTCTGTTGTGTACGGCAGGTTAACCGACAAGATGAAAAAGGTTCTCACTATTGGTATTTCGGCCGGTGAAGGCTCCTGGTTTGTCTGTGGCATCAGCCTGGTGCTGCATACACAAAACCCGTTTGTGCCGGCTGTGCATGCCAACTGGCGTTATTTTGAGTTGCACGATGAAGCGGGAAATGTGATTGACAGGTGGTTTGGCGGTGGTGCAGATTTAACACCGTATTATTTATTTGAAGAGGACATTATTCATTTTCATACAACGTTTAAAGAGGCGATCGATCCTTTTGGGAAGGAACTGTATCCGCTTTATAAAAAGCAATGCGATGAATATTTCTCCAATACCCATCGCGATAATGAAATGCGCGGACTGGGTGGCGTTTTCTACGACCATTTAAAAGCAGGAAGCGAAGAAGAGGCCGCAGGACTATTTGCTTTCCAGGAAGCGAATGGGAATGCATTTCTAAAAGCATATTTACCTATTGTGCAAAAAAGAAAGGATATGTCTTATACCACGGAAAAGAAAACCTGGCAGGAGATAAGACGCGGACGTTATGTGGAGTTTAATTTGCTGCACGACAGGGGAACTACATTTGGTATAAAAACGAAAGGCAGAACGGAAAGCATTTTAATGAGTCTGCCACCTACCGTTAAATTTGTATATGATTATCACCCCGAACCAGGAAGTGAAGAAGATAAGTTGCTACAGGCATGTAAGCATCCAAGAGATTGGGTTAAAACAGAGATATCAGAGGATGAATGGGCCAGCAGGGTCAATAAATGCTAATAAAAAAAAATGAAATCTGTAAAGTTTATTTTTTCGTTATTGCTGCTTTTCCCTGTTGCTTTAACTGCACAGGATAAAACCTTTTTTAATTGGAAAGGCAATGCGCTTGAGGTTTTTGAAAAGCCTGATACGAAAAGCAAAGTGCTGGGTAAAATAAGAAAAGGTGCAAAGGTAGACGTTACAGGCACTGCTACGGGTGTTTTTCCTGTATATCTTAGCTATTATGGTGATACGGTAACTGCAAAGAAAGATGAGAACGATTTTAATGAACGCGCATATTACACCATGAAGTCGGCATGGGCAAAAGTAAAATTTAATAGTATCACTGGCTTTGTCCCTGAGGTGTACCTGTCTCGCCTCGAGCAAAAAAAATTACCTGAGCAGGAAGAATATAAAGAAGATGTGAACCGGGTGCTTGAAGGGCTGGAAATTTATTTTGGTAAACCTGTTTCTCATAAAAAGGAGGAGCTTGAAAAGCAGGATTCGATGGAAATCCATTCCAGCGAAACGTACCAGTTTGCAAATAAAGTGCATTATATATGGGAGCAACAATATTTTGAAGACTCGGGCGCAGGGGGCGAAACTCATACGATATTTTTGCCGGGCTTTAAATTAAATGAAGCTGTTTTGTTCCTGCTGCAGATAACCGGTGCCGATACTTTTCACCCGGAAAATGTGAGATCGTTTAATAAGCTGAAAAGCAGTTACGATAATTTTTCATGGTGGTATCAGCCTGTTTATTACAATGATAATGGTGAGCTGGTAAAATCGCCTTATGGTCATTACCGGTTTTATTATGAAGCGGAAGGTGGTGGCAGCAGTGCTGTCTTTACCGAGAAAGATGGCGGTATAGAAATAGAATATGGCTATGGGGCATGCTGAATTTATTAATTGAATTTTTGAAGATATGTATTTACAAAGAAGAAACCGTATAAACAGGAGATCGGCTGCCATACGGAGCCTTGTGGCAGAAACCGTTTTAACGCCCAGCGATTTTATAATCCCTTTGTTTGTGGATGAAGGTGAAAATATACAAACAGCGATCGTGTCTATGCCGGGCTACTATCGTTATAGCCTCGATTTAATAGTAAAAGAAGTAAAAGAATTGTGGAACCTGGGCATTAAGGCTGTATTGCTGTTTGTAAAGGCTAAAGATGAGGTGAAGGATAATACCGGTAAAGAGGCCTGGAATCCAGATGGCCTGATGCAGCGTGCTATTAAAGAAGTAAAAAATGCTGTTCCCGGAATGGTAGTAATGACCGATGTGGCATTAGATCCATATTCTGTTTACGGACATGATGGTATCGTTGATGTTGAAAAAGGAACCATTCTGAACGATCAGACAGTAGAAGCGCTCACTTTAATGAGCCTTTCTCATGCCGAGGCTGGTGCAGACTTCGTGGCACCCAGCGATATGATGGACGGACGCATCGGTGTATTTAGAAAAGCGCTTGAAGAGAATGGTTTTACTGATACAGGCATTATGAGCTACAGCGCCAAATATGCAAGCTGCTTTTATGGCCCATTCAGAGATGCTTTGGATAGTGCGCCTGGTTTTGGCGATAAGAAAACTTACCAGATGAACTATGCCAACCGTATCGAGGCTATTAATGAAACTTTGCAGGATGTAGAGCAGGGTGCCGATATTGTAATGGTAAAACCTGCTATGGCTTATCTGGATATTATCCGGGAGGTAAAAAATGCGGTAACCGTGCCGGTTTCAGCCTATCATGTAAGCGGGGAATATGCTATGATAAAAGCAGCGGCAGAGCGGGGTTGGCTGGATGAGGATAAAGCTGTTATTGAGAGTCTCACCTCTATCAAAAGGGCCGGTGCTGATTTAATTGCCACTTATTTTGCAAAAGATGCAGCAAGGTTGTTAATTAACAATTAGTGATTAACAATTAATAATTATGGAGCACATTTCTCTTTTACAAAGACGATGAGATATGAACCATGATCCATGAACTATGAACCATTCGCTGGTAAATAAGTACAATATTCCGGGACCTCGTTATACGAGCTATCCCACTGTGCCCTATTGGGAAGAAGAGATGTTCTCTGCCCATCAATGGATCGAAACTTTAAAAAGAAGTTTTGAGGAGACGAATGACGCAGAAGGTATCAGCATTTATATACACCTTCCGTTTTGTGAAAGTCTCTGTACTTTCTGTGCCTGCCATAAACGTATTACCAAACAGCATGGGGTAGAAGAGCCCTATATTGAAACGGTTCTGGAAGAAT
>Ga0206116_1001719_pt1 | contig 10715 bp, 9 predicted proteins | sample 3A1Ametagenome_FD_178000 | JGI IMG/M metagenome (GOLD analysis project Ga0206116, IMG submission 178000) | Enriched microbial communities from leaf-cutter ant dump, University of Wisconsin, Madison, United States - 3A1A | ecosystem: Environmental > Terrestrial > Nest > Insects nest > Nest dump...
GAAAAGGTACGATTGCACTCAATGGTCTGCCGCCAGGTTCTTTTGAACTTCCGATTTTCGAAACCGTTCTTAAGAGAATTACGGTGAGAGGTTCTATTGTCGGGACCAGAAAAGATTTACAGGAAGCCCTCGATTTTGCCAATGAAGGTTTGGTAAAAGCAACGGTCACTTCCGCAAAACTGGAGGATATTAATGATGTCTTTGACAAAATGAAGAAAGGACAAATCGACGGGCGTATCGTTCTGGACATCGCTGGACAAAATTAATTTATTGTTATTTGTGTTTTTGAGCCCGGCAGATTTTGTTGTCGGGTTTTTAATTAAATTTAATAAGGAATATTTTTATAATCGCAGAGGCGCAAAATGGTTAACTTATTGATGTCTTTAAGTCGCAAAGTATTCGAACGGTATAATAAATCTTCGATTTTTGCGACTTGAAACAGTTTAATAGACAAATTAAAATTGCGCCTTTGCGTTTATAATAATTTTAAAAAAATATGGATACCAAAGATAAAATCGCAAGACTTTCCGTAACGGAAAAAGCTTTGGAAGTCATCTGGGAACTGGAAAAAAAACACGGGGAGCTGATGTTCTATCAAGCTGGTGGCTGTTGTGAAGGAACTCAACCACAATGTTTCGAAAAAGGTGGATATTTCCCAAGGATGAATGACGCTATGATTGGAACCATCAATGGTCACGAGTTCTGGATAGACCGTGACCTGTTCGAATACTGGAAGTATTCCCATTTCACATTAGATGTTTTGGATGGTTGGGGACCTGGTGGTTTTTCTTTGGAAACTCCTTTGGGCAAAACCTTTAAAGTTCATTATAGATTGTTTACAACGGAAGAATTGCAGAATCTGGAACCAGTGAAGCGGAGTGAATAGTTTGCTAAAGATTTAGGAAGCCACGAAGTGGCGAAATGTTGGTAGAAATATATATTTGCTATCAAAAGGTGCGAAGAACCGACATCAAAAAAAATCCAACGAATTGCTAACTAGCCCCGATGGGAACGGCATCCTTTTTTGTTTTCTTGTTTCTCGCTTCAATCAAATGACAAATGTTGTGAAAACAAAAAAGATATAGTGGACAGCGGGATAAAGCTCCTAAAAATATTTAAACAACTTCCGTTTTAACAAATTTGGAAACAATCATACTTGCAAGAATATTCCCGACAGAATTGAGGACTGTCGCCAAAGGATCCACCAAGGTTCCGATAATAATAACTGCAGGAACAACATCAGGCGGAATTTTGTAAACCGAGATCATTAGCATCTCGCCAATATAACCGCCATTCGGGATTCCGCCGGCGACGGCGCTTACGAAAACTGTGATTCCGAGAGCCATTATGAGATTCATTGGTTCGAAGAAGTTCCAGCTAAGTAATTGGAAAGCAACATAAATCTTGATAATCGAAGAAATCGACGAACCGTTTTTATGAATAGTAGTTCCAATGGGAATTACAACGTTGGCGATGGAAGCAGGAACGCCCATTCTTTTGGCAGCCTCAATCGCAACAGGCATTGTCGCCAGACTGCTACACGTACTGATAGCAGTTGCAGTGGGTAAAAGACTTTCTTTCCAAAACGCTTTCACGCCATTTCCTGATTTCCAAATAAAAGCATAAAGACTGAAAAACACGATGAAGTAAATAGTTCCGGCGATGTAATATAACCCTAAAGGTTTGGCATAAAATCCAAAAAGCTGAGGTCCGATGGTTCCTACTTGATAAGCGAAATAAGCACCTAATCCAATTGGAGCGACTTTCATTATCAATAACAAAAGCTGTTTCATTACTTCGTTGCCGGAAAGGGTGAAGTTTTGGAATAGTTTTCCCTTTTCTCCAGACTTTCTGATGGATATTCCGACTAAAAACGAAAATACCAGCAATGCTAACATATTCTGTCTCGAGAACAAATGATAGAACTCGCTGACAGTGAAGAATCCTACAATCTGATCATTGATATTGGCATTGTTCTGGAGATTTTCTGATATGGTTTCGCTGATGTTTTTCGGTGTTTCGGTTGGAAAAAAGTAAACCATAATGATACAAAACGTAGCGGAAATCAAAATGAAACTTAAAAAAGTCAACGCCATTGTTCCGATGATTTTGCCCAGTTGATTTTGTTGTTCGATTCCGGAAATGGCTGAGACAATCGCAAAAAACACCAATGGAATTACTGTTACGAATAACAAATTCAGGAAAATATCGCCAATAGGTTTCAAGTAGGTTACAAAATCAGGAGCGAAAATCCCGACAAGACTTCCAATGAAAATCCCAATGAGAAGCAGAATAATGTTGCTGTAGTTGTTCCAGAAAGATGATTTCATTCCCCAATTTTAATCAAAGATAATTATAAAATTGTTTGGAAATCAAATTGAGTTTGCTGGCCTGAGAATTAATGAAAATTGGAATGTTTTGTAATCCTCAGATAATCTTCTAAAACCTTCATTTGGTCTTTATTTCCTTTTTTGATTCTGCTTTCTCGGCTCAGGAGTTTGTCGTAGATTTTATTAATCAGTCTTTTGGTATTGGGAAAGGCATTTCTAAAGGGAACTTGTGGTATTTCCAATCTTTTGCAAACTTCATCATCTAATAAAAACCAAGTACAGCTGATGTGCAGAGATCGTAGTATTTTCCTCTGAAAATTGAATTTAAGAATAGGATTTTCCAATGATTCATTCAAAAGAGAATGGGCTAGTAAAACCGAATCTTTATCAGAAGGCGGTTGGATTGCTGTCCACAAATAGAAATATTCGGTTGCTTGTTTTTTGTCGTCAGGTAAAAGGTTTTCGGGAATTCCCAGAAGATAACCTACGTATTTCCAAAGATGAAAAAGACCTTTTTCTTCCTCGTCAGAAACAGTATTTCCCAATTTTTGAAGACTGTGAAGAAAAACCAAACTGAACCCAATGTAAGTCGCCATCATATCCCAGGAATTGATAGGCTCTCCCCAATTTTCTGTATCCCAATTTGTATAATGCTTTTTGATGGAAAGCCTGGCGTAAGAATGGATTAATCGTGTTTTTATTGCAAATTCGTAACCCTTTTTATGGGTTTCCAAAGCGTTGTATCTGGTGACATTGACCCAGAAATCTAATGTTTCCGAAAGTCGTTTTACAGCTCCTTTTTTCAAAGCTTCTGTAACGATGAGAGGTTTGTTGAGGTAAGCATAATAGTAACCGCCAATCAAACAATAATCCCGCAGAGAAATAAGAGAATCTACATTACTTCGCATACACAATTCTGCACCATATTTCAGAAGATTGGTATCTAACCATTTTGGAATGGTTTGCGTCTGTTGAAAAAGATTTTGTACACTTTCCGGAACATCATCAGTTTCCGAAACTCCTTTCCTTATATACAGTTCAATTTCTCTGGATGCTTCCTGAAATGTTTTCGTGAAATAAACGTCTTTCACAACATTATCTCCAATTTGGTCAACGTGATAAAAGTAATGTGAGAATTTTTCAAAATCCTTAAAACTAACTTCAGCCCCGGAAAGATCAATCAGTTGTTTTCCGTTGCCTTTGGTCCAGAAATCTTTGAAATGGGGAAAATCTTTAAATCTAGGTTCTAAAATTGTATTTCTCATCGATATAAAATTACGGATTTTAAGACGATAAATAGTCGTAAGTGAATTATATCATAAGATTTTGAATTGAAATTTTCGATTTGATAAAAATGATAAATTCTTGATTAACTAATTGAATTATTTCCGAGATTTGTCTCTATGAAAACAGCAGTTCTGATTACTATCGGCGACGAAATCCTATCGGGAAATACCGTTGATACCAACTCCAATTTTATTGCAACACAACTCAAAGAAATTGGAATAAAAGTACTTTCTATTTTTACAATTCCGGATGAGGAGAAGGCGATTGTTTCCACTTTAGGAAAGGCTTTCGAGATGGCTGACGTCGTTTTTACAACCGGCGGTCTGGGACCAACCAAAGATGACATTACTAAAAAGGCTTATGCAGAATTCTTTGAAGATGAAATGATTTTCTCTGACGAAATCTATGAACATCTACGAGCTTACCTCGAAAAAAGAAACCGACTCTGGATATTGGAACATAACAAAGACCAGGCAATGGTTTTGTCCAAGGCAAAGATCTTCCTCAACTATTTCGGAACTGCGCCTTGTATGATTTTGGAAAAGAATGGAACTTATTGTTTTAGTCTGCCGGGTGTCCCTTACGAAGTAAAACCTTTGGTTAAAGACCAGATTCTTCCTTTCCTGAAAGAAAAATTATCGCTTGAACATATCGTAACCAGAATTGTTTCTGTGGTGGATATTCCGGAAAGTATCTTGTCAGAAACCATTGAAGAATGGGAATTGGCTTTACCAAAACACATCAGCTTATCTTACCTGCCAGTTGGAACAAGAGTGAAATTGAGATTGACAGCTTCCGGAACTTCTCAGGAATTGCTGAATGCAGAACTGGAAAACGAAATCACAAAGCTGTTTCCTTTAATCGGAGAAAATATCATTGCTACACAGGAAGATAAAATCGAAAAAATCCTTGGCGAATTATTAACGGATAAACAACTGACAATTTCCGTTGCGGAAAGTTGCACAGGCGGAGAATTAGCTCATTTGATAACGTCGGTTTCCGGAAGTTCCAATTACTTTCTGGGAAGTGTTGTGACTTATGCCACCCAAAAGAAAATCGACATTTTGAATGTCAATCCAAAAACGGTTGAAGAATTCACGGTCGTAAGTGAACAAGTTGCTTCTGAAATGGCAATCGGCTGTCAGGATTTATTCAAAACCAATATTGCAGTTTCTACAACTGGCGTTGCTGGCCCATCAAAAGGCGAAGATGGAAAAGATGTCGGAACGGTTTTTTATACGATTAGAATCGGGAATGAAGAAGTAACTTCTAAGTTATTTCTACCACATTTGGAAAGATTGGACTTTATGCATTTTGTTTCACAAAAAGTAATTCAGGACATTGTTTCATTATTGATCAAAAAATAAAAAAAGACAGCCCAAAGGCTGTCTTTCTAATATCTGATTTCTATTTCAAAATTTCTTTCAAAAAAGTCAAAGTGTGATTCCAGGCGCGTTTTGCCATTACTTCGTTGTAATCCGGAGATTCCGGACTGGTGAATGTGTGTTTTGAATTGGCGTAGGTAATGATTTGAAAATCGGTTTTTCCGGCTTTCAATTCTGCAATCAGATTCGTCATATCTTCAGGTTTAACACTTTCGTCATCTGCCGGATTTTCTATAAGAACTTTGGTTTTTATAGGGACGTTTACTCGATCGTTTGCTTTTGCCAATCCGCCGTGGATAGAGACAACGCCAGCTACTGGAAACCCAGCTCTGGCCGTTTCCAAAGCACCTGTTCCTCCGAAACAATAACCAATGACCGCAATTCTTTCAGGATTTGCACCTTGTTTTTTCAATTCTTCCAAAGCAACAGAAATCCTTTGCTGATAAGCTTTGTAATCCTGCTTGTATTGTCCTGCGATTTTTGCAGCTGCAGCGTTGTCAGCAGGAATGTTTCCTTCGCCATAGATGTCGGCCACAAACGCAATATAACCTTGCTTTTCTAATTCGATTGCAGCATTTTTTGCTTCATTGTCGATGCCTTTCCAGGCTGGTAAAATCAAAACTCCGGGAAGTTTTTTTCCTGTATTGGATGTCACGAGTCCATTCAGTTTTTGGTTTCCGTCTTTATAAGCCACGGATCTTAATTGCTGAGCTATTCCGGTCTGGATGCCTAACAATACTGTTAATAATGTTAATGTAATTTTCATAATATTCTTTATTATTGATTTGATTTTGATTTAAATGTTTTGAAGATATTCATCAAAAATACGATTAAACTAAAGATGACCAATTGTAACCCGACATAATGCCAGCCACCGAGTTCCCAGCACTTCAAACCGATAAATGTTCCAATAGCACCGCCGGCAAAATAGGAAGTCATATAAATGGTGTTGATTCGGCTATTCGCTTTTTGGTCTAATCTGTAAATCAGAGCAACATTAGTCACCTGAATCGACTGAACGCCGACGTCTATGAAAATCACAGCTAAAATAATGGACAGGAGATAATTCGGAAAAAGGAAAATAATAACCGAGCCTGCTAATAAAACAATACTTGCGATAAGTTGAGTTTTCCCAGAGCCGCCTTTGTCTGAAGCTTTTCCGATCATCGGTGCCACCAAAGCTCCGGCAATTCCCAGCATTCCGAAAAGTCCGATGGTGTCAGAACTGTATTGGTAAGGGTTTTCGACTAAAAGAAATGTCAAAGTCGTCCAGAATGAACAAAAAATAGAAAATGCAATTCCACCCATCAACGCTAATAATCTCAGTTGTGGAAATCTTTTTAACTGATAAAATGAGGATGAAATCAATTTAAAATAAGAATCACTGAAGTTTGGTTTGACACTAGGTAATTTGAAATAAACGAAAGCTAATGACAAAATTGTGAATCCAGCCGAAATATAATACACCATTTTCCAATTGCTCCATTCGGCAATGTAACCGCTGAAAACTCTTGCCATTAATATCCCGACAAGAATTCCGGTAAAAATAATCCCGACATTTTTTCCTTTTTCATTGCCCGATAATTCGGCAGCCATTGGCAAAATAACCTGCGCTGCAACGGCAGTCAAACCAAGCAATAAACTGAATAAAAAGATGAAATAATAATTGGAAACAATTCCGATTCCTGCAAGAATACAGAATAATATAGCCAGCAAAATCAGGATCAGTTTTTTACGATTAACTTTATCGCCTAGCGGAACCAAAGTCAATAATCCTGCGCCATAACCGACCTGTCCCAAACCAACCATAATGCCCATTTTACTTTCGGAAACTTTGAATGTCTCTGCAATCTGATGCAGAATCGGCTGTGCGTAATAGATATTGGAAACGCAAATCCCCGCAACGACAGCCATTCCGAGAACCTGAAATTTGGAAAGTTGAGACTCGGAGTTTAAAGAAATGTCGCTCATTATTTTAAAAATTCTTTTAAAGGTTGGATGAATCGGTCAAAAACCTCGATGTGTGGCAGATGTCCTACATTGTCCAGTTCCACCAGTTTGGAGCCTTTTATTTTCTGTTGCGTAGCTTTGCCTAACAAGTCGTATCTTCCCATTGAGTCAGCCACTTTTTTATCTTTCACATTGGCTTTTCCAATCGCTGTTCGGTCTCTTGTTCCGATGATTAACAGCGTAGGGACATTCAGGTTTTGAAATTCATAAACCACAGGTTGCGTGAAGATCATGTCAGAAGTTTTGGCGTTCACAAGAGCGACTTTTGGATAATCCGGTGATTTGGTCCAGCCTGTCAAAAGGTAAACCCATTCGTCATATTCGGGTTTCCATTGGTTGTCGTAGTAGAAATTACTTTGATATTTTTTGGCGGATTCGTAATCGGCTTTCAGTTCGGTTTCGTAATTTTTATCGATAGAAGTATAAGGCGCAACCAATTTCCAATCTTCCAAACCGATTGGGTTTTCAAGGATTAATTTCTCTACCATTTCAGGATACATCAATGCAAATCTTGTTGCCAGCATTCCGCCCATCGAATGTCCGAGAAGATAGATTTTATTGATTTTCAATTCATCCAAAACGGCTTTCGTATTTTGAGCCAATTGCTGAAAAGTGAATTGATACTCCGTCGGTTTGGACGATTTGCCGAATCCAATCTGGTCAGGAACAACGACCCGAAATCCTTCTTTGGTCAATGCCTGAATCGTTGTTTTCCAATAAGCACCATTGAAGTTTTTGCCGTGAAGCAGAATAACCGTTTTCCCATTGGCTTTTTCCGGTTTGATGTCCATATACGCCATCTTCAAATCCTGATTTTGACTTTTGAAATCAAGGAATTGAACTGGATAAGGATATTGATAATTTGTCAGCATAATATCCGGAACCGGACGTTTTTCCTGACTTAATAAAAGAACTGAAATAATAAAGAATGTGAGGGCGAAAAACTTTTTCATAAAGCAATAATAAAGCTTTTCTGCAACAATAATGGTGCCTTGCAGATTGATTAATACATTGCGGATGATTCATAGAATCTAACTCAAGGCTTCAATACATTGTTCACGGACTTGCCATAATTCTTCCAGGGAATATTGGATTTGAGGATTTTTCGCAAGCCAGTTACTGAGATAATTCTTATGAAATTCTATTTTGAAATGGTTGATTTGATGACGATGTATTTCTTTTTCTTCCAAAAGATCATCAATAAAATCATTTTCTGACGAATTCTTTTTTGTGAAATCCAGAATCTGATTTTTGAATTTCAGATAATTATGCGCTTCCGGAATGTAATCAAGATTATACGTTTCTAAAACCGATTTGATTTTAGGCGTATTGTTTCCGCTCATCTTGAAAATTCCGAGAATCAATTTAAAATCTGTCTGATTATTTTCTTCTGCTAACGTTTTCAGAATGGCGTGTTTCGTACTGCAAGTTCCACATTCATCAATGAAAACTGTCGCAAGATTATCTTTGTTGAGGTTTCTTTGGTAAGGTAAATTTCTGATAAACTCTGAAGCCGAAAGAAAATTTGAACATTGATTTTTCAGGAACAATTGCGAGATTTCGCCATTAGAATGGATTTCAAAATTGTAATTCATTTGATAATTTAAAAAAAAAGACACTTCGACTCCGCTCAATGTGACATTTCTAATACTAAACGTTAATCGATGCCAGGCTGAGCGGAATCAAGGCTTTATACAATGTCAGGCCGAGCTTGTCATGAATAACTAATAAAATACGCATTGTCAGGCCGAGGCTCTCGAAGCCCTCCAAACAAATTACCTTTTAGACTTCATCGCCTTAACCTTTTTCACAGCATCATCTTTCAACAGTTGCTGATATTCCTCCGACTCAGCAGGAATCAACCTGACTTTCGAATCCTCATTATGAAAAATACCGAATCCATTTTTCTTGGCTAATGGCGACGTGCGCAAACAAGCTTGTCCTTTGGAGAAAAACTTTTGTTTTTCTTCCTCCAATTCTGAGGGCGAAATGTCATTTCTTTCCATAAAAATCTCGAATAGCAATTCGTCGGAAGTATATTTCAGAGGATGTTTGGAAAGTTTTTCGTATTGATAATTGGCAATCGTCTTTTTATCATTTTTCACAACCGGAATCACCGATGCAGAAACCGGAGAATCTTCTGCGATTTCTATGAGGGTGTTGGTGTAATTGGTTGTGTGGGTTTTCATTTTATAGGCCTGTAATATTCCGATTCTTTATCATATTCATACCTAATCTTAGGCTTAAATCGTACTACCCACAACCCAACAAACGTCAAAAATCCATTCAGGATAATCAGCTCCACACCAATTCTGTAATCCGTGTTATTCGTTACCAGATAATTGATCAGATAAGTCACTACAGGCGCCAAAATCGTCACCGCCAAAATCGAATATTTCTTTGTGATTTGATATTTCGTCAAAATACCGAAAGCAAACAGTCCCAACAGCGGCCCATAAGTATAACCCGCTATTTCCATTATCAGGTAAACAATTGACTTATCATTCAACGCTTTGAAAACCATTATCAAGACAAAGAAAATCACTGTAAAAGTCAAATGAACTTTCATTCTCAAACGTTTCTTTTGTTTCTCGGTTTTTTGCTGGTCTTCGTTCAGGTTTAGCAAGTCCACACAATAAGAACTCGTAACGGCTGTCAAAGCCCCGTCAGCAGAAGGAAACAGCGCCGAAATCAAACCAATAATGAAAACCACAGAAAGTGCCATTGGAAAATGATTCAGAGACAACGCAGGAAATAGATCGTCACCCATTATATTTTTGATTTGACCAGCAGAATCTTTGAAACCAAAAGTATTCGTAACCACTTCTTTTCCATCCACCATCGTCGAGATTTGTCCGTAATCTGCACCGTGCTGCATTGCAAAAAGATAAAGCAGACCGCCTAAAAACAGGAACGCCAGATTCACAAAAAGCAAAGTTCCGGCAAACGTCAGCATATTCTTTTTCGAGTTTTTCAGGTTGTCCACAGAGATGTTTTTCTGCATCATTTCCTGGTCAAGACCCGTCATCGCAATTGTGATGAACATCCCACCCAGAATCGTTTTCAGGAAAAATGTTTTGGAATTGATGTCCGTATTGATAAAATGCGTGTACTGCTTCTGCTCAAGAATCGTGAAAGCTTCTCCAAAAGACAGGTTAAGATTGGATAAGATATAAACAATGCACGCAAAAAGACTGATAATCATAAATGACGTCTGCAAAGTATCCGTAATTACAATCGTCTTCACACCGCCTTCGAATGTGTAAAGCAAAATCATTAATAACAATACAAAAGCCGTTACCCAAAACGGAACGCCCAAACTTTCAAGTAAGAAAATCTGAAGAATATTCACCACCAGATACAATCGCGCCGTCGCACCGATCGCTCTCGAAATAATAAAAAATACAGAACCGATTTTATGCGCCTCCACATTGAACCGTTTCCCCAGATAGGTATAGATCGAGGTCAGATTCATCCGGTAATAGAGTGGGAGCAGAATGCCCGCAACAATGAAGTAGCCGATAAAAAACCCGATTACCATCATATAATATTCAAAGCCGCCGTATGGATTTTCGCCACCCAAAAACTTCCCGACCGTTCCCGGAACCGAGATAAACGTCACGCCCGAAAGCGATGTCCCGATCATCCCAAACGCCACCAGCCACCATTTACTTTTCTTGTTTCCGATAAAAAAAGACTGGTT
>Ga0206116_1001720_pt1 | contig 10712 bp, 10 predicted proteins | sample 3A1Ametagenome_FD_178000 | JGI IMG/M metagenome (GOLD analysis project Ga0206116, IMG submission 178000) | Enriched microbial communities from leaf-cutter ant dump, University of Wisconsin, Madison, United States - 3A1A | ecosystem: Environmental > Terrestrial > Nest > Insects nest > Nest dump...
GTCGCACACCATGGTCTGGAAGTTGACCAGCGCCTCCATGCGGCCCTGCGAGATCTCGGCCTGGTAGGGCGTGTAGGCCGTGTACCAGGCGGGGTTCTCCAGGATGTTGCGCAGGATGACGCCCGGCGTGTGCGTGCCGTAGTAGCCCTGGCCGATGAAGCTCCTGAGGACCTGGTTCTTCGATGCGATGGCCTTGAGCTCGGCCAGCGCCGCCGCTTCCGTGGCGGGCGGCGGCAGGTCCATGGCGCGGCTGCGCGCGATGGAGCGCGGCACGATGGAGTCGATGAGGGCGCGGCGCGAGGCTTCGCCGATCACCGACAGCATGTGGGCTTCGTCGGCGGCGGCTATGCCGATGTGGCGGGGCTGGAATTCGCCGGCGTTTTCCAGGGCTGCAAGGGGGGTGGCGGGCATGGCAGTTTTGTGGGTCAAATAGGCTGCTAGCGCTTGTCCATCAAGCGCTGGTAGCTATCAAATGAGGAGTAATCAGGCGTTCTTGGCGAACTCGGCGTAGGCCGGCTCGTCCATGAGCTGGTCGAACTGCTCCATGTCCTTCACCAGCACCTTGAAGAACCAGCCCGCGCCCATGGGGTCGCTGTTGGCCAGCGAGGGGTCGGCGCGCAGGGCTTCGTTCACCTCGACGATCTCGCCGCTGACGGGCATGTACACGTCGGCGGCGGCCTTCACGGACTCGACAACGCCGGCCACCTCACCCTGGGCGTAGGTCTTGCCGACCTCGGGCAGGTCCACGAACACCACGTCGCCCAGCGCGTCCTGCGCATGCAGCGTGATGCCCACGGTGGCAGCTTCGTGGTCGGAGATGTCGATCCACTCGTGGTCCTTGGAATACTTGACGGTCATGGGGGCTCCTGAAAGAAAAATGAAGAAGAAAACAAAAGTGCCGATGCCAGCAGCGACTGTAGCCGCGCTTCAGCCGCGGTGGTAGCGCGCCGGGGTGAACGGCATCGCCGCCACTTCCATGGGCACGGCCTTGCCGCGCACGATGGCGTTGACGCGCGTGCCCACGGCGGCGAAGGCCGGCGCCACGTAGCCCATGGCCACGGGCTTGTCCACGGTGGGGCCCAGCAGACCGCTGGTCACTTCGCCGATCTTCTGGCCGTCGGTGCTCTGCAACTCGGTGTGCTCGCGCACGGGGACGCGCTCCAGCGCGACCAGGCCCACGCGTTTGCGGGGCAGCGTGGCGGGGTCGTTGATCTGCGCCAACACCTTGTCCGCGCCGGGAAAACCGCCCGCGCGCGCGCCGCCCGTGCGGCGCACCTTCTGGATGGCCCAGTTCAGGGAGGCCTCGGAGGGCGTGGTGGTGGTGTCGATGTCGTTGCCGTAGAGGCACAGGCCCGCCTCCAGGCGCAGCGAGTTGCGGGCGCCCAGGCCGATGGGCTTGACCTCCGGCTGCGCGAGCAGCGCGCGCGCCAGGGTGTCGGCTTGCGCCGCGGGCACGGAGATCTCGAAGCCGTCCTCGCCCGTGTACCCGCTGCGCGTCACGAAGCAGTCGCAGCCCGGGATGGTGAAGCTGCCGCCGGTCATGAACACCAGCTTGTCCACGCCGGGCGCGAGGCGCGCCAGCGCGGTGGTGGCCTGCGGCCCTTGCAGCGCCAGCAGCGCATGGTCGGGCATGGGCACCACCTGGCAGCGGCCGCCGATGCGCGCCTGGATGTGGGCGATGTCGCCCGCCTTGCACGCGCCGTTGACGATGACGAACAGGGTGTCGTTGCCCTGGTTGAAGAACATCAGGTCGTCGATGATGGTGCCTTCGTCGGTGAGCAGCAGGCCGTAGCGCTGCTTGCCCACGGGCAGGTCGATCACGTCCACGGGCACCAGGGTCTCGAACGCGGCGGCGGCGTTGGGCCCGATGAGCTTGAGCTGGCCCATGTGCGAGACGTCGAACAGCCCGGCAGCCGTGCGGGTGTGGTGGTGCTCCGCCATCAGGCCGGTGGGGTACTGCACGGGCATGGAATAGCCCGCGAAGGGCACCATGCGGGCACCGAGTTCCAGGTGCAGGGCGTTGAGCGGGGTGGTGAGCAGGTCGGACATGGCGGGCCAAGGCAAATGGTGAAGCGGCCCTGCATGAAGGCCGCGTATTGATTTGCCCCGCTGTCCGCTTTACCTGAGAGATTCACCCCGTGTGCAGGGCTTGCTCCTTCGGTGGGCCGGATTGCGTTCCGGCCTCTCTCCAGCAAGGGAACGCCCGCATCCCTGCGGGCGCTTGCCAGTCCTTTTGCCTGAGCGTTCGGCTGCTGCCTGCGCCTTCGGCGGCCCCTGCGCGAGGGGCTCTCTCCTGACGCGGCCGATTCTACCTACTTTGCATAGACCAGATCGCGCAGGAACAGCGAGAGCGATGGCACGTAGGTGATGACCATCAGGCACACCAGGATCACGCACACGAAGGGCAGCAGGTGCCGGATGATGCGGTCCAGCGAGATGCGCGCCACCGTGCAGGCCGCGAACAGGTTCACGCCGAAGGGCGGCGTGATCATGCCCAGCGCGAGGTTCACCACCATGATCAGACCGAAGTGCACCGGGTCGATGCCGAAGTGCTGCGCCACCGGAGCGAGGATGGGCGCCAGCACGATGATGGCCGCGCTGGTCTCGATGAACATGCCGATTACGAACAGCGCCGCGTTCACGCCCAGCAGGAAGAGGGCAGGGCTTTGCAGCACGGCCTCCAGCCAGCGGCCGATGGCGTCGGGCACGCCCGCGCGCGTGATGAGGAAGGCGAACAGCCCCGCGTTGGCGATGATGAACATGATCACCGCCGACGAGATGGCCGACTTGCGCAGGATGGTGTAAAGGTCCCGGATCTTGATCTCGCGGTAGATCACGACGCCCACCACCAGCGCGTAGAACACCGCCACGGCCGATGCCTCGGTGGGGGTGAACACGCCGCCGTAGATGCCGCCCAGGATGATCACCGGCATCAGCAGCGCCCAGCCCGCCTGCAACAGCGCGCGGCCGAAAGGCATGCGGCCGTCGCCATCGTGCTTGCCCCAGCCTTTCCATTTGCAATACACCCACACGAAGAGCATGAGCGCGCAGCTGATCAGGATGCCGGGGCCGAAGCCCGCGATGAACAGTTCGCCGATCGACACTTCGGCGCTCACGCCGTACAGGATCATGGGAATGGACGGCGGGATGATCACGCCCAGCTCGGCGCTGGTGGCCTGCAGCGCGGCCGCGTAGCTGGTGGGGTAGCCGTGCTTGATGAGCGCCGGGATCAGGATGGCGCCGATGGCGAAGGTGGTCGCCACCGACGAGCCCGACACCGCCGCGAAGATCATGCAGGTGAGCACGCAGGTCATGGGCAGGCCGCCCTGCACGCCGCCCACGATGCTCTTGGCGAACTCGACCAGCCGGCGCGAGATGCCGCCGGTTTCCATGAGGTTGCCCGCCAGGATGAAGAACGGGATGGCCGCGAGCGGAAACTTGTTGATCGACGCGAACATCTCCTTCACGGAGATGAGCATGTTGGCGTTCGACGCCTGGATGCCCAGGATGGAGGCCAGTCCGATGGACACGGCTACGGAGATGGTCAGCGCGAAGCAGATGACCATGGTGGCGATCATGGTGATGCTCATAGTGTGGCCCCCACGCTCGTCATTTCATGTACTCGCTGCCCCCCGAGGGGGCCGTTCACTTGCTTGAGGCGGCTCGGCGCGGCGTTCATTGCGCTGTCTCCAGTTCCATGCGCAAGGGGTCGATGAGGTTGCCGATGATGCCGACGATGCAGAACAGCCCGCCCACCGGCATGGCGAGGTAGGCCCAGAACATCGAGACGGACTCCAGTCCCGCCATGCTCTGCACGCCGCCGCGCTGCGCGTAGTCCCAGCCCCACCAGATGATGATGCCGATCAGCGCCAGCGCCGCCAGCGCCACCACCCAGTCCAGCACGCGCCGCATGCGCGCGCCGCTCCAGCGGTACAGCACGTCCACGCTCACCATCGCGCCCTGGCGGAAGGCGGCCGGGATGGCGAGGAACACCATCCAGATCAGGCTGAAGCGGATCAGCACCTCGGTCCATTCGGCGGGCTGCTCGAACACGAAGCGCATGAGGATCTGGAACATGCCCAGCGTGGAGGCCACGGCCAGCATGGCGCAGGCCCCCAGCATGGCGACGGACGTGGTCCACCGCTCAAAGGTCAGGAATGCATTTTTCATGAATGAAAACGCCCGCTGGCGCAATGCTAGCGGGCGCTGATAGCTATGGAAAGTGAAGCAAAGATTACTTGACGTCGCGGATCTTGTCGAGCGCGGCCTTGCCGAACTGCTTCTCGAATTCGGCGTTCACCGGCGCCAGCGCCGCCACGAACTTGGCCTTGTCCAGGTTGTCGATCACCGTCATGCCCTTGGCACGCAGGTCGGCCACGCCCTTGGCATCGTCTTCGTCCACGCGCGCGCGGTTGGCCTTGGTGCCTTCCTTGGCGGCGTCAAGGAAGGCCTGCTTGTCGGCGGCGGAGAGCTTGTCGAACGCGGCCTTGTTCATCACGAAGATGCAGGGCGAATACACGTGGCCCGTGAGCGAGAGGTGCTTTTGCACCTGGTCGAACTTGGCCGAGATGATCACGGGCAGGGGGTTCTCCTGGCCGTCCACCGTGCCTTGCTGCAGGGCGGTGAACACCTCGGGGAAGGCCATGGGCGTGGTGATGATGCCGAAGCCCTTGTAGGCCGCGATGTGCACCGGGTTCTCCATGGTGCGCATCTTCAGGCCCTTGAGATCCTCGGGCGTCTTCACGTCGCGCTTGCTGTTGGTCATGTGGCGGAAGCCGTTTTCGGCCCAGGCCAGCGCCTTGAAGCCCTTGGCGTCGAACTTGGTCAGCAGGTCCTGGCCGATGGGGCCGTCGAGCACGGCGCGCGCATGGGCCTTGTCGCGGAACAGGAAGGGCACGTCCAGGATCTTGGTCTCGGGCACGAAGTTGGGCACCGGGCCGGTGGAGCTGAAGGCCAGTTCCTGCGTGCCGAGCTGCACGGCCTCGATGGACTCGCGTTCGCCGCCCAGTGCGCCGTTGTAGAAGGTCTGCACCTTGTAGCGGCCGCCCGTGCGTTTTTCCACTTCCTTGGCAAACGTGTCGATCGCCACGCCCTGGTGCGAATTCTGGGCCGTGGAGATGCTGATGCGCATGGTGGTCTGCGCCGAAGCAGCGGCCACGAAGCCGAGCGCGAGGCCCAGGCCGACGGCGAGTTTGGTCAGTTGCATGGTGTGGTGTCTCCTGTTGGTTGCCTGGAAATTATGGCGGTGCAGCATGGCGGCAGGCATCCGGGTTTGTGCTGGTAAGCGTGCTTATGAATCAATGCATCGCGATCCCGAAATGCCAAGGGCCCCGTGCTGGCGGTAACCAGCCGGGGCCTTGTCAGTTCCTGCGCTCCGGTAAGAGCGCCTTCGGTGAAGAAAGTATGCGCGGCGGCACGCAGATGGATTTGCTGAATTCTTCGCAATGTGCGTTGATCGTGGAAAAATCTTCTGCAATATGGTGATTTGGAGAATAATCAGGCCCATGGATCGTCTTGATAGAAAAATTCTCGCGGTGCTTCAGGCCAACGCCCGCGCCAGCCTGCAGGAGATCGGGCAGGCCGTGGGGCTGAGCCCTTCGCCGTGCTGGGGGCGCATCAAGAAGATGGAGGAGGCGGGTGTCATCCAGGGCTACACCGTGCGCCTCAACCCGCAGGCGCTGGACCTGGCCGACACGGTGCTGGTGCAGGTCACGCTGGACAGCCATTCCGACAACACGCTGGAGAAGTTCGGCGAGACGCTGGCGAGCATTCCCGAGGTGGTGGAGGCGCACCTCGTCTCGGGCGACTATGACTATCTGCTGCGCGTGGTGGTCAAGGACACGCGCGACTACGAGCGCCTGCTGCGCGAGAAACTCTACAAGATCAAGGGCATACGCCACAGCCGCTCCAGCTTCGTGCTGCGCACCCTGAAGAAGGCCGACCTGCCGCTCGGGGTTTAGCCTGTGCAAACCCCCGTCCCCCGGCATTGAAAATGCAGCCGGAGGGCGGCATGAAACTCTACGAAAAGCTCGCAGCGGACATCGAGGACCAGGTGCGGCAAGGCGTTCTGCTGCCCGGCGAGCAGGTGCCCTCCGTGCGGCAGGCGGCGCAGCAGCACCGCATGAGCGTGGGCACCGTGGTGCGCGCCTACCTGCTGCTGGAGAGCCGGGGCGTCATCGAGAGCCGCCCCCAGTCCGGCTACTTCGTGCGCGCGCGGCCGGGCGAGGGCGCGCTGGCGCTGCGCGTGTCGCAGCCCAGCGCCCGGCCTTCGGCAGTAGACGTGAGCGCGCTGGTGCTGTCCACGCTGCGCTCCATCCGCGTGCACGACGCGGTGCCGCTGGGCTCGCCGTACCCGGACTCCTCGGGCTTTCCGTGGCGGCGCATCAGCCAGTACGCGGGCGCCATCTCGCGCGCCCATGACCAGTGGAATCTGCTGGACGACCTGCCGCCCGGCAACCCCGAGCTGATCCGCCAGATCGCCCGGCGTTATCTGGAAAACGGCAACCCTGTCGATCCCCACGAGATCGTCATTACCCTGGGCGCGACGGAAGCCATCAACCTGTGCCTGCAGGCCGTGGCGCGGCCCGGCGACGCGATCGCGGTGGAGTCGCCCACCTTCTACGCCATGCTGCACGCCATCGAGCGCCTGGGCATGCGCGCGGTGGAGGTCGCCACCGACCCGGTGACGGGCATCGACATCGACGCGCTGGAACGCATCCTCGACGCCGAGGGCATCGCCGCCTGCATGGTGATGCCCAACTTCCAGAACCCCCTGGGCTTCCAGATGCCGGACGCGCACAAGCGCCGCCTGGTGGCGCTGCTGACCGAGCGGAACGTGCCGGTGATCGAGAACGATGTGTGCGGCGAGCTGTACTACGGCGACGCGCACCCGACCTCGCTCAAGACCTACGACACGGCGGGCATCGTGCTGCACTGCGCCTCGTTCTCCAAGACTGTGACCACGGCCTTCCGCATCGGCTGGGCGCTGCCGGGGCGCTACCGGGACGCGGTGGAGCGGCTCAAGTTTTTGAACACGCTGACCACGCCGTCCATTCCCCAGCGCGCCATTGCCGAGTACCTGCGCAACGATGGCTATGGCCTGCAACTGCGCCGCGTGCGGCGCCTGTATGCGCAGCAGGCCCGCATCATGGCGGCGGCGGTGCGGCGGTTCTTTCCGCCGGGCACCACGCTGTCGCAGCCCCTGGGCGGCTACGTGCTGTGGGTGCAGCTGCCCGGCGGCGTGGACGCCATGGACATGTACCACGCCGCGCTGGAGCAGCACGTGACCGTCGCGCCCGGCCACATGTTCGCGCCGGGCGACACCTACCGCCACTGCATCCGCCTGAACTACAGCATGCCCTGGTCGCCGCGCATCGAAGGCGCGGTGCAGACCCTGGGGCGGATCGCCGCGCACCCGCTGCAACGGCAGGGCTGAACTTCGCCATCGGCCGTCTGTACTGCTACTGCAGTGCAGCAACTGTGCCTTTTGAACCGGGGCAGCGTCCCTACAGTTCTTCCATACACCAATACAGAGCATGGGGAGGCCATCGCCCACGACAGGAGGTCGTACATGAACGCAGATGCCGCACGCCGCGCGCCCGCCCATTCCCCGCCGGGTTCGCTGCTGATCGTGAAAGACAGTTGGTCCGAAAGAAGCCGCCTCGCCGCCCTGGCCCAGACCCTGGGCGTGGCGCAGGTGCACGAGGCCGCCAGCGGCCGCGAAGCCCTGCAGTGGCTGGAGCCGGGGCGTTTGCCCACGCCGCCCGCCGCCATGCTGCTGGACCTGGAGATGCCCGAGATGGACGGCATCGCGCTCATCGAGCAGCTGCATGCGCGCGGCGCGTGCATTCCGCTGGTCATCGTTTCGGGCAAGGGCACGGGCCTGCTGCAGTCGGTGGGCTACATGGTCGAGCAGCTCGGGCTGCCGCTGCTGGGCGTGCTGCCCAAGCCGGTGGATGCCGATGCCCTGGCCGCGCTGCTGTGCCGCCCCTGCGCCGCGCCCGGCATGGCCCGGCCGCCGCGCGCCCTCGTCAGCGACGGCCCCGAGGCGCTGGGCCCCACCGGCACGGAGCTGGCGCTGGCGATCTCGTCCGGGCAGATCCGCGTGCACTACCAGCCCAAGGTCGGCTTCGCGCACCGCAACCTGGTGGGCGTGGAGGCGCTCGCGCGCTGGATGCACCCGGTGCTGGGCCGCGTGCCGCCGGACGTTTTCATCCCGCTGGCGGAGCGCACGGGCCTCATCCATGCACTCACTCTGTCGGTGCTGGACCAGTCGCTGCGCCAGCTCGCGGCCTGGAACGCCATGGGCCTGCGGCTCAAGCTGGCGGTGAACCTGTCGCCCCGGCTGCTGGAGTCGCCCGCGCTGGTGGAAGAGATCGTGCAGGCGCAGCAGGCCCACGGCGTGCCGCCGTCGCAGATCACGCTGGAGATCACCGAAAGCGCGTCCGCGCACCAGTTCGTCTCGGCCATCGGCAAGCTGGCGCGGCTGCGGATCAAGGGCTTCGGCCTGTCCATCGACGACTACGGCACGGGCTATTCGTCCATGCAGCAGCTCGCCAAGATTCCTTTCACCGAACTCAAGTTCGACCGCAGCTTCGTGCAGGGGGCGGTGCGCTACGAGAACTACCGCGTGATCCTGAGCACGTCCATCCAGATGTGCCAGAAGCTGGGCCTCGTCACCGTGGCCGAGGGCATGGAGACCCAGGCCGAGTGGGACCTGCTCAAGGACTACGGCTGCGTGATGGGACAGGGCTGGTTCATCGCCAAGCCCATGCCCGCCGATGCGCTGACGGCCTGGGCGCGGGCGTACCAGAGCACACCGCCCGCGCTGGGGCTGGCGGCCTGATTCATTGTGATAGGAGAGAGCGATGCTGATGATGAACCGTTTGAACATTTCCACGCGGCTGGCGGCCGCCTTCGCGGCGCTGGTGCTGCTGCTCGCCGTGCTGGGGGGCGTGGCGCTGGCCCGCTCCGCCAGCCAGCGCGCGGCGCTGGACGACGTGCTGGCCACGCGCCTGCCCATCACCCACGGCATGGGCGTGCTGTCCGACGGGGTGAATACGCAGGCCATCCAGTTGCGCAACCTGGCGCTGTCCACGTCCGAGGCCATCACCCGGCCCTCCCTGGAGCGCCTGAACATTGCGCGGGCGGCCATCGCCGAAGAGGTTCCCAAGCTGGAGCGCCTGATCCAGTCCGAGCAGGGCCGCGAGATCCACGCGCGCATGGTCCAGCACCGTGCGGCCTTCCTGCCGCTGATCAACGAGTACCTGGACCTGATCCACAAGGGCGAGCGCGACGCGGCCCTGGCGCTGTTGCAGGAGCGCCTGCGCCCCGTGCAGCTCGCCTACCAGCAGACCATCGAGGAACAGGTGGCGCAGCAGGCGCGCTTCACCGCCCAGGCCGGCGAGCGGGCCGGGGCGGCGGCCAGCGCGCTGCTGCGCGACGTGCTGATCGCCGGGACCGTGGCGATCACCCTGGCCGTCCTGCTGGCCGTCAGCATCATCCGCTCCATCACCCGCCCGCTGGCGCAGGCCGTGGCGGCGGCGGACCGCGTGGCCGGCGGCGACCTGAGCGGCGAGATCGCCGTGCGATCCACGGATGAAACCGGCCGACTGCTGGACGCCCTGCAGCGCATGCAGCACAGCCTGGCCGCCACGGTGAGCACGGTGCGCAGCAATGCCGAAGGCGTGGCCTCGGCCAGCGCGCAGATCGCCTCGGGCAACAACGACCTGTCGGGCCGCACCGAGGAACAGGCCAGTGCGCTCGAAGAGACGGCGGCGTCGATGGAAGAGCTGGGCTCCACCGTGCAGCAGAACGCCGACAACGCCCGCGCCGCGAACCAGCTCGCCGTGCAGGCCTGCGCCGTGGCCCAGCAGGGCGGCGAGGCGGTGTTCGAGGTGGTGGCGACCATGAAGGGCATCAACGACAGCAGCCAGAAGATCGCCGACATCATCGGCGTGATCGATGGCATCGCGTTCCAGACCAACATCCTCGCGCTGAACGCCGCCGTGGAAGCGGCCCGCGCGGGCGATCAGGGCCGGGGATTTGCCGTGGTGGCGGGCGAGGTGCGCAGCCTCGCCCAGCGCAGTGCCGAGGCGGCCAAGGAGATCAAGCAGCTCATCACCGCCAGCGTGGAGCGCGTGGAGCAGGGCTCGCTGCTGGTGGACAAGGCGGGCGTGACCATGACCGAGGTGGTCAGCGCCATCCGCCGCGTGACGGACATCATGGGCGAGATCAGCGCCGCCAGCAGCGAGCAGGCCGCCGGCGTGGGCCAGGTGGGCGAAGCCGTCGTGCAGATGGATCAGACCACCCAGCAGAACGCCGCGCTGGTGGAGGAAATGGCCGCTGCCGCCAGCGCGCTCAACGCCCAGGCGGGCGAGCTGGTGGACGCCGTGGCCGTGTTCAAGCTGGGCGGCGGGGCACCCCGGCCCCAGCCTGTGCAGGCGGCCCCCGCCCTGGCGCCCCGGCCCGCATTCCAGCCCGGGGGCCGCCTTGCGCTGGCCGGTGGCGCGGGTGAAGGATGGGGGAAGTTTTAAAGGTCAAATTGGCCTCCAGCGCTTATGGGGCCTGCGCTGGAAGCTATTGAATCAAGAGCATCCTGCCGCAATGCGGTCCGCCGCACCACCGGGGTGCGCGGCACCCGTCAGCAATGTGTCAGTGACGCCTTGGCGTGTATTCACGATCATGGGCGCACCATGAACCTGCGATTTGTC
>Ga0206116_1001722_pt1 | contig 10693 bp, 6 predicted proteins | sample 3A1Ametagenome_FD_178000 | JGI IMG/M metagenome (GOLD analysis project Ga0206116, IMG submission 178000) | Enriched microbial communities from leaf-cutter ant dump, University of Wisconsin, Madison, United States - 3A1A | ecosystem: Environmental > Terrestrial > Nest > Insects nest > Nest dump...
CTTTGTCGGCGTTGCTTTTGGCCTTTGGTCGTCCGGCGCATGCTGCGCAGCGCGGAAAGAGTGTGATGAAAGTCGGGGTTCGCGATATTGCCAGGGAGGCGGGCGTTGCGGTCAGCACCGTGTCGCACGTCCTCAATGGGACCGCCTCGATCAGCCGGGAGGTGCGCGACCGCGTCCTGGCCGTGGCGCGCGATCTCGGCTATCTCGACCAGCGGCGAGCCAAGGCGACAATCGCCACCATGGAGCGCGTGGTCGTCGCCTTCGATCGGAACTTCGAAACGTCGGGCGATGCCGCTTTTCGCAATCGGGCTCTCTACCAGGGGCTGAAGCGGGAATGCGAGCGGCGGTCGCTCAAGATCACGACCTCCATTTCCGATGGGACCGGTTTTGACGCGGACCAGGTGCAGGAGATCGCCCGCACCGAGAACGCCAGCGGCGTCATCCTGATGAGCAGCGGCGACAAGCTCGATCTCGGCGACCTCGTCAAGACGGGCTTGTCGATGGTGGTCATGAACGGCGAGGAACAACTGCGGCGGGCCGATGCGGTGGTGCCGGCCAATGGATTCGCCGCCAGTGTCGCGGTGCGGCACCTGATCGACGCGGGACACCGCCACGTCCTGATGCTGGGCACGCAGGGCCCCGACCATCTGACGGCTCGGCGCGCCGGATTTTCCGAGGCGATCGAGGCCCTCGAGCTGAACGCCCACGAGACCATCACCGCCGCCGAGGACAGCGTGGAGGCCGGCGCGGCCGCCGTGGCGGCGCGGCTCGGCGAAACCGGCGATCTCGGCGGCGCAACCGCCATCTTCTGTCTTTCGGACCCGCTGGCGGAGGGTGCCTTGAAGGCTCTCTCGGCCGCCGGTCTCGATGTGCCGGCCGACGTGTCGGTGATCGGTTGCGACGGCATACGGGAGGCTCGGCCGACCGGTCTTGCCACTGTCAGTGTCGGCTATGAACAGCTTGCCGTGTCGGCCCTGGCCATCATGGAATCGCGTCTCATGGTCCCCAAGCCGGCTCGCTCCTGCATTCTGGTGGAGTTCGGCACCGAGCTCATTGCAGGCACCACCGTCGGGCCGCCACCCGGCGAGCGCGCTCCACGAAAAGTCGGAGGCATGATACCGACGCGTGGCAGACGAAATCGTCGCGGCAGCATCGGCGGGGGAGGGCCGCATGCACGTCTTGTTCTTAATCGATTCCACTGATCTCAGACGCTGGCAGGCCGAGGCGATCGCCGGCGTACTGGCCGCCACCGGCGGCAGTGGCGCCATTGCCACGGTGGCCGGCCCGCCGCCCGCCAGCCTGCTCGATTTCTGTCTTGCCTTCGAGGCTCTCGCCTTTCGCCGCCCTCTCAACGAACCGCTCGCGCGGCTGTCGCCTTCCGCACTCGGTCTGCCCATCGGCGATGAGGGCGCCGACCTCGTCGTCGATCTGGCCGCCGCGACCGAGAGCTCCCGCGACCGGCTGCTGATCAGCGTGAGCGGGACGGGCGTAGCCGCTGGCGCCGCGGACGCCATCATGGCCGGAGAGGAACCGTTTCTCGATCTCATCGCGATTACCGGCGACAAGCATCGCCTGGTCGGCCGCTGGCACATTGCCGTGGAGGACCGGCGGCAACTCGGTTCCGGGATGTCCATCACCACGGGCCGGGCGATCGAAATGCTGACGCTGGCGGCCGGACATCTGGCCCGCGGCACGACGCTCCACGATCTCACGCTGCCGCGTGTCGAGGCCGCTCCGCCCCCTCGCCGAAGCGGCAATCCGGGCCGTTTCGCGGCCACCACCTTCGCACGCTCCCTTGCCAACCGCCTGGAGCGCTTGGTGCGCAATCCGCCCAACTGGGCGGTAGCCTGGCGGACCGACGAGACCGGCGACGACGCGCTGCCGACCATTGCCGGGCGTCCCTGGCGTCGGCTCGCCGATGACGGCGAGCGCTTTTACGCCGATCCGTTCCTGGTGCGACAGGGTGACCGCACCGTCCTGCTGGTGGAAGAGTTTCCGTTCGCGACGCAAAAGGGAATCATATCGGCGGTTGACGTCGGTGCCGGCGGCCCCATCGGTACGCCCCGACCGGTGATCGAGGGCAACTGCCACCTGTCCTATCCCTTCGTCTTCGAGGAGGACGGTGCGCTCTACATGATCCCGGAGACATCCGGACAGCGTCAGGTTCAGCTTTGGCGGGCGGTCGAGTTTCCCGACCGTTGGGAGCAGGTGGCCGTCCTGATCGACGACATCGATCTCGGCGACGCCACGCTGCTTCAGGCCGACGGCCGCCGCCATCTGTTCGGCACCGTTCGCCCGAACTGGGGCTCCAGCTGGGATGGGCTTGTCATCTTCACGGCCGAGACGCTCACCGGTCCCTGGGTTCCGCTGTTTGCCGGCCCGGCCAAGGTGGACGTCGCCTCGGCACGACCGGCGGGCCGGATGTTCTCGCTCGGCGAGAGCATCATTCGGCCGTTTCAGGACAGCGCCGGCGGTTATGGCGCCGGTCTCGGCTTCGCCCGCATCGATCGCCTCGATGCCGGAGGGTATGCCGAGACCGCACTCATGGCGTTGCGGCCGGCGCCGCCGCTTTCAGGCCTTCACACCTACAACCGAGGTGCCGGCTTCGAGGTGATCGACGTCATCGCCGGAGGCGGGACGGACGTCGTCGTCCCGTAGTTCAGCCGTGGCTCGAATTGCGATTACCAGCGATGACGGCGCGGACCGCAATCCATGACCTGCATCCGCTGATAGCGGACGATTCGGCCCCACGGATCGACGACCGGCCGGTCGACCCAGCGGGGCCGGCACATCGGCGGCGGGCCCCAGTTGGGACCCGGCGGCCCCCAGCCCGGCCGTCCCCAACCCGGTCCCGGAGGTGGAGGCGGCCCCCAACCCCAGCGCGGCGGCGGAGGTGGCATGCGCGGGCCGTCGTGATAGCCAAAATAGAAGCCATCAGCCGCCGCGGTCGAAGCCGTGCCGGCGAGGCCAGCGGCGGCGACCAATGCTACCGCCAGAGAAGCGACAAGGGTTGTGAGAAGACGCCTGTGGAACATGGCACGGCCCTCCTTGGAGCGCGGACCCTTCGGCTTCCCGCCGGGGGTCATCTTGAGCACGGTTCTACACCGACTCCCTTGAACCAACCCTGAGGCCCGCGTTCATCGGCCATTCAGCTTTTCAGCCGACAGTCCGAGGCGAAAGCGGAAGCCGATGACCGACACCACCCCTCTTGTCACCATGGCGCCCGATCTGGCCGCCGCCGTCCTCGACTGGCAGCGCTGGCTGGCCGATCTGCGCCGCCTCAGCCCGCGCACCGTCGAAGCCTATGGCCGCGACGCGGACGACTTCGTTCGCTTCCTGACGGGCCACCTCGGCGCCCCTCCCGCCATTGTCGATCTCGGGCGGCTGTCGCCGGCGGATTATCGGGCTTTCCTCGCCCGCCGTCGACGTGACGGGCTCGCCGCGCCGAGCCTTGCGCGCGGCCTCTCCGGCATTCGTTCGCTGATTCGGTTCCTGGAAAAGCGGGGGGAGGCAACCAGCGCCGCCGTCTCCGCGGTGGCGGCACCGAAAGCACCCCGCCGCCTGCCGCGCCCGCTTGGTGTTTCCGACGCGCTTTCCCTCGTATCCGATGCCGGGGCACTCGTCGACGAGCCATGGATTGCCGCCCGGGACGCCGCCGTGCTGGCACTTCTCTATGGCGCCGGCCTGCGCATTTCCGAGGCGCTTTCGCTGACCGCCGCCGAAGCGCCACCGGAAGCGGGCGGCGCGGTGCGCGTCACCGGCAAGGGTGGCAAGACGAGACTCGTGCCGGTCCTGCCCGCGGTCGGTCGGGCCGTGGCGGCCTATGTTCGCCTCGTCCCCTTCCGTCTTGCCCCACAGGAGCCCCTCTTCCGAGGCGCGAAGGGGGGCCCACTATCGCCACGCATCATCCAGCTTGCCGTTCAGCGCCTGCGCGGCGCCCTTGGTCTTCCCGAAACGGCGACGCCACACGCGCTCCGGCACTCGTTCGCCACGCATCTTCTCGGGTCCGGAGGCGATCTCCGCACCATCCAGGAACTGCTGGGCCACGCCAACCTGTCGACGACGCAGGTCTACACCTCGGTCGACGCCGAGCGGCTGGTCGCCGCCTGGAAAGGTGCGCATCCGCGCGCATGAGGATGCCCATTTCGCCGACCGGCTTTCCTTGGCCTGCCCGATGGCTTAAGGCTTGCGGCTTCCGCTCACCTGCCGGGAGGCCCCTCAGGGCCGTCGCCTCTTGAACGCTTCTGCTGCTCCATCCACCGGTACGCCTTGGCTTGGCTACGGATTTGCCGCCCTCGGGGCCGTGCTGTTCGCCGCCAAGGGCATCCTCATCAAGCTCGCCTTTGCCGAAGGCGTGGACACGTTGACGCTGCTTGCGCTCCGGATGGGTCTCTCGGTGCCGGTCTACGTTGCCGTCGGCGTACTCGCCTATGCCCGGGAGCGCCAGCGGGTAGTGCCAATGCCCGCCTATGCCAAGGCGTTGCTGATCGGGGTGATCGGCTACTGGTTTTCGTCCTATGCCGACTTCAAAGGCCTGGAGACACTGACGCCGCAGTTCGAGCGTCTGATTCTCTTCACCTATCCGCTGTTCGTGCTGTTGCTCGGCGCGGCCCTGTTCCACATGCCGCTGCGCTGGAAGCCGCTCGCCGCCTTCGGCATCGCCTATCTCGGCCTCGCCGTGGTGTTCCTGGCCGACTTTGAGACGGGTGGCGGCGATATCGTCGTCGGCGCTCTCTGGGTGTTGGGCGCCGCCGTCGCATTCGCGCTTTATCAGCTGCTGGCGGGCGGCAGCATCGCCGTGATGGGGGCGCCACTGTTCACCTCCGTCGCCATGACCGGCGCGGCGGCGGTGGTCCTGATGCTGTTTCTTTTCACGCACCCGCTATCGGCACTCGTCGTCTCAAGCCGCGCCTTTGCTCTCGCCGTGGCGCTGGCCATCGGCGCGACGATATTGCCGAGCTTTCTGATGAGCGCCGCGCTGTCGCGCATTTCGGCGGCCGCCAACTCCACCATCGGCACGCTGTCGCCGGTGGTGACGCTGTTCCTGGCCGTGCTGACCCTGGGCGAGCCGCTGCGCGGCGTCGACCTTCTCGGCACCGCGCTGGTGGTGGGCGGCGTCGGGCTGTTCACCATCGTCGACCGACGCCGCTGATCGATCAGGCGTGAATGGCTCGCTTGTCGACGGCGAGCGCCGCTTCCTTCACCGCCTCCGACAGCGTCGGATGGGCATGACAGGTGCGGGCGAGATCCTCGGCCGATCCAGAGAACTCCATCAGCACCGCCGCCTCGGCTATGGCTTCGCCGGCGCCCGGTCCGACAATGTGGACGCCAAGCACGCGGTCGGTGTCAGCATGGGCCAGCACCTTGACGAAACCATCGGTCTTGAGGATCGACTTGGCGCGGCCGTTGGCAATGTAGCTGAACTTGCCGACCTTGTAGGGCACGCCGGCTGCCTTCAGCTCTTCCTCGGTTCGGCCGACGGCGGCAACCTCGGGCGACGTGTAGACCACCGCCGGGATCACGTCGTAATTGACGTGCCCCGCCTTGCCGGCCAGAAGCTCGGCCACGGCAATGCCTTCGTCTTCGGCCTTGTGGGCCAGCATGGGCCCGGCAACCACATCGCCGATGGCATAGATGCCCGGTACATTCGTCGCATAGTGGCCATCGATCTCAACCCGACCCTTGCCGTCGAGCTTGACGCCGACTTCGGCAAGGCCGAGGCCCTCGGTGAAGGGTTTGCGGCCGACCGCCACCAGCACGACGTCGGCATCGACGGTTTCTGCCTCGCCACCGGCGGCCGGCTCGAAACGCACCTTACCTCCGTCGACGCCGGTCACCTTGCGCCCGAGCTTGAAGGTGAATCCCTGGCGCTCAAGGAGCTTCTGGAAGGTCTTCGCCACCTCGCCGTCGAGGCCGGGGAGGATACGGTCGAGATACTCGATCACCGTGACGCGGGCGCCCAGACGCTGCCAGACCGAGCCGAGTTCGAGACCGATGACGCCGGCACCGATCACCACCAGATGCCCGGGCACCTTGTCCAGCGACAGCGCGCCGGTCGAGGACACCACGCTCTTCTCGTCGACGGTGATGCCGGGCAGGCCCGCCACATCGGAGCCGGTGGCAATCAGGATGCTCTTCGCTTCGACGATCGTCTTGTCGCCGCCCTCGCCCGTCACTTCCACCTTGCCCGCGGCGACGATGCGGCCGGTACCGCGATGGACGGTGATCTTGTTCTTCTTGAACAGGAAATCGATGCCCTGGACGTTGCTGCGGACGGTGGCGTCCTTGTGGCCCATCATGGCCGTGAGGTCGAGTTCAGGGGCGCCGACCTTGACGCCGAGCTTGGCGAAGACGTGCCCAGCCTCGTGGAACATCTCGGACGCGTGCAACAGCGCCTTGGACGGAATGCAGCCGACATTGAGGCAGGTGCCGCCGTGGCTCGCTCGCTTTTCGACGACGGCAACGTTCATGCCGAGCTGGGAGGCACGGATGGCTGCCACATAACCGCCGGGGCCGGTACCGATGACAACGAGATCGAAGGACATGAAGGCACTCCTCTGAGGCTGCAGCGGCTTGTGTTCAGGTGCGCAGTGCGGGGACTCACTCGGCTCGGGAGAGAGCCAGGCGGATGCCGAAGGCGATGAAGACCGCACCGGTTACGCGATTGATCCAAAGACCGGCTCGCGAAAAGGCGTTTCTCACCTTCGGCATGGTCAGAAAGCACGACACGGCGGAGAACCAGAGAATGAGGCAGGCCGCCATGACCAAGCCGTAGCCGCCCTTTACCAGCGCCGGCGTCTGGTGGCTGACCAGCGCGGAGAACAGGGACAGGAAAAACAATATCGGCTTGGGGTTGAGGGCGTTGGTCAGGAAGCCGAGACCGAAGGCCCTGAGATTGCTCATGGGCACCGCAAGCCGGGTGCCGGCCTCCGGCAACGTCGGCGCAGGCGCCCGCAGCGCCATGATGCCCATGTAGGCCAGATAGGCGGCGCCGGCCCACTTGATCACCGAGAACAGCAGCAGGGACTGGGAGACGATCAGCCCCAGGCCGAGGATGGTGTAGGTGAGGTGGAACAGCAGCGACGTACCGACACCGAAGGCGGTGAGGATACCGGCCCGCCTGCCGTGAACGAGGCTCTGCCGCATGACCATGGCGGTGTCGGCGCCGGGCGCCACGATGGCAAAGGAGAAGACCGCCATGACGCCGGCAAGTTCGCCGAGATAAGGAGACATCGGTTTCCTTTCGATTGCCGGAGCCCCGGCGAGGACGGCAGAACGCGAGCGGGCGCCGACAGGCAGCCTCCCTCCGCCAGGGAGGGAGGCCTGGGTGTGGCGCCGATCGTCAGAGGTCGAGAACGAGCCGCTGTGGCTCCTCGAGGTTCTCCTTGACGCGGACGAGGAAGGTCACGGCTTCCTTGCCGTCGATGACGCGGTGATCGTAGGACAGCGCCAGATACATCATCGGCCGGATCTCGATCTTGCCGCCCACCACCATCGGCCGCTCCTGGATCTTGTGCATGCCCAGGATGCCCGACTGCGGCGCGTTGAGAATCGGCGTCGACATCAGCGACCCGTAGACGCCACCGTTGGAGATGGTGAAGGTGCCGCCCTGCATCTCCTCGATGCGGAGGAGACCGTCGCGGGCGCGCTTGCCGTATTCGCCGATCTTCTTCTCGATGCCGGCGATGGAAAGCTGGTCCGCATCGCGGACGACCGGTACGACGAGGCCCTTGTCGGTGCCGACGGCGACGCCGATGTGGTAATAGTTCTTGTAGATGAGGTCTTCGCCGTCGATCTCGGCGTTGACGGCCGGGATCTCCTTCAGGGCCTGCACCACGGCCTTCACGAAGAAGCCCATGAAGCCAAGCTTGACGCCGTGCTTCTTCTCGAACAGGTCCTTGTAGGACGCCCTGAGCGCCATCACGCCGGTCATGTCCACCTCATTGAAGGTGGTGAGCATGGCGGCGGTATTCTGCGCCTCCTTGAGACGGCGGGCGATGGTCTGGCGGAGCTTGGACATCCGCACCCGCTCCTCGCGGCCGGCATCATCGGCGGCAACCGGCGCACGAGGCGCCGACGGAGCGGCGGGTGCCGGGGCGGCCGCGCGAACGGCAGCGACGGCGGCGAGCACGTCTTCCTTCAACACCTGGCCACGCTTGCCCGAACCGCTCTCAACGCTGGTACCGGTTTCGGCCATGACGCGGGCGGCGGCAGGTGACGGCGGCACCGGCGCGGCGGTCTTGGCGGGCTCAGCGGGTTTGGCCGCAGCGACAGGCTCCGCCGGCTTCACCGGCTCGGCAACCTTGGGTGCCGGGGCACTCGCGGAAGCCGCTCCGAGCGAACCCAGGAGGGCGCCGACGCCAACCGTCTCACCGGCCTCGACCAGGATTTCCGACAGCGTGCCATCGACCGGCGACGGCACTTCGATGGTCACCTTGTCGGTCTCAAGTTCGACCAGCGGCTCGTCGGCCTTGACGGCCTCGCCGACCTTCTTGAACCAGCGGCCGATGGTGGCCTCTGTGACCGATTCGCCAAGCGTCGGGACGCGGATCTCGTTGCCCATTTGAGCTTCTCTCCAGATGCGAAAGGGATGGAGGCGGCCGGTTGGCCGCCCCGAAGGCCGGTCAGCCGAGCGCTTCGTCGAGGAAGGCGGCGAGCTGGGCGAGGTGCTTTGACATCAAGCCCGTGGCGGTGGCGGCGGCAGGAGCCCGGCCGGCATAACGGGCACGGGGGTTCTTGGCGCCAATCTGCTTCAGGACCCATTCGAGATAGGGGTCGATGAAGGTCCAGGACCCCATGTTCTTGGGCTCCTCCTGACACCAGACGTGCTCGGCATTCGGGAAGCGACCGAGCTCGTTGACCAGCGCCTTGGCCGGGAAGGGATAGAGCTGCTCGACGCGGAGGAGATAGACATCGTCGATGCCGCGCTTCTCGCGTTCTTCGAGGAGATCATAATAGACCTTGCCCGAGCACATCACCACGCGGCGAATTTCGGCGTCCGGCTTCAGCCGCACGGTCACCGTTTCCGGATCCGACTCGGCGTGGTCCCAGAGCAGCCGGTGGAAGGAGGTCTCCGCTCCCATGTCGGAGAGCTTGGATACCGCCCGCTTGTGTCGCAGCAACGACTTCGGCGTCATCAGGATCAGCGGCTTGCGGAAATCGCGCGTCAGCTGCCGCCTGAGGATGTGGAAATAGTTGGCCGGCGTCGTGCAGTTGGCGACCTGCATGTTGTCCTCGGCGCAGAGCTGCAGCCAGCGCTCGAGACGGCCGGACGAATGCTCCGGCCCCTGCCCCTCGTAGCCATGCGGCAGCAGGCAGACGAGGCCGGACATTCTCAGCCACTTGCGTTCGCCACCGGAGATGAACTGGTCGAACACCACCTGGGCGCCGTTGGCGAAGTCGCCGAACTGCGCTTCCCAAAGGGTGAGCGCGTTGGGACGAGCCAGCGAGTAGCCGTACTCGAAACCGAGCACAGCCTCTTCCGACAGCATCGAGTTGATGACTTCGAAGGGCGCCTGTTCCGGCGAGAGATTGGCGAGCGGAATATAGCGCGCCTCCGTCTCCTGATCGTAGAGCACGCTGTGGCGCTGGCTGAAGGTGCCGCGTTCGCAGTCTTGGCCCGACAGGCGGATCTTGTGACCGCCGAGGGCGAGCGAGCCGAAGGCCAAGGCCTCGCCGAGCGCCCAGTCGATGCCCTCGCCGGTCTCGATCGCCTTCTTGCGGGCGTCGAGGAAGCGCTGGATGGTGCGGTGCGCGTTGAAGGTCGGCGGCACCGTGTTGATCTTGAGACCAATTTCCTTGAGCGTCTCGATGTTGACGCCCGACTGGCCGCGCCGCTGTTCGTCGAAGCTGTCGGCCACCCTGAGGCCGGCCCAGGCGCCGTCGAGCCAGTCGGCCTTGTTGGGCTTGTAGGCTTGCCCCGCCTCGTATTCCTGGTCGAGCCTCTGGCGGAAGGCGGCCTGCATGCCGATCACTTCGTCCTGGGAGACGACTCCCTCGTCGATCAGCTTCTTGGCGTAGATCTGCAGCGTCGTCGCATGGCCGCGGATCTTCGAATACATGATCGGCTGGGTGAAGCCCGGCTCGTCGCCTTCGTTATGGCCGAAGCGGCGGTAGCAGATCATGTCGATCACCACCGGCTTGTGGAACTTCTGCCGATAATCGATGGCGACCTTGGCGGCATAGACCACCGCCTCGGGATCGTCGCCGTTGACGTGCAGGATCGGCGCCTCGACCATCTTGGCCACGTCGGACGGATAGGGCGACGAGCGCGAGAAATGCGGGTTGGTGGTGAAGCCGATCTGGTTGTTGACGATGAAGTGGATCGAGCCACCGACGCGATGGCCGCGCAGCTGGCTGAGACCGAAGCACTCGGCAACCACGCCCTGGCCGGCGAAGGCCGCATCGCCATGGAGCAGCAAGGGCAGAACCTTGACGCGCTCGCGCAGCGGGATGATGTCGCCTTCCCAGACGGTGGCGGAAATGTCCTGCTTGGCGCGGACCTTGCCGAGCACCACCGGATTGACGATCTCGAGGTGCGACGGGTTGGGCGTCAGGCTGAGGTGGACCTTGTTGCCGTCGAACTCGCGATCCGAGGACGCGCCGAGGTGATACTTGACGTCACCCGAGCCTTCGACGTCGTCGGGGGCGTAGGAACCGCCCTTGAACTCGTGGAACAGCGCCCGGTGCGGCT
>Ga0206116_1001723_pt1 | contig 10683 bp, 7 predicted proteins | sample 3A1Ametagenome_FD_178000 | JGI IMG/M metagenome (GOLD analysis project Ga0206116, IMG submission 178000) | Enriched microbial communities from leaf-cutter ant dump, University of Wisconsin, Madison, United States - 3A1A | ecosystem: Environmental > Terrestrial > Nest > Insects nest > Nest dump...
ACGCCCCACCGCCAGCACGCCGCCGCCAACCACCATCAGCACCCACGGCCGCCACCGGAAGGCCACGAGCGCCAACAGGAACATCACGCCAAGGTTGTCGAGGATCACGTCAACGGGTGTGGCGAGCACCTGCAAGAGCCAGCCCAAAACGATGAGCATGCCGCCGCGCACCGCCACGCGCACGCGGGTGTACCGCACCGGATTGGCAGCGGCGGCACGTGTGAGCATCAACGCAATGGACACCCCAGCCAGCACGGCAAACAGCGCTGAGGCCCTGCCGTGCGCCGCCATGAGCCACCGCCAGCCTCCGGGTCCGTATTCACCGGCGTTGCCGATGTGCGCGGCGAACATCCCAAACAGCGCCAGCGCACGGGCGGCGTCAAGGCCGGTGATGCGCGCAGGACGCACGGCCTCGCTCACGCCATTCCGGCGGCGTCAAAGGTGCGCAGCGCCCACTCGTAGTGGGCGCCGAGGCACTCGTCCGCAACGTCGCCGAGCGCCTGTCCGCCCAGCCACGCAAAGCGGTCCTCGCGCACAAGGTCGTCGTCGTCGAACGTGCCAAGGAGGCGCACCATCGCCCCGTGGGACGTCACGAGCATGGTGCGCACGGCGTCGTACGGTCGCTCGCGGTGGGCACGGTAGAACGCGATGTTGAGCGCCTCAAGGTCGTTCCACGTGTAGCCCTCCGCCGGGTAGGCGGGAACGGAACCGGCGCGGTCCTGCGCCACCCAGCCATCGAAAACCAGGTGCCAGGCGTGCAGGTGAGCCAGCACGTCGGCAACCCGGCGGTCGTAATAGGCGGCCCCGAGCGCAAACTCCGGCGAAGCGTCGGCGCGGCGCAGCACCTCCGCGAGGCGATCGTCGCCTTTCGCGGCAAGGGCCCTCCCACGCTCCGACGCCATGGCCCCATGCTACGTGCGGCGCCGGTGAAGGGGGCCGCGACGCATTACCCTGGAGGGCATGCGCATCGCCAGATTCACCACCGGTGACGAGCCCCGCTACGCGATCGTCGATGGCGACAAGGGCAAGGAAGAGCTGGTGGTGCTGACCGGCGATCCCATGTACACGCCCGGCACCATCACCGAGGAGCGCATTCCGCTCACCGACGCGGTGCGCCTGCTGGCGCCCGTGATCCCGCGCTCCAAGGTGGTATGCCTCGGTAAGAACTACGCAGAGCACGCCAAGGAAATCAAGGCGCGCGGCCCGGCGTCCGAGGTGCCCATCCTGTTCCTCAAGCCCAACACCGCGGTGATCGGCCCGGATGATCCCATCGTCATGCCGCACTACTCCGATGACGTGCAGGTGGAGGCGGAGCTCGCCATCGTCATTGGGCGGGTGTGCCGTAACGTCTCGCCGGCGACCGCAGAGGACTACATCTACGGGTTTACCTGCGCCAACGACGTCACCGCGCGCGATCTGCAGCGCATGGAGGACCAGTGGTTCCGTGCCAAGGCGTTTGACACCTCGCTGCCGTTGGGCCCGTGGATCGAGACCGAGCTGGCCCACGATGACGTCACCATCTCCGCCAGGATCAATGGCGACACCAAGCAAAACGGCAACTCGCGCGACATGCTGCTCGATGTTCCGCACGCCATCGCCATGATCTCCGAGGTCACCACGCTGCTGCCCGGCGACGTCATCCTCACCGGCACGCCCGCTGGCGTGACGCGCATGGAGCACGGCGATGTGGTCGAGGTGGAGATCGAGGACCTCGGCGTGCTGCGCAATCCCGTCATTCGCCGCGACTAAATCGCGATCCCCACTCAGGAAGGCTTCATGTCCACCGTTCGCGTTCGCTTCTGCCCCTCGCCCACCGGGCTTCCGCACGTCGGCATGGTCCGCACGGCCCTGTTCAATTGGGCGTACGCGCGCCACCTTGGCGGGCAGATGGTGTTCCGCATCGAGGACACCGACGCCGAGCGGGATTCCGAGGAGTCCTACGACATGATCCTCGACGCCATGAGCTGGCTGGGGATCGACTACGACGAGGGGCCAGACATCGGCGGCCCGTACGGCCCGTATCGGCAGTCGCAGCGCAGGGATTTGCACGTTGACGTGGCGCGGCGACTGCTTGAGGCCGGCTATGCCTACGAGTCGTTCTCCACTCCCGAGGAGATCGAGGCGCGCCACGTGGCCGCTGGCCGGCACAAGGCCCTGGGCTATGACGGCTTTGATCGCGATCTGAGCGCTGCGCAGATTGCCGAGTACCGCGCACAGGGCCGCCAGCCCGTGATCCGCATGCGCATGCCCGACGAAGACATCACCTTTACCGATCTCATCCGCGGCGAGGTGACCTTCCCGGCCGGCTCCGTGCCCGACTACGTGATCGTCCGCGGCAACGGTGATCCGCTATATACCCTGGTAAACCCCGTAGACGACGCTCTCATGCACATCACTCACGTGCTGCGCGGCGAGGATCTGCTCTCCTCCACGCCGCGCCAAATAGTCCTGTGGCGCGCCATGGTGGAGTTGGGCCTGGCCGACGCCGTGCCCACCTACGCGCACATGCCGATGGTCATGGGGGAGGGCACCAAGAAGCTCTCCAAGCGAGACCCGGAGTCCAACCTCTTCCACCACCGCGACCGCGGATTCCTGCCCGAGGGCCTGCTGAACTATTTGGCGCTCCTTGGCTGGTCCATTGCCCCGGACCGCGATGTCTTCACCCGAGACGAGCTCGTTGCGGCCTTCGACATCGCGGACGTGAACCCCAACCCCGCGCGCTTTGACCTGAAGAAGGCGGAGGCGATCAACGCCGAGCACATGCGCCTGCTGCCCACCGGAGAGTTCGCCACGCGCGTGCTGCCGTACCTCCACGGTGCGGGGCTTATCGGCACCGCAGAGGTCGCGGGCCTCACACCCACGGAAGAGGCCACGCTCGCGGCGGCGGTACCGCTAGTGCAGACGCGCATGACGCTGCTGGGGGAGGCGCCGGGAATGCTCGGCTTCTTCTTCGTTGACGGCTCCGGCCTGGTCGTTGAGCCCGACGCTGTGGCCAAGCTCCCCGAGAACGCCGCGGAGATTCTGGACGCCGCCATTGCGGTGCTTGAGGGGCTCGAGGACTTCTCGCCGGAGTCTCAGCAGGCGGCGCTCACGGCGACCCTCGTGGACGAGATGGGCATCAAGCCGCGGTTCGCGTTTGGTCCGCTGCGCGTGGCGGTCACCGGTCGCCTCGTCTCGCCGCCGCTGTTCGAGTCCATGGAGATCCTTGGCCAGCGCGAGTCCGTGGAGCGCCTCGCGCGCCTGCGCGCGTCGCTGTGACCGAGCTCGGCGAGTGGGCCAAGCCGGTGCTTCCCGGCGTGCTCGTGACGTTGCGCCCGTACTCGGGCGCCGACGGCGATGGCGCCTGGGAGATGGTGCAGGATCCCGAGGGCCAGGACCTCACGGGAACCACGGCGACCTTCACGCGCGAACAGATCCAGGAGTGGGTCGAGTCTCGCGGCACAGCACCGGAGCGCCTGGACCTTGCTGTGGTCGAGAACGCGACGGGGGAGTACGCGGGCGAGGCCGTGCTCAATGAATTTGATTCGGGCCGACGCTCCGCGAACTTCCGCATCGCGCTTCGCGGGCCGGCCTGGTACGGGCGTGGGTTGGGCGGCGAGGCCACGATGCTCATGGCACGTCACGCGTTCGAGTCCATTGGGCTGGAGTCGATGGTGCTGGAGGTGCGTGCGGACAACGTGCGCGCCATCCGCGCGTATGAGAAGGCGGGCTTCGTGGAAACCGGTCGCTCCGAGGACGAGGGCGCTACGTGGGTGGATATGGAGCTCGCAGCCGCCGATTGGAGGGCACGCCAGTGATCCGCGCCATTCTCTTTGACGTTGACGACACCCTCGTCGACACCCGCGGCGCCTTCCGGCACGCGCTCGCCACGGTGGCCGCGCATCACCTCAGCAACGCGCCCTCGCCGGATGAGCTCAACCACACGTGGCGCACCGACGCCGGAGGCTACTACCGCGCTCACACTCGCGGCGAGATCAGCTATCGCGAGCAGCGCATGCTGCGGGCCAACGCACTCCACGCCATGTATGGCGGCGCCGAGATGGACGATGACGCGTATGACGCATGGAACGCGGAGTTTGAGCAGGCGTTTAGGGATGGCTGGCGCGCGCATCACGATGCCGCGCCGTGCCTCGATGAGCTCGACGCGCGCGGCATCGCCTACGGCGGCCTGAGCAATGCGGCCCTCGCCTATCAAGAGCAGAAGCTCGCCGCATGCGGGCTGGAGCACATGCCGATGCTCGTTGGGGTGGACACGCTGGGCTTTGGCAAGCCCCGCCCCGAGGTTTTCCAGCTGGCGTGCGAAATGCTCGGCGTGGCACCGCACCAGGTGGCGTATGTGGGCGACGAACTGGACATCGACGCGGTGGCTGCCACCACGGCGGGGCTCCAGGGGATCTGGCTTGACAGGTTTGGTGACAACAGCGTCGGGCACCCTGCCGGGGTGGTGCGCATCGCCTCGTTGCGAGAGCTTGCCGAGGTGACCGCCGTCTAGTGGTGCGTTTCCGCGAGGGCGGCGGACACGGTACAGTAGGTACCCGGTTCCGTAAGGAACCATTGGGCTATGGTGTAACTGGCAGCACGACTGATTCTGGTTCAGTTAGTTGAGGTTCGAATCCTTGTAGCCCAGCCATCAGCGCGGCGGGTCCGCGGCGCGGTTGCCGAATCCGAGGTGTTCCCCTAGGGTGGCGCCAGCGCGTCCGAGGGGCGGATGGCGCCGGGAGGGCAACCATCGTGACTCATCGCTCAGCCGCGCATTCGTTGACACAACGTTCCGTATCCCTGCTGGTAGGAGTGGTGCTCGCGCTCGCGGGCGCCCTTGTGGCGCTGCCTGCCCAGGCCGACGGCACCCGCACCATCAGCGGCACCTTCACGATTCCCACAGCGGGGATCGAGGCAGGCTGGCAAGACACCGTCTCTGCCCAGCTGTACTCCTCGGATGGTGAGTACTACAAGTCCGTGACGCTCAACACGACGGCAAAGACCTTCTCGGTCACGGGAGTCGACAACGGCACCTACCGACTGAAGTTCACGGCCACGCAGCTGTGCGGCTACACCGGCTGCTGGTCCGCTAACCTGCTCGGCGGCTGGTACGGGGGCGGCGATGGCACACTCATCGACGTCACCACCGCCAACAGGACCGGGCTTACGTACGCGTTCGCCGCGGGCCGCACCATTTCTGGCACCATCTCGCTTGGTGCGGGAACTGACCCGGCATGGAAGGACTACGTCTATGCCACGGTGACCCTTCCTGGTCCCGAGGGGTGCAACTGCGGCGACTCGATAACGGCCTTGGCGGATGCGTCGGGCCACTACATCGTCAGGGGTCTGGAACCGGGCGCGTACACCCTCAGTTTCCGCGCCAGCGACAACGGTTCGCCCACATCCCCCGTGAATCTCATCGCTGAGTACTACAACAACTCGTATTCATGGGCCGGGAGGACGCAGGTCGATGTCCGTACCGGCAACAAGACGGGAATCAACGCCACGCTCGAGCTTGGCCGCACCATCTCGGGAACCGTCACCATTCCCGCCGGCGCCGACCCCGAAGAGGCCAAGCACATCTATGTGAGCGCAGCGGGTGACAACGGATTCGTGACCGAGGCGCAGGTGGATCCCGCAACGGGCGCGTACACGCTGTACGGCCTTGCGCCCACCTCCTACACGGTCAAGGCCAGCGGATCCAACTGGTGGAACTCTGACTATTCGATGATTGTTCGCTCGGCACTGGCGAACACGTATTACGGAGGCGCGTACACCGCGAACGATGCCGCACACGTCGATGTCACGAGCGCCAATGCCACCGGCAAGAACATCACCCTGGGACTTGGCCGCACCATCTCCGGGACGGTGTCTCTTGCCGCCGGGGTTGACCCGCTGTGGAAGAACTACCTTCTGGTGAGCGCGGAAGACGGCGAGAACTACCGCTCGGCCGCCGTTGACCCGGTAACGGGCGCATACACAATCGTGGGCCTTGCCCCGCTCCCGCAGACGGTGTCCTTCAGCGCCACGGGATACAGCGACGGCCCCGACTGGGTGGACTCGCCGTTTGCCTTCGAGTACTACAACAACGAACGCAATCCCCTGACGGCCAACCCGGTCAACGTGACCGCAGGCAACGTCTCTGCCATCAACGCCACGATGGACGTGCAGGTGGGCAACAAGGACTTCTGGGCCACGCCGGTGCCCGTCGTGACCGGAAGCGCGGTTGCGGGAGGACTGCTGACGGTCAATTCCGGCGAGTGGGCGCCGTCGGCGAACCTGTCGTACCAGTGGAAGCGCAACGGCACCGACATTTCCGGGGCCACACAACGCAGCTACACGGTGACGCAGGCCGACGCTGGGGCCACCCTCTCCGTGGCGGTCACCGGTTCTGGCCAGGGCTTCAACGCGGTCACCGTAACCTCGGCGGGAACGGCGGTGGCGTTGACGCCCTTTACGACGACCCCCGTGCCCACCATCACGGGAACGGCTCGCGTCGGGTCCACGGTGACGGCGGTGCCGGGTGCGTGGGCGCCGGCGGCAAGCTTCACGTATCAGTGGAAGCGCAACGGGGTCAACATCGCCGGTGCTACGGCGGCGACCTACCTGGTGCAGCAGGCGGATGCGACCACTAACCTCACGGTCTCCGTCACGGGATCCGCCGCTGGCTACATCGCCACTACGCGCAACTCCGGCGCGCTGCCCATACCGGCCTCGGCGTTTGTGAGCGCACCCGCGCCGGGTATCACGGGAACAGTTGCGGTTGGCAATACGCTCACGGGTCTCGTCGGCACGTGGAGCCCCTCGGCAACGTTCACCTACGCGTGGTTGCGCAATGGCTCTCCCATCGCGGGCGCAACCGACTCCACGTACACACTCGTGGAGGCCGACGGTGGCCAGTACATCACGTTTAGGGTCACCGGGGCGGCTGCCGGATATGAGACCACCACGCGCATCAGTGGCGCGGTGACGGCCCCGGGCCACGCTTTCGTGAGCATGCCAGCACCTGATGTCGAGGGCACGGTCAAGGTGGGCCAGACTCTCACGGCGGTGCTGCCCACGTGGGACCCGGCCGCGGACTTTGGGATCGAGTGGCTCCGCGACGGCGAACCGACGGGCCTTGCGAACGTCACAACCTACAAGCTCACGGGTGCGGACTACGGCCACAAGGTCTCGGTACGCATCACGGCCCACCTCGATGGGTACGAGCGCGCGCAGGCGGAGAGCATCCGGAAGTCGGTGGTCAGCGGCACGTTCGTGCCCGCCACCCCCACTATCAGCGGCAGCTCGTATCGTGGCGCCACGCTCACGGCGAAGGTGGGTACCTGGGTGCCCGCAGCGTCGGCCTATTCCTATCAGTGGTACCGCAGCGGCAAGGCGATCTCTGGGGCCACAAAGTCGACGTACAAGCTCACGGCCTCCGACTCCGGCAAGAAAATCACCGTCAAGGTCACGGGGAAGGCGACCGGTTACACCACGGCGTCGAAGACCTCGGCATCCAAGTCGCTCGCCAAGTTCTTCACCACGAACGGTGCCGTGAAGATCACGGGCACCGTCAAGGTGGGATCAACGGTCAAGGCATCGGTTGGCACCTGGTCGCCCAAGCCGTCGTCCTACTCGTACCAGTGGTACGCGAACGGGGTCGCGATCTCTGGGGCCACCAAGTCCTCGTACAAGGTGCCTGCCTCGACCGTTGGCAAGAAGCTCACGGTCAAGGTGACGGCCAAGCGGTCTGGCTATGCCTCGACGCCCAAGACCTCGGGTGCGAAGACGGTGGCCCACGGCACGTTCACCACGGCGCCGACGCCCAAGATCACGGGCACGGCAAAGGTGGGCTCCACGCTCAAGGTGACCAAGGGAACGTGGAAGCCCACCCCGTCGAGCTACTCGTACCAGTGGTACCGCAGCGGCAAGGCGATCTCTGGCGCCACCACGTCGAGCTACAAGCTCACCGCGAGCGACAAGGGCAAGACCATCACGGTCAAGGTGACGGCCAAGAAGACCGGCTACACCTCTAAGTCCAAGACGTCGGGCGGGAAGAAGGTCGCCCCTGGCACGTTCACCACGGCGCCGACGCCCAAGATCACGGGCACGCTAAAGGTGGGCTCCACGCTCAAGGTGACCAAGGGAACGTGGAAGCCCACCCCGTCGAGCTACTCGTACCAGTGGTACCGCAGCGGCAAGGCGATCTCTGGCGCCACCACGTCGAGTTACAAGCTCACCGCGAGCGACAAGGGCAAGACCATCACGGTCAAGGTGACGGCCAAGAAGACCGGCTACACCTCTAAGTCCAAGACGAGCGCGAAGACCTCGGCGGTCAAGTAAGGGTGACGGCGGCGCCGGACCAGCCAGCGGTCACGGTGTCGCCCTCGCCCAAGCGGCCGTCGACGATCTCCTTGGCGAGCTCGTTGAGCAGCCGGGACTGGATGAGGCGCTTGAGTGGGCGCGCGCCAAAGGCGGGGTCGTAGCCGTCCGTGGCGAGCGACTCGCGCAGCGACTCGTCGATCACCAGGCGGATGCCCTTGGCCTCTTCCAGCCGGCGCACCGTCTTGGAGAGCTCGCTCGCCACGATCGCGTCCATCGCGGCGGGGTCGATGCGATCAAAGATCACCACGTCGTCGAGCCGGTTGAGGAACTCTGGGCGGAAGGCGCGCTTGAGCACCGACTGGAGGTCCTCCTCGAGGGCGTCTCGGTGCACGCCGTCCCACGCCAGCACCAGGTCAGAGCCCAGGTTGGACGTCATGATGATGACGGTGTTGGTGAAGTTCACGGTGCGGCCGTGGCCGTCGGTGAGGCGGCCGTCGTCGAGCACCTGCAGCAGCACGTTCCACACATCGGGGTGCGCCTTTTCCACCTCATCGAACAGCACCAGTGAGTAGGGCCTGCGCCGCACGGACTCGGTGAGCTGCCCACCCTGGTCGTATCCAACGTAGCCGGGGGGAGAGCCGATCAGTCGGCTCACCGCGTGCGATTCCATGTACTCGGACATGTCGATGCGGACCATGGCCCGTTCGTCGTCGAACAGCTGCTCGGCGAGCGCCTTGGCGAGTTCGGTCTTGCCCACTCCCGTGGGGCCAAGGAACAGGAAGGAGCCAATGGGGCGGTGGGCGTCGGACAGCCCCGCACGGGCGCGGCGAATGGCGTCGGAGACCGCGGCGATGGCCGCGTCCTGGCCCACAACGCGCTCGTGGAGTCGCTGCTCCAGGTGGCCCAGCTTGCTGGACTCCTCGGTGAGCAGCCGCTCAACGGGCACACCCGTCCACTTGGCGACCACGGCGGCGATGTCCTGGCTCGTGACCTCCTCGCGCAGCATGCGCTCGGTGGCGGGGATCGCATCCAGCTCGGCTCGTGCCGCGGCCATGTCCGTCTCTGCCTGCGGGATCTCCCCGTAGCGGATGCGGCCGGCGCGCTCGAGGTCGCTCACTCGCTCTGCTCGCTCAAGGTCACCGCGCAGCTGCTCCAGGCGCTCCGTAGCGCTCGACACCCTGCCGATCAGCTCCTTCTCGCGTGCCCAGCGCATGTTGAGCACCTCGGAGTCTTCCGTGAGGCGAGCGATTTCCGCGTCGATCTCGTCGCGACGGGTGCGAGCAGCGTCGGACTTGTCCTTGGCCACCTGGGTGCGCTCGATCTCGAGCTGCATGATGCGCCGGCGTGAGCGGTCAAGATCAATCGGCATCGAGTCGAGCTGCATCTTGAGCGCGGAAGTCGCCTCGTCGATGAGGTCAACGGCCTTGTCCGGCAAGAAGCGGTCGGTGATGTAGCGATCGGACAGCGCGGCGGAGGCAACGATCGCCTCATCGGTGATCTTCACGCCGTGATGGACCTCGTACTTCTCCTGCAGTCCGCGCAGGATGGCCACGGTGTCCTCGAGGCTGGGCTCGCCAACGTAGACGGGCTGGAAGCGGCGCTCCAGCGCGGAGTCGGTCTCCACGTGCTCGCGGTATTCGTTAAGCGTGGTGGCGCCGATCATGCGCAGCTTGCCGCGAGCGAGCATGGGCTTGAGGATGTTGCCGGCGTCCATAGAGCCTTCGGCCTTGCCGGCGCCCACGATGGTGTGGAGCTCGTCCACGAACAGGATGATGCGGCCCTGGGAGGCCTCGACCTCCTCGAGCACGCCCTTGAGGCGCTCCTCGAACTGGCCTCGGAACGCTGCGCCCGCGATGAGCGAGCTCATCGCGATGGAGACCACGCGGCGCTCTCGCAGGGAAGTGGGGACGTCACCGGCGACGATGCGCTGAGCGAGCCCCTCCACGATGGCGGTCTTGCCAACGCCGGGTTCGCCGATGAGCACCGCGTTGTTCTTGGTGCGGCGCGCGAGCACTTGCATGACGCGACGAATCTCCTCGTCACGACCGATCACGGGATCGAGTGCTCCCTGCTCCGCAAGGGTGGTGAAGTCCTGACCGAACTGTTCGAGCGCGGTCTGCTCCTCGGACTGAGGAGCATGAGTCTGAGTGGTCATGTGTTCCTCCTGGTACATATCAGTGCGAATCAATACTTGAGTCGCCTACGCTCAAGTTTACATAAGGCACGTCGAGGGCGCAAGAGTTTGGTGGCCCCGACTCACGAGGGGACTAGTGCGTGGCGCGCCGCTTGCGCGGACCAGCAAGTTGCGAACCAACGGGTCGCGGACCAGCGAGCAGCCTTCCGGCACATGCACCCGCCACGGCCAGCGCCAGGGCCAAGATCCAGCCCAGCGCGCTT
>Ga0206116_1001724_pt1 | contig 10664 bp, 9 predicted proteins | sample 3A1Ametagenome_FD_178000 | JGI IMG/M metagenome (GOLD analysis project Ga0206116, IMG submission 178000) | Enriched microbial communities from leaf-cutter ant dump, University of Wisconsin, Madison, United States - 3A1A | ecosystem: Environmental > Terrestrial > Nest > Insects nest > Nest dump...
GACCTCGTGCGCCACGACATAGGCCTGCGCGAAATCGCCGGCCGCGTCGAACTTGTTGGCGAGCTCGTCGAAGAAGCTCATGTCGAGATAGAGCTTGTGGTCTCCCGGGCAGTAGAACGGGCCGGAAGCCGCCGAGGCGAAGCCGCAGGCCGATTTCACCGAGCCGGAGAAGAGCACCATCTTGGGCTCCTCGTAGGTCTCGCCGGCCGCCTTGAAGATGCCGCTCCAGGTGTCTTCCGTCTCGGCGAGCACCGTGGCCATGAAGGCCTTGGTCTCCTCCTCCTGCGCGGAGGAGCGACGGCTTGCGGTTTCCGTCTGCTCGAAGCCCGGCTGGGAGGTCTGGCCGCCCTCGCCCATCACCTGCAGGAGGTCGATGCCCATCATCTTCAGGACGAAGTAGATGACGACGAGGAAGATGATCGTGCCGATGCTCATGCCGCCGCCGGCCCGGCGCGCGCCACCCATCGGAATGCGGAAACCGCCGCCGCTGCCGCGCCCGAAGGGATTGCTCCCTCCCATCGAGGGCCCGGCTCCGCGCTGGTCCTCGATATTGTCCGACTGGCGACGACCTTTCCATTCCATGGCGCATTTCCCCGCGTTGATGGCCGACGAACGCTTGTGGCGTAAATTCGTTCCTCAGCACCCGCTTATAGGGCCTGCGCATGCGCCTTGCAAAACGAAAAGCGGCCCGTCAACGACGGCGAAGGACGGCGTTGAAACGCTCGGCCCAGCCGCCCTGGTGCAGCGCGAGCGAGCCCGCGCCGACGATGAGCAGCGTGATGACGGCGGCCGAAAGTCCGCCCTGGAGGCCGGAGGCGCCGCCAAAGATCATCGTGCTCATCAACCGGCCCGGCACCAGCGTGAAGAGGCCGGCGACGACGATGCCGCCGAAATACATGCCCGCGACATGGGCGCAGTGGGCACGGATATCGCGGCGGCGCGCGGCCGCAATCGCCTTGAAGCTGCCGGCGATGACATAGAGCGAGAGGATATGGATCGGGCTGAAGCCGAAGGCCATGTCGATGCCGTGGATGAAGAAGGTGGAAACGCTCGTCGCCACCATCAGCACCAGCCAGACCTTGCCGAGAAGGCGGTGGGCGGGCGTGCCCTTCGGCCGGGCGAGCAGGAAGGCGCCGAGGAGCGCGGCGGGCAGCACGGTCGCGACATGGAACTGGATGGCGAAGGGGGCGGCAAGAAGCGGCGCGAAGGTCATGGACGGGCTCCGGTGCGGTTGAATTCGCAGCCGGCTTGCGCCATTGATCGGTCCGCCTCAAACGCTTTGGCCCGAACGGACGGAAAACTTCGTGAAAAGCCCCTTCCTGCAATCCGCGCTTCGTGAACTGCAGATCTTCCTGCGCTCGCCGCGCTTCTGGGCGACCTTTGCGGCGGTCGTGCTGATCTTCTGGGTGACGGGCCCCTACGGCACCGCCGAGCGGCTCGCCGCCGTGCCGCGCCTCGGCTTCTGGTTCGTGCTGCATGCCGTCGCCTGGAGCATCGCGGTCGTCACTATCGTCCTCGTCGACACGGCGTTGCGGCCGCGCATGCCGAGCCTCCCTGGCCGCATGGCCGTGGGCACGGTCGTCGCGGGCGTTCCGGTGGGGCTGGCGACGGAGGCGATCAGCCTCTTCACCTTCGGCGGCGAACCGACGCTTTCCACGCTTGCCGGCGGCATCGTGAGCGGCCTCCTCCTCTCCGCGCTCTTCTGCGGCCTCACCTTCCTCACGATGAGCAGCCGGCAGGCCGCCGCCCTTGCCGCCGCGCCGCCGCCGTCTGCCGAGGCGCCGTCCGACGTGCCGCTGCTGCGCCGCCTCAAGCCCGAAAACCGCGGGCCCATCCTGCACATGACCGTCGCCGACCATTACACCGAGGTGACGACCAGCCGCGGGCGCGAACTCATCCTGCTGCGCTTTTCCGATGCGCTGGAGGAGGTCGGCGATACGCCCGGCCTCCAGGTGCACCGCTCGCATTTCGTGGCCGACGCCCATGTGGCAAGGCTCGTGCGCGCCGACGGGCGGCTTGCGGTCGTGCTCAGGGACGGCGCGGAAATCCCCGTCAGCCGCAGCCGCCTGGAGGCGGTGCGCTCCCGCTGGGACTGATTTTTTCGGGGCGCCTGTCGGATTGCCGTTCCGCCGCGCGTCTCTAGGTATCCTTCAACACCATGCCGGGAGAGACCCCATGCGAAAGATCATTGTCGGCGCCTTCGTCAGCCTCGACGGCGTCATGCAGGCGCCGGGCGGGCCCGAGGAGGATCCCATCGGCGGCTTCCGCTTCGGCGGCTGGGTGGCCCCGTTCTTCGACGAGAAGATGGGCGAGTCCGTCGGCGAGACCTTTGCCAAACCCTTCGACCTGCTGCTCGGCCGCAAGACCTACGATATCTTCGCCGCCCACTGGCCCTATGCGGCGGCGGACGATCCCATCGGCCCGCTCTTCGACCGCATCGACAAATTTGTCGCAACGCGCAACCCGGCCTTCGCGCCCACCTGGCAGAACAGCCATGTGCTCGGTCCGGACGCCGTCGCCGCCGTGCGCGCCCTCAAGGCGGGCGAGGGTCCCGACCTCCTCACACAGGGCTCCACCGAATTCCTGAAGGCGCTGTTCGAGAACGACCTCGTCGACGAGATCCACGTCTCGATCTTCCCGGTCATCCTCGGCAAGGGCAAGCGGCTCTTCGCGGACGCCTCCTTCCCGCGCGCGCTGACGCTGATCTCCTCGAAGACCAGCGACACGGGCGTGACGATGAACCAATATGCCCGCGCCGGCGAGGTCGCCACCGGCTCTTTCGAGTTCGACACGCCGACCGACGCCGAGCTGGAACGCCGCCGCAACCTCACCTGACGGCTCAGGCGAGGCCCTCCCCCGCTACCGTCTCCTCCAGCCAGGCGGCGAAGGCGGACATGGCGGGGGTGACGCTGCGCGATTGCAGCCGCGTCAGCCAGTAGCTGCCGAGCGCGACGCTCGTCGCAAAGGGCTGGACGACAGCCCTGGAGGCGAGCAGGCGCGAAAACATCAGCGGCGGCGCGAGCCCGACGCCGACGCCCTGCAACACCGCTTCCATCATGGCGAGCGAGGTATCGAAGACGACCGCGTTCTGCGGCGGCGGCGTGCGCGGCAGGCCGGCGGCCTCGAACCAGCGCGTCCACTCGTCGCGCCGGTAGGAGCGCAGCAGCGTCAGGCAAAGAAGGTCCGCCGGCTCCTTCAGGTCCCTGGCGACCGCCGGCACGGCGAGAACGGAAAGCGGCGCCTCGAAGAGGCGGACGGCATCCGTGCCGTGCCATGCGCCCGTGCCGAAGCGGATGGCGAAATCGAGGCCTTCGGCGGCAAGGTCGACCCGGTTGTTGTTGGTCGAAAGCCGCACCTCCACGTAAGGGTGGCGCTCGCGGAAGGCGGCAAGGCGCGGCAGCAGCCAGCCGACGGTGAAGGTGCCGACCGCACCCACCGTCAGGATCTCCCGCACATGCCCGCCGCGAAAACGCTCCAGCGCATCGGCCATGCGGTCGAAGCCGTCGCGCAGCACCGGCAAAAGGCTTTCGCCCTCCGCCGTGATCATCAGCCCGCGCGGCAGGCGCTTGAAGAGCGCGACCCCGAGCTGGTCTTCGAGGCTTTTGACCTGATGGCTGACGGCCGCCTGCGTCACGTTCAGCTCGATCGCCGCCCGCGTGAAGGAGAGATGCCGGGCGGAAGCCTCGAAGGCGCGGAAGGCGTTGAGCGGCAGATAAGGCCGAACCATGGCAATGCCCTAATTTTCCTAATGGCTGAGACCAGTATTCATCTTTTGTCAGGCCACAAGAGCACTGCTATCCATGGGATGCAAGCCATTCATATTTCGAGGAAACGCGATGGATTTTCGTCTTGTCGCGGCCAGCGCCCTGCTAGCCGCCGGCTTCTCCGCGCCCGCCGAAGCCCGTATTATTTGTACAATCGTCGCCGATGCGGCCAGCGACGACATCATCCTGGAGAAGGGCGACTGCAAGACGCGCGTCACGCCCGCCTCCACCTTCAAGGTGCCCCTGGCGGTGATGGGCTACGATTCCGGTTTCCTGGAAAATGCCGAGGAGCCGGTGCTGCCCTTCATGGAAGGCTATCCCGACTGGGGCGGCGATGCCTGGCGCCAGCCGACGACGCCGAAGCGCTGGCTGGAATATTCCGTCGTCTGGTATTCGCAGCAGATCACCAGGTTCCTCGGCTACGAGCAGTTGCGCGACTATGCCGAGGCCTTCGACTACGGCAATGCCGACATGACGGGCGACCCCGGCAAGGACAACGGCCTCGAGCGTGCCTGGATCGCCTCCTCGCTGAAAATCTCGCCGCGCGAGCAGGTCGCCTTCCTGAGGAAGCTGGTCAACCACGAACTGCCCGTCTCCGCCGACGCGATGGATGCGGCCATGACGATCGTCGAGCGGCGCGACATCGCGGAGGGCTGGGGCGTGCAGGGCAAGACCGGCATGGCCTATTCGAAAAAGCCCGACGGAACGCCGAACTACGGCCGCCCCTACGGCTGGTATATCGGCTGGGCGAGCCGCGACGACCGCACCGTCGTCTTCGCCCGGCTGATCCAGGATGAAAGGAAGCAGACGTCCCGCACGAGCCTGCGGGCACGCGACACCATTCTGCGGGAACTGCCGGCCATCCTGGCGGCGGAGTGAACGGCGGCCTCGTGCGGCAGCCGCGCCGTAACGAGGCCCCGCATTTTCCTGTCGATTCGGCGATTTTCGGGGTTCCGCTCTCCTCCGCATTTGCCTATAAGCCGCTTCTAGCCTTGAAAGACCATTTTTGCGCGCCCGGCCCGGTGAACCCATCGCCATGCCGGTTTTTTCGCGCACGCGGCCGAAGCGAACGAGAACGGATAGAGAGATGCCCAAGCGCCAAGATTTGAAATCGATCCTCATCATCGGCGCGGGGCCGATCGTCATCGGGCAGGCCTGCGAATTCGACTATTCCGGCACCCAGGCCGTCAAGGCACTGAAGGAGGAAGGCTACCGCGTCATCCTCGTCAACTCCAACCCGGCGACGATCATGACCGACCCGGGCCTTGCCGACGCCACTTACGTCGAGCCGATCACCCCCGAAGTCGTCGCCAAGATCATCGCCAAGGAGCGCCCGGACGCGCTGCTGCCGACCATGGGCGGCCAGACGGCGCTCAACACCGCGCTCTCCCTGAAGCGCATGGGCGTGCTCGACCGTTATAATGTCGAGATGATCGGCGCCAAGCCGGAAGCCATCGACAAGGCCGAGGACCGCGCGCTCTTCCGCGAGGCCATGGCGAAGATCGGCCTCGAAACGCCGAAGTCGATGCTCGCCAACGCCACCGACATCAAGGAGCAGGACCGCAAGGCCCACGAGGCCGAACGCGCCAAGCTCAAGGCAGAGCTTGCCGGCGACGCGCTCGACAAGGCGCTGGACGAGCTGGAGAACCGCTGGAACCTCGGCGAGACCGACCGCAAGCAGCGCTACATGAGCCACGCCATGGCCATCGGCGCGCAGGCGCTGGACGAGATCGGCCTTCCCGCCATCATCCGCCCCTCCTTCACCCTCGGCGGCACCGGTGGCGGCATCGCCTACAACCGCTCGGAATTCTTCGACATCGTCTCCGGCGGCCTCGACGCCTCGCCGACCACGGAAGTGCTCATCGAGGAATCCGTCCTCGGCTGGAAGGAGTACGAAATGGAAGTCGTCCGCGACAAGGCGGACAATTGCATCATCATCTGCTCCATCGAGAACATCGACCCGATGGGCGTCCACACGGGCGACTCGATCACGGTCGCCCCTGCCCTGACGCTGACGGACAAGGAATACCAGATCATGCGCAACGCCTCGATCGCGGTGCTGCGCGAGATCGGCGTGGAGACCGGCGGGTCGAACGTGCAGTTCGCCGTCAACCCGGCAAACGGCCGCCTCGTCGTCATCGAGATGAACCCGCGCGTTTCGCGCTCCTCCGCGCTCGCCTCCAAGGCGACCGGCTTCCCCATCGCCAAGATCGCCGCCAAGCTCGCCATCGGCTATACGCTCGACGAACTGGAGAACGACATCACCGGCGGCGCGACGCCGGCCTCGTTCGAGCCGTCCATCGACTATGTCGTGACGAAGATCCCGCGCTTCGCCTTCGAGAAGTTCCCCGGCGCCGAGCCGACACTGACGACCGCCATGAAGTCCGTCGGCGAGGTCATGGCCATCGGCCGCACCTTCGCCGAATCGCTGCAGAAGGCGCTGCGCGGCCTCGAAACGGGCCTGACCGGCCTCGACGAGATCGAGATCCCCGGCCTTGGCGACGGCAACGACAAGAATGCCATCCGCGCCGCAATCTCCACGCCGACGCCGGATCGCCTGCGCATGGTCGCCCAGGCGCTGCGCCTCGGCCTGACGCTGGAAGAGGTGCACGAAGGCTCGAAGATCGACCCGTGGTTCCTCGAGCAGTTCAAGGCCATCGTCGACATGGAAGCCCGCATCCGCGAGCACGGCCTGCCGGCGGATGCCGAAAACCTGCGCATGCTGAAGGCAATGGGCTTTTCCGACGCGCGCCTTGCCACCCTCTCCGGCAAGCGCCCGAAGGAAGTGGCCGAGCTGCGCAACGGCCTCAACGTCCGCCCGGTCTTCAAGCGCATCGACACCTGCGCCGCCGAGTTCGCCTCGCCGACGGCCTACATGTACTCGACCTACGAGACGCCGTTTGCGGGCGCCACGCGCTCGGAAGCCGGTATCTCCGACCGCAAGAAGGTCGTCATCCTCGGCGGCGGGCCGAACCGCATCGGCCAGGGCATCGAGTTCGACTATTGCTGCTGCCATGCCGCCTTCGCCCTGAAGGACGCCGGCTATGAAGCCATCATGGTCAACTGCAACCCGGAAACCGTCTCGACCGACTACGACACTTCCGACCGGCTCTATTTCGAGCCGCTGACGGCAGAAGACGTCATCGAAATCCTGAAGGCCGAGCAGACCAACGGCGAGGTCGTCGGCGTCATCGTGCAGTTCGGCGGCCAGACGCCGCTGAAGCTCGCCGAAGCGCTGGAGAAGAACGGCATCCCGATCCTCGGCACCGCGCCCGACATGATCGACCTTGCCGAGGACCGCGACCGCTTCCAGAAGCTCCTCCAGAAGCTTGATCTCAACCAGCCGAACAACGGCATCGCCTACTCCGTCGAGCAGGCCCGCCTCGTCGCCGGAGAAATCGGCTTCCCGCTGGTCGTGCGCCCATCCTACGTGCTCGGCGGGCGCGCCATGCAGATCCTGCATTCGGAAGGCCAGCTTCAGACCTACCTGCTCGACACGGTTCCGGAACTGGTGCCGGAAGACATCAAGCAGCGCTATCCGAACGACAAGACCGGCCAGATCAACACCCTGCTCGGCAAGAACCCGCTGCTCTTCGACAGCTACCTGTCCAACGCCGTCGAAGTCGACGTCGATGCGCTTTGCGACGGCAAGAACGTCTTCGTCTCCGGCATCATGGAGCATATCGAGGAAGCCGGCATCCATTCGGGCGACTCGGCCTGCTCGCTGCCCGTCCACACGCTCTCCACCGAGATCGTCGACGAGCTGGAGCGCCAGACCAAGGCGCTCGCCAAGGCGCTCAACGTCGGCGGCCTGATGAACGTGCAATACGCCATCAAGGACGGCACGATCTACGTGCTGGAGGTGAACCCGCGCGCCTCGCGCACGGTGCCCTTCGTCGCCAAGACCATCGGCGCGCCGATCGCCAAGATCGCCGCCCGCGTCATGGCCGGCGAAGGCCTCGACGCGGCGATCGCCGCCTACGGCAAGAAGCCCGATCCGCGCAACCTCAAGCACATCGCCGTCAAGGAAGCCGTCTTCCCCTTCGCCCGCTTCCCGGGCGTCGACACGCTTCTCGGCCCGGAAATGCGCTCGACCGGCGAGGTCATCGGCCTCGACACCGACTTCGCGCTCGCCTTCGCCAAGTCGCAGCTCGGCGCCGGCGTCGACCTGCCGCGCGGCGGCACGGTCTTCGTCTCCGTGCGCGACGAGGACAAGGACCGCGTGCTGACGGCCGTGCGCCTCCTCACCGACATCGGCTTCAAGGTCATGGCGACCTCCGGCACCGCCCGCTTCCTTGCCGAAAAGGGCATCGAGGCGGTGAAGGTCAACAAGGTGCAGGAAGGCCGCCCGCATGTCGAGGACGCCATCCGCAACCGCCAGGTCAGCCTCGTCATCAACACGACGGACGGCAGCAAGGCGATTTCCGACTCGAAGTCGCTCCGCCGCGCCGCGCTGATGCAGAAGGTGCCCTACTACACCACCATGGCCGGCGCCGAAGCCGCCGCCCAGGCCATCAAGGCCCTCAAGCAAGGCCAGCTGGAAGTGCGCCCGCTGCAGGCGTATTTCTGAGATCGTTCTTCCGACGTGCAAAAGCCGGGCGCATCGCCCGGCTTTTTTGTTTCAATATCCGCCGATGATCGGCAGCACCTCGCCGGTGATGTAGCTGGAGCAATGCGGCGAGGCGAAGAAGACGTAGGCGGGGGCGATCTCCTCCGGCTGGGCGGGGCGTTTCATCGGCGTGTGGGCGCCGAATTTCGCGACGTCCCCGGCCTCCTTGTCGGAAGGATTGAGCGGCGTCCAGACAGGGCCCGGCGCGACCGCGTTGACGCGGATGCCGCGCGGCACGAGCTGGCTGGCGAGCGAGCGGGTGAAGGCATGGATGCCGCCCTTCGTCATCGAATAGTCGACAAGCGCCCTGGAGCCTTCCAGCCCCGTGACCGAGCCGGTGTTGACGATGGCCGAGCCGGGCTCCATGTGCGGCACCGCCGCCTTCGCCATGAAGAAATAGCCATAGAGATTGGTCTTCAGCGTCTCGTCGAAATGTTCTTCCGAAAGGTCGAGGATATCCTTGCTGTGCACCTGGAAGGCGGCGTTGTTGACGAGGACGTCGAGCCTGCCGAGGTCCTTCACCACGCATTTCACCGCCTGTTCGCAGAAGGCCCTGTCCTTGACGTCTCCGGCAAAGGCGATGCAGCGGCGTCCCTCCGCCTCGACGGCGGCGATCGTGTCCCTGGCGTCCGCCCCTTCGGCGAGATGGACGATGGCGATATCCGCCCCCTCGCGTGCAAAGAGAACGGCGACGGCCCGGCCGATGCCCGAATCGCCGCCCGTGATGAGCGCCACCTTGCCCTTCAGCTTCTCCGAGCCCTTGTAGAACGGCGCGTCATACATGGGCGGCGGATCGAGCTTCGCCTCGTGGCCGGGCTTCATCTGGTGCTGCTCGGGAAAGGGCGGCACGGGATAGAGCCGCGCACCGGCCTGCATGGCCTTCGGCCTGCCGCCGTCCCCCTTGCGGTCGGCTTTCGCCACCTCGTCCTGGATGTCGCGCTGTTTCTCCACGGTTCTCGCGGACTGGCTCGGGGTCATGGGGCTCTCCTCAGAATTCGCTCGGACGGATATTGTCGACGCGGACGGTGCCGGCGACGACCTCGCGCGGCCCCTCCACCGGATAGGACGGGTCCGTCTCGTCGATCACGGTGTAGAGTTTCTCGTTGCGGAAGGCGCTCGAGGAGGTCGTGGAATTGCCGTCGCCGGGAAGCGCATCGATCTCCATGAAATCGAGCTCGGCTTCCGCCGCCACCACACGCGCATCGCCGCTGGAGCGGGCGCGCACAACCACCTCGCCCTGGTTCGGCGCGCTGTCCCAGTTCGTGTCGTTTGCGGCGGCGACGGGAACGAGGCGGAAGAGCTTCAGCTGCTCGACGTCGGAATAATCGGCAACGGGCGCCGGCGTGTCCGCCCGCGGCGCGTTCTCGTCGAAGCCGGCGGACCAGTCGCGCTCCGGCGCCGTCATGCCGGGCGGGATGCGGTGTGCCGTGGCATCGTCGCTGCCGGTGATGACGCGCGGCTTGGCGCTCGAAACGCCGTCATTGTCGCGCCCGGCCTGCAAGACCGCGAATTGCGGTGCGGCATCGGCCTCGACACCTTCCTTGCCCGCATCTTCCGGCATGGCCTGCGCCGCCTGCCGGCGGCCCTCGTCGTATTTCGCCTGGTCGCCGGCGACTTCGCCGGAAAACTGCTTCCAGTAAGCGGAAATCTTCTCCATCACACCCATCGTTCGATCCTCACAGCTTGGTTTCATGGCGGGCCATCGCCGCCGACAGGATGGCGCGGATCTCGTCGTCCGCGATCTGCTGGGCGGCGAAGGCCGGATCGGGCTCGACGCCCGGGTCCTCCTCGTGGTCCAGGACCGTTTCGTTCGCCCCTGCCATGGCGACGAGCGCCGCGCGCGCCTCGGGGATGGCGGCCACCACGGAGATCAGCTCCACCAGCAGGCGCCGGTGCGCGTTGATCCTGCCTTCCAGATGGGTCGTACTGTCGATGGCCATGCCTGCCTCCCGCGATACTCCGGCTAACGGAGGCACCGGGCGAATGTTCCGGCAATTGCGGACGGCCATGCCCCGCGGCGAAAAAACTGGCTTTGTGAAAGGACGATCTGCTATAAGGCGTGCTTAGATGCTTTTGACGGTTCCGGGGATTTCTCTCCGGAGACCGTTTTCTTTTGCGTCCGCACGAGGCTGCTGCCCGTGCGGCGCGGTGTGAAGGACGGGATAAAATGGTTGAAAAGGTACCGATGACTCAGGACGGGTTCGTCAAGCTGCAGGAAGAACTGCGCTGGCGCCAGCAGGAAGAGCGTCCGCGAATCATCGAGGCGATCGCCGAAGCGCGCGCCCATGGCG
>Ga0206116_1001735_pt1 | contig 10608 bp, 8 predicted proteins | sample 3A1Ametagenome_FD_178000 | JGI IMG/M metagenome (GOLD analysis project Ga0206116, IMG submission 178000) | Enriched microbial communities from leaf-cutter ant dump, University of Wisconsin, Madison, United States - 3A1A | ecosystem: Environmental > Terrestrial > Nest > Insects nest > Nest dump...
ACCACTTGTTGATCATCTTTTTCAGAGATGCTAATAGTAAATCCTCCAAATCCTGCATTTATGCCACACGTAACAGCATGATCAGGTGCTATTACACGTAAAGGTATATGTCTGACACTACCAAATGTTGTAAGCTTCATCATCAGAACGTTGTCTTCCGATATATAGATTTCAGCTTCTTTGAATTTTGTATCCCCGATCAGCATTTGATATCCGAAATGCCTGTATTTTCCTGTTTTATTCTCCCACAAAGAACAATCAACGTTTTTGAGTTTCAGTCCGGATTCGTACTCACGATCGCCAATTCTCTGAAATAAAAAATTTTCGTTGTTAACTTTCCTGAAAACAAATCTTTTGTTGCTTCTTTCCACTAGGCTATCATTTGGAAATATTTCAACAGGCAGAAATTCATCCTTGGATAAAGGAGTGAGAAAATATTGTCTTTCCCCATCAATAAGTTTGAGGCGGTCTTTTTCCAGAATGACCTTTATATAACCTTCTTCCTGAGCATAATTACCCAGATGCCTTTTCAGGCTGTGCGGAGATAATTTGACCGGAGTTGAAGAACTATGGACCTTTCCTGTTATGGGCGCAGGAAACAGGTCGCTAATATTTAATTGGTACCTGTTCAGGAAACTGAAACAGAATTCTTCTGCAATTGAACCACCTTCTGCTGAGTTTGTCATTACAATTACCGCAAATCTGCTTTTGGGGATCAATAGCAGTTTTGCCTGTGCAAAGCCGGCACTTCCTGCGTGATACACAGCAAAATTGGAATCATTTTTAAACATAAACCAGCCTAGACCCTTTTTGTTACTTTCGATAGGCACATTTTGGTTTCGCAGTGAAAACATTTCACGGATAGTCGAGGGATCGATCATCGAGGAACTTTCTCCGTTATAGGCTTTCATCAGGCCGATCGCATATTTGGAAAAGTCGTTGATGTTGGTATAGATTCCGCCTGATGCAATATCCCGCAATTCATATTCTTCCATTTCATTTCCACCCAGATAGATCTTCGAACGATATTTTAAATTATCCATTGCAAATCCGGATCGCCCCATTCCAAGCGGGGCAAGAATATTTTGATGGACATAGTCCGCATAATCCTGCTTGCTTACCGCTTTCACCAAGCTTCCTAAAATATTGTAACCTGCATTCGAATACAGGCCTACCATACCCGGTGGATAGGTAATATAGGTATCATTGATATACCCTAATACATCGGTGTACTTTCCGGATCCCAGATCAGAATTCTTCCAGATGTCGGGTTGAATACCTGATGTGTGGGTAAGAACGGATCTTACCGTTATATCCTTTATGTCGATATTTTTTGTTTTAGGCCTGAAATCGGTCAGATAGCTGTTTAGTGGATCGTTTATATTTAATAGCCCTTTTTGCTGAAGCTGCATCACACTTAACGAAGTAAATGTTTTGGTGATTGAGCCTATATTCACAACCGTATTGGCCGTCATCGGAACTTTGTTCAATTTGTCTGCGTAACCAAAGCCGTTTGACCAGATCACTGAATCATTGACGATGATCGCTGCACTTATACCAACGATGTTTTTGTTTTGCTGTAGATTCTTGTTAAAGAATTCGTCAGATGATCGTATGAGTGTCCTGGTCATACTTAAACTGGTATCTGTCTGTGCTTCGCTCCTTGAAAAAATAAAAAGCACAAAAAGTATAATTGATGATCTGCTTAATTTTTTGAATGGCATCTTTTATTCAGGTTTCGGCGGTTTTACAATGGCAGCTGACATTTCAGGTATTGCCGACGGAGGTCATCGAAGTACGAATGGTGAACTTTGCACCAATCTCCGATCGAAGCCGTTCAGTCTTGCTTTTGGCAATATCTTTTTAGCTACAGGTTTTATTTATTCTCAATCTTTTCCAAGCTAATTGTAATTTTCTCATCTTTAGGAAGTAAATATTCCAAACGAACAAACCCCAATTGTTCATTGAAATACGATGTTAAAAAAGTCTTTCCGATTTTTGAGGAACAATTCGATCTTGTTTCAATTGTATTTACGATACCCGATGGTAATATGATCTTTTTTTCTTTTGACGTGTTTTCATAAACACATTTCAGGTTTAGTTTACCTTTCCAGGTAATGTCTTTTAATTCTTTCCAATGTTCACCAATTTCTAAATCCCATTTGTATTTTTTAGATTCATTAGGTTTTACATATGGAAATGGTGAAAATTGCAATATTTGGAAAGCATTCATTCGGAAAGGATGCAACCATACATTTTTACTGTTTTCTATGACACCGGTAAGCTCACTGGTTATTGTTTTTTTATCGGAATTTAAATGGGATAAGATAATTTCTGTCTGCCTATAATCCGGATGGTCTTGGAATATCGGTCCTTTTGCTTTCAGTGTTTTGATACTCAACAGATCGATTGCTTTATCATCTTTTGAATTATATTTTATCAGTGAAAAAATACTGTCATTGTCAATTTTATATTTCAATGTATCATTTCCCTTAACTATCTGATAAGTATAAAAATATTCTCTATCGGATAAATATATTTTATTATCATAATTATAAGGGTTTTCATTTTCATTATTTTGTGGATCCTCAATAAAAATACCTTTAGATGAGATGCAAGAATTCAGTAAAAGTATTAGACCCAAAAAGCTGATCGACCTTGTCATTTCAGATGTGTGTAGTGTTTGTATTAGCTTGCAGATAACGGAAAAAATATGGGCGAAGTGCCTGAAGGAGACTTCCGATGAGCAGTCAGATCAACATTATTATTCTCATAACTATTTGTTTTTGAAGGTTTCAAATTCAAATATAGTTATTTAAAGAAGCAGAATAGGGAAAAAGTGAATTAAAGCGTACGAAATTACCCATCGTCAATTTTTTGCTCAATTAACTATTTTTAGAAGTGCGGGCAAAAATGAAGGAAAGGTCCAGTTTCAACCAAACGAGGCTAATACATTTTGAATTACTCTATATAATCTTGGAACATTGGTATATCTGAAAATAAATATCCTCTTTTTTCAGTAAATTATCGGCAATCTCTTCCGCCAAAATTGTTTTTCCGACTTTTTTCGACTCTATGTGAACCTGTAAAAGTTATTCGGATAATTAATATATAAACCTTTTAATTCAATGTTTCTCCAAAAGTTATCAAATTATTATCGGGGTCAAGAATGGAAAATTCTTTTTGACCCCAAGGTTTTTCCGCTAAATTCCCATTGGGATGTATTAGAACTTTATTTTTGATGAAAGTATTGTACAAATTTTCAATGGATGTTGTCCGAATATAGATCTGTCCATAATTTTCGGACGGAACAAGGTTTTTAAATTCAAAAAAATGCAATTGCAGATTATCTTTCTGTAGCATTAAGTAATAATCAAATTCATTTCCGAAAACAGTAAAGCCTAATTTTTTATAAAAATCTAAAGTCAATTCTTTTTGCCTCATTGGCAATTTTGCAATAATATCAGTGATCATTTTTTTTCTTTCAAATTTCTATAATTAATCTCGAAGCAACACTTGATTGAAATCAAAAAATCACATTAGATCTTACCCGGCTCAAAGTTTCCTGGCGCATTTTCAAATAAGAAGCGATCATATTCAAAGGAAAGATTTTAATGATCTGAGGTTTGTTGCTAAGAAGGTAATTATATTTTTCAGTCGGGTTCAGATTACTGTCATAAATATGAATTTTAGCAGACAGCGAATTGAAGATCTTGTTGAGCTGTAAAAAGTTTTGCGAAATTGAAATCAGTTTATGTAAACTCTCCAGCTTTAGCTCTACAACTTCAGATCCAACAAATGCCTTTATAATAGTATTTGACGGAATTTGATTCGTCAAACTATCAAAATTGAAAACCCAATCATTCTGAATATTCAGATCAATAATTTTCTCTTCATCATCAATCTTTTGGACTTGAAAAAGAGCTCCGGTCTTGATAAAGAAAATCGATCTTGAAATTTCATCTTCGGAAAGTAGAACTTCATTTTTTTCAACAATTTTAATTTCGATATTTTGATTAAATAATTCAACTTCAAAATCCGAAAAAACTCCCAGGCTTCTTAACATATTGCAATAATTAGCGATCAGCTATCAAATTTACACAATAATCACTTCTCTTCAATTCATTCAATCTCTTGAATCAGAGAAAATCTATGAAATTGATTTAGGCAATTTTAAAATGCAGATATCATAAAACTTACGATTTGAGGAGTGTTGTAGACATCATCCAAACACAACTTAATTAAGATCTTCATTCGCAGCAAACTTCTCCCTGCACTGATGCTGATACTCTTGCAGCGACATACCATAGATCTCCGAAAACAGTTTTAGAAAGTTAGAGCGCGAGGCAATTCCGCATAGTTTGGCAAGAACTTCCGTTTTCTGATGAGCTGCTATAGGATCTTCTGCGAGCAATTTGGCGATGTAATTGATGCGCAACTCACTTAGGTAGCGGTTAAAATTCATTTCTTTCTCTGTGTTAATATAGGCAGATAGATAATTAGCGTTTGTTCCTACTATTATGGCAATTTTTTTCAAACTCAGGTTCGGTTTTAAAAACTCTTTTTCGTCTTCAAATTTCTGTAGATTCTTCCGAATTCTGTTGCGAATCTCTGCACTCAATGTCCATTTTGGTGGTGAGACATCGGGTCCCAGTTCATCAACACTCACACCCGCTAAGACCACATCGTATGTTTTCTCAGTTTTCTTTTCCAGATAAGTGTTGACCGTGAACACAAGTAAAAAAATTGAGACAACTACAACGCCAAAGAGAATATTCCTGTAACGCTGTGTAATACTCGAATATTCAATATTTATCCGCTCGGCCTCAAACTGTATAAAAAGATGATGTGTGTCTTCTATGTTTATTTTTTCAATTTTGTGGAGGGTATTGGCAAAAGATAAGCTCTCATCTATATTTGATTTTTTACGGGCATTCTCCAGTAAAATCTTATAGTTTTCCGTAAGCTCAGGAAAGAAAAAATGGTATTTCTGATAAAGAGAATCAACTTTTCTAAAAAAACTAAAGGATTCTTGTTCTCGGTGCTGAGCCAAATTATTCTTTCCCAGATAAAAGTAGATCACCGATACCGAGGCAAAGTCATTTACCTTGACCAGTTCCGGAAGTGCACGATTGAGATCGGCAATACTTTGCTCGTAATTTCCTTTACGGAATTTAGAAATGCCTTCTGATTTAAAAAAACAACTCCTTAACTGGACGAAATCTAAATCTTTGGGTATTTCCCTCTTGCCTATTTCAATTAAGCGGTCGGCACTATCATCATCTCCCATTTGCTGGTAGCAATAGATAAGTTGATGTAAAGTATTATAATAGCCTTTGCGCATATTGTACAGGATATCTGGGGAATTATTTTTCAAAATTTCCTGTCTAAAGAATGCAGAACAGGCCTCAAATTGACTGACCGCTTCATTATAATATCCCAGATAACTCTTCATTACACCCAGGTGATATAATATATTATACTTTATGTATGGACTAGTGCTATATCTGGCGTAGGATAACGCTTTTATATAATCATCCAATGCAGGTTGATAATCTTTAAAAATAAAGTAAGACACAATTCCCCTTCCAAGATAAGCAGAGGCAATAAGATCGTTATTACAACTATGCTGAGCGGAAGTTATTGCACTGTCTGCATACAGCTTTTTGCGGTAACCTGATGGCTCAAAATGTAGGGCATCTTGGTATGCATATGTTAATTCGGAATAATTTTTTTCTTTTTTCGCGAGGGCAATTAAAAGGTCAACGTAAGAAAGCGCTGTAGTATCATTAACCTTCTTGTAATCGTACTTTTTTCTGATTTGATGATAGGCCACATTGTCTGTACTCTGCGCAACCCATAATTCCGCAGTGGAAACCAAAAGCAATATAAACAACCTGAACATCTGCACGTTATCTTCATTTTATTAAAACCTTTTATAAAATTACATTATTTTTTATGGAATATCCAAGTGTTTTGTAAACTACATAACCAAAATGCTATCGATCACGGTTCTTATTCACACAAAATAACATTTGATGTGCTGAATAAGCATCATTTGTCTTTTTAAGCACAATATCTAAATCCAACTTATAATCACATTTATGAAAAAAACTATAGCCTACAGCTATGTGGCTCTGGGATTTTGATACAGAGGATCAGTTTATAAACTGGCATCAGACATAGGAAACAGGCATTGTAAATCATTTTTTTTGTTGAATTTCTGTTTTACATTTGGTCAGTAATTGTTTGAAAAATAGACATATACTTTACACATAATACTGTCAACAAAAAAAAACTAATGTCGTGAAATATTTAAAAAAAATAATTCCATTTGCAGTAAGCGTTTTCTTTGTTATTCTCTTCTGCTATGCAGCTATCAGTAAGGTATTGGATTTTGAGAATTTCCAGGTTCAGATTTCAGCATCACCATTGTTGAATGGATTTTCGCAATTCCTGCCTTACACGATAATCATTGTTGAGTTTCTTATTGCAGGATTGTTATGCTACCGGAAAACCAGAACTATTGGACTGATAGCAAGCCTTGTTTTGATGCTCATCTTCACGGTATATATCACTTTACTGCTAAGGACAAGTAAAAATCTCCCTTGTTCCTGTGGCGGAATATTGGAGAAAATGAGCTGGCATCAGCATTTATATTTCAATATTGGCTGTGTTATTCTTTCTCTTATCGCTTTAGGTTTAAATCTAAAATACAGCAGGCCTGCTGAATAAGTATGTTAGCGTCATTGCAGACGGATTATTGTGACTGAATTTGTAATTAATGTTCAACCTTAAAATTAGACAGCCGAAAGCTGTTTAACAATCCGAAATTCTAAAATGATTTTATTAACAACAATTTGTTTGAGGATATGTAGAATAGGATATTTTGGTACGACAAGATTCGTTAATCTATGGGTATAATTAAATGACTTTACCTACTCAATTGTACTTCTCAGGCAGGTTTCTAAAGTTTTTATGGTAATCTTTTTTGATGTAATAAAAAGACCGGAATTATGAAAATTAATCAAATTTTCAAAGCCAATGCGGTAGCGATTGCTGCCGTGATATTCTCAGGGGCTGTGATGTCCTTTAAAGTGATGGAGAAAAAAGCTGCTGACAAACAGTATTTTTACAACAGCAGTGATGTGTCAGAAGGCGCATTTGCTGAAGTCGCCAACTGGCAGGAAGGAACCAGCCCATCATGTATTACGTCAGGAAACAGACCTTGTTCGATGACCGTTCCGGAAGGAAGCAGCTTGAATGATGTGATCGACGGGCTGACCAACGCCCAGGTTCTTGCGATTCACCCAAGTGAAAGAAGACCATAATCGAGCAATCCTTAACTATGCAGGGCTGGAATTTTCCAGCCCTGTTTTTTTTCTTATAGTGAAAAGAGCGGTTTTCATAGTAATTTCATTGTCAACGATTAAGAATTTTATCAATGCCAGTTTGATTGTAAAAGTAGCATAAGCAGCAACAATCATTGGTCCAATAAAAGAACTGTCTACTAACCATTCAGAATAAATTCCAAATAACTACGGAATTTGACAAATTAACAGGGCTGGAATCATATAAATCATTCGCTTAGAAGAGTAACGTTGCGCAAATTTCCAATTTACTTCGTTCTCATAATGTAACAAATTGATTATTACGATTGTCATTAGTATAATGAACCAATAAACATTTCAAATGAAAAAGTCATTTCAGGTCATCAAGATTGTATTACTTCTTTTTGCAGTATTATTTTCAAAACAGATGATCGCTCAATTAGCGGCGACTGATAATCGATTAAGGACACCTTTGGATTCATTGGTACAGCGTTCAGTTTCTACTTTTATGCAAAATCATTCGAGAGTCGGTATTTCAGTAGGTATCATAAAAAATGGTCAGAAGTTTATCTATAATTATGGCTCGACTGAAAAAGACAGGCAGGATCTTCCGACAGAACATACAATATACGAACTAGCTTCCATTACAAAAACATTCGGTGCTACGCTACTGGCAAAGGCTGTTCTAGACAAAAAGGTAAACCTGAATGATGATATAAGAAAATATCTGAAGGACGATTATCCTAATTTGGAGTATAATGGAACGCCGATCACTTTGCTGAATTTGGCCAATCTTACATCGGGACTCCCCAATTGGATGCCGGATAAAGATATCTTTGGAAAAGCAGATCCGGATAATATACCCTACATTTTAGATTCTGTACACACGATTTACAGCAGACAGGATCTTTACCGGGATCTTCATCAGGTGAAATTAAAAGTGCTGCCGGGAAGCATATCGAAGCATTGTAATACTGCAGCACAGTTGCTGGGATATATAATGGAGAATGTTTATAATGATAATTATGAAAATCTTCTGAAAAAATATTTTGCAAAGCCATTGAAGATGAAAAATACCTATCTGCTTAAGTCCAAAGAACTCCCATCAAAAATGGCAAAGGGCTACGACGGCAAAGGGCGAATAATGGCGGTGATCGATTGGGAAGACCTTAGAGTTGCAGCCAGCATAGCATCATCCACTTCGGATATGTTGAAATATATGGCTTTCCAATTGAATGAAAAAGATCCTGTTGTATCTCTGAGTCATCAGCCTACTTTTGGTAAGATTGAGGAAGGTGCCATTGCACTTAACTGGAAATTAAAAATAACAGAAGATAGCAGGAGAAGCATCTCACATACAGGAGGAAGCCTTGGATTCAGCAGCTATATGGTTTTTTATCCTGACTTGAACTCCGGTATCGTTCTATTGTCAAATGAAGCAGACCCAGGCACCCAAAATGAACTGATTACTTTAGCAGACAAGATAATGATTTCTATAACAGATCAGCCGTAGGTAAGGTTTATCCTTGGTCTCATTTATATTCACCCAAATGAAAGAAGACCGTAAACGATTATTTCTTAACAAAACAGGACTGGTAATTTTCCAGCCCTGTTATCTCGGATTCTGTGGCATTCCGCTCAGAGTAATGATATCTTCCGGAATGGCGATCGCATAGCGAGGGTCGTTCGGTGGTAATATATAAGTTTGTCCTTTGACCGTTCTTGTCAGCGTAATATTTGCTCCGTCCCGGTTATACCGTTTGAGGTCTGGCCATCGGAGTCCACGGATCAGAAGCTCTTTCCGCCGTTCTTTCAGAACAATATCCAAAGCCTGTGCTTGTGAATTGGCAGTTATCGGAACAAAGGTTCCTGTTTTCCATCTTTTGACAAGCAAAGTGTTAAGATAAGCGATACCTTCCTGAACCCTGTTCAATCTCACCTTGCATTCAGCCGCCATCAGATAGAGTTCATCGATGGCCACACTTACGAGCGGGCCATTGGCATTATTGTAATATGCTTTGAACAATACTTCATTAGCAGCATTCTTCCTAAAAAATACGGTTTTCCGCAAATCATTATTATCGTACATCTGGTAAATGTGGTCAGGGATTTTGGCCGGAATCAAATGATATTCATACTTCATCGCTGCCCAAAGGAGAACCTCTTTGTTCAGTTCGGCAACGGGATAATCCGCATTAGGATTCAGGGTATTAAAATCCATCAGCTCACTGCCAAGATTCAATGCTGCTTCCGTATTGCTGAGCGCTTTCGCATAGTCACCCATAAAAAGATAGGTGCGGGCTAAAAGACCATAAGCCGCCGCTCTTGAGATCCGCATTGCGGAGATCTGCTTTGTTAACAATAGTGGAATGGCCGTCTGAAGGTCACTGATGATCTGCTCATAGGTCTGCTGTACCGATGACCGCACTGACGGAATATTCATATCCGGATCGAGTCTTAAGGGAAGTCCCAAATCTGTACCTGCGGTTTGAGGATTATAAGCCTTACACCAGATCTGCACAGCATCCAGATAGCGGAAGGCACGCAATGCCAATGCCTGTCCTCTGATGTTATCGGCCTGCTCGCCAGTATAGTTCTTATCCTTCGTATTGAAAAGTACGGCATTGCAGACATAGATGCTCCGGTAGCAGGCTGACCAGTCATTTCCTGATGAAACGGGCGTAGCCACATTATCCGGCATCCAGGTATAAAGCCGTTTGGAAGCCTCGAAGCTTAAGGCATTATAATCTGCATCCGTCAGGTAGTAGTCATCCGAGCTGGTCTCACCGCTTGAAGCAAAATCCACATTCAGGAAACCGTAGTTGTTGAGCAGCATCTGATTGTCCTCCAGCTTGTCAGGCGTAGCCAGCTTCAGGTCTGATTTTTCGTCTAGAAAATCACTGCAGCTCAAAACGGATACTATCGCAGATAATAGTATTGATGATTTAAGGAGTGTTTTTATTGTTCTTATTATTTTGATTACGTTGATCGTTTTCATATCTCGAATTTTTTTATTTTATATTTTTAAAATTTAGCTTTCAACCCTAAAGTGTACATTACAGGCGGCTTTACCACGTTGCTGCCCAGATTAAAATCAGGGTCGATCCGACTTTTGCTTTCCTGCCACAGGATTCCCAGGTTGCTGATGTTGGCGTAGAGCTGTAAGGCTTTAAGCGGCATTTGCTGCCACTGCTTTTTGCTGATCTCATAGCCCAGGTTGATGTACTGCAGACGAATATGATCACCTTTTTCGATAAGAGCCGCCGAACCTGCATAA
>Ga0206116_1001736_pt1 | contig 10607 bp, 9 predicted proteins | sample 3A1Ametagenome_FD_178000 | JGI IMG/M metagenome (GOLD analysis project Ga0206116, IMG submission 178000) | Enriched microbial communities from leaf-cutter ant dump, University of Wisconsin, Madison, United States - 3A1A | ecosystem: Environmental > Terrestrial > Nest > Insects nest > Nest dump...
TTCCGAATATCTTCCATGCAAGGGATGCTGCACGAAACATCGCGCCGTGGGCATCTGCGGCCCATCGCGCTTCGCAGCACCGGCTTGGCAGCGCGATGCGGGCAGAGCATCCCTTGCATGGCCGTCGGGTTCGGGAATTTTCCGATCCTTGGGTGCCAGTTGCGCCCGAATATGAAAGAATGCGGGGTTTTTCAACTTTCCCCTTCCCTTTGGAGAAATCGTCATGGGCAACAAGATTGTTACTGAAGCCGACCGCAAGCGCACCCCCCGTCCCATTCCCCCCAATGGCTACAGCATCCCCACCGGCGGCCGCGGCCAGCGCGTGAGCCTGGAGCGTGGTTCGCACACCCGCTTCAAGAAGAATGCAGGCAAGCGCCACGGCTGATCGGTACGCTGGCGCACAGCAGTGCAAGCTGCTGCGAACAGGCCCCGCACGCAAGTTCGGGGCTTTTTGTTTTGGAGGTTCAGTGTGATGTCGCAACCGGATGGACAGTGGTACGTCGTCTGCCTGTGTGCCCAGTGGTGCGGGACGTGCCGGGAGTATTTCGACGGCTTCATGGCGCAGCACGGCGCCGATGCCGCAGTGCGCTATTGCTGGGTGGATATCGAGGACGAGGCCCATGCCGACCTTTTCGCCGATTGGGAGATCGAAACCTTCCCCACGGTATTGATCGCCCAGGCGCAGCGCCCTGTTTTCATGGGTGTGCTGCCGCCGCAGATTCCCGTGCTGCAGCGTCTGGTGCATTCCTGCCTGGCCGAGGACGCCGCCCCGGTAGGGGTGGATGCATCCGTGCAGGCACTGTGGGCCCGGCTGCAGCCCCGGCTGGCTGCGCACGGGGCGTAGGCGGAGCGGGTTTTCCCCTGAGGGCGCATTGCATATCAAGGGTTTGCCAGCTATAATCTGCGGCTCACGACCAAACGGGCGGGTACACACCGCCCGTTTTTTTTGGGCGTTTGTTTTTAATCTGGAAAGACCGAGCGAAAGATCGAAGCCGTGGCATTGCAGCAAATCGTTGAGCAGACAGTAACCGGCCTGGGGTACGACTTGGTGGAGATCGAACGCTCTGCCGGCGGGTTGCTGCGCATCACCATCGATCTGCCCTGGCTGCCCCCGGCAGAAGGCGATGCGCCTGCGCCCGAAGCATTTATTACGGTGGAAGACTGCGAAAAAGTCACGCGCCAGCTGCAGTTTGCGCTGGAGGTCGATGGCGTGGACTACCAGCGCCTGGAAGTGTCCTCGCCCGGCATTGACCGCCTGCTGCGCCATGCGCAGGATTTCGAGCGTTTTGCCGGCGAGCTGGTGGACATCACCCTCAAGGCGCCCATCGGTGCCGCTGCCCAGGGGCAGGTTCATGCCAATCGCAAGAAATTTCGCGGCACGCTGGAGCGCGTGGATGCGCAAGGCTGGCAGATCGTCTGGAGTGACGAGCCGCCGCGCAAGCCCGGCCAGCGGGTGAGCAAGAAGCGCGAACCCGCGCCCTTGCAGGCACTGGGTTTTACATTGGATGAATTGCAAGAGGCGCGGTTGGCGCCTGTGGTCAGTTTCAAAGGGCGTGCTGCCAAGGCCCGGTAGGCCGACAGCGTGCTGCAGGAAAAATAGTCGAAAAAAAAGTGTCCGCCCGCAGGGTGGATGCACCATGAATGCAAGAACGAAGGAGTGTGGTCGCATGAATCGCGAGCTGTTGATGTTGGTAGAAGCTATTTCGCGTGAAAAGAATGTCGAGCGCGATGTGGTGTTGGGTGCGGTGGAACAGGCGTTGGCCCAGGCGACCAAGAAGCTGTTTGATGGGGAAGCGGACATTCGCGTGGCGATCGACCGCGAATCGGGCAATTACGACACCTTCCGCCGCTGGCTGGTAGTACCGGACGATGCCGGCCTGCAAAACCCGGAAGCCGAAGAGTTGCTGATGGATGCGGAAGACCGCCAGCCCGGCGTGCAGGTAGGCGACTACATCGAGGAGCAGATCGAGTCGGTGCCGATTGGCCGTATCGGCGCCATGACCGCCAAGCAGGTCATCCTGCAGAAAATCCGCGACGCCGAGCGTGAAATGCTGCTGGGCGAATTCATGGCCCGGGGCGAAAAGATTTTTACCGGCACCGTCAAGCGGCTGGACAAGGGCGACATCATCGTCGAATCCGGCCGTGTCGAAGGACGCCTGAAGCGTGGCGAAATGATCCCCAAGGAAAACCTGCGCAGCGGCGACCGCGTGCGGGCCATGATCATGGAGGTCGACCTGACCTTGCGCGGCGCCCCCATCGTGCTCTCGCGGGCGGCTCCCGAGTTCATGATCGAGCTGTTTCGCAACGAAGTGCCCGAGATCGAGCAGGGCCTGCTGGAGATCAAGAGCTGTGCCCGCGATCCCGGCAGCCGCGCCAAGATCGCCGTCATCAGCCACGACAAGCGCGTCGATCCCATCGGCACCTGCGTCGGCGTGCGCGGCTCGCGTGTGAACGCCGTCACCAACGAACTGGCCGGCGAGCGCGTGGACATCGTGCTGTGGAGCGAAGACCCGGCCCAGTTCGTCATCGGCGCCCTGGCCCCGGCCAACGTGCAATCCATCGTCGTCGATGAGGAAAAGCACGCCATGGACGTGGTGGTCGATGAGGAAAACCTGGCGATTGCCATTGGCCGCGGCGGGCAGAACGTGCGCCTGGCCTCCGACCTGACCGGCTGGAAGATCAATATCATGGACGCCGCCGAATCGGCGCAGAAGCAGGCCGAGGAAACCGATTCGGCCCGCAAGCTGTTCATGGAAAAACTCGATGTCGATGCCGAGCTGGCCGACATCCTGGTCGAAGAAGGCTTTGGCAGCCTCGAAGAAGTGGCCTATGTGCCGCTGGCCGAGATGCTGGAAATCGAAGCCTTCGACGAAGAAACCGTCACCGAGTTGCGCACCCGTGCCAAGGATGCCTTGCTGACCCAGGAAATCGCCCAGCAGGAAAGCGTTGGCCAGATTGCCGAAGACTTGCGCACCCTGGAAGGCGTGACCCCCGAAATCCTGGCCAAGCTGGCCGAAGGCGGGGTTCTGACCCGGGACGACCTGGCCGACCTGGCCATCGATGAATTAACCGACCTGACCGGACAAAGCGCCGAAGAGGCCACGGCCTTGATCATGACGGCGCGAGCACACTGGTTCAACCAGGATCAGGAATAAGTAAGGGAGGAAAGAACGAGATATGTCATTGAATACCGTTGCCGAGTTTGCGAACGAACTCAAAAAATCCCCCGAAGACCTGTTGGAGCAGTTGCAGGCCGCAGGCGTAGCCAAGACCTCGAAGAACGACCCCTTGACCGATAGCGACAAACAGCAATTGCTGGCCCATTTGAAAACCGCCAGTGGCGTAAGCGAAGGCGGCGAGCGCAAGAAGATCACGCTGACCAAGCGCTCGACCAGCGAAATCAAGCAGGCCGACGCCACCGGCAAGGCCCGCACGATCCAGGTGGAAGTGCGCAAGAAGCGCACCTTCATCCAGCGCGAGGACCCCACCGAGGCAGCAGCCCGTGCCGCCCAGGTCGCCCAGGCCGAGCAGGAGAACAAGGAACTGGCCCGCCGCGAGGAAGAAGCCCGTCAGCAGGCCGCTTCGATTGCCGAGCAGGAAGCCCAGCTGGTTCAGGAGCGTGCCGAGCGCGAAGAACGCGAGCGCAAGGAACGCGAGGCCGAGGAACGCGCCCGCGCCTACGCCCAGGCCGAAACCGCCAAGCTGCGCCAGGCCAAGGAAGCCAAAAAGGAAGCTGCCGCCGAAGCCGCGGCGGCTGCCGCCGAACGCGCCAAGGCCCAGGAAGAAGCCCGCCAGCAGGCCGAGCAGGAGGCCCAGCAACGCGCCAGGGAAGAAGCCGAGCGTGCCAAGGATCTGGAAGACCGCCGCCGCAAGGCGCTGGCCGAGGCCGAAGCCATCCGCGCCATGATGGCTGCGCCCAAGAAGGTGCTGGTCGCCAAGAAGCCGGAAAAAGCCGAAAAACCCGAAGAGGCGAAAAAAGCCGCAGCAAGCACTGCTGCGGGCAAGAAAGCCCCGACTGCGGCCAAGCCTGCAGAGGGCGGGGCCGCCGGTGGCCGCAAGGAATCGAAAGAGGTCAAGTCGGCCAAGCTCTCGTCGAGCTGGGCGGGTGACGACAGCGGCAAGAAAAAGGAAATCAAGACCCGTGGCGACTCCAGCGGCGGTGTCGGCAACCGTGGCAATAACTGGCGTGCCGGTGGCAACAAGGGTGGCCGTCGGGGCAACGACCGCCATGACCGCCACGAGCAGCAGCAAGCCCAGCAGCAGGAGTTCCGCGCCCTGGAGATCTCCGTGCCCGAGACCATTACCGTGGCCGAACTGGCGCACAAGATGGCGGTCAAGGCTTCCGAACTGATCAAGGTGCTGATGAAGATGGGCCAGATGGTCACCATCAACCAGCCGCTGGACCAGGATACGGCCATGATCGTGGTCGAGGAAATGGGCCATACCGCCAAGATCGCCGCGCTGGACGATCCCGAGGCCTTCAGCGAAGAGGATGCTGCCCAGTACACCGGCGAGCTGCTGCCGCGTGCCCCCGTCGTGACCGTCATGGGCCACGTGGACCACGGCAAGACCTCGCTGCTGGACTACATCCGCCGCACCAAGGTTGCCTCGGGCGAGGCGGGCGGCATCACCCAGCACATCGGTGCCTACCATGTGCAGACGCCGCGCGGCATCGTCACCTTCCTGGACACCCCGGGCCACGAGGCCTTCACCGCCATGCGTGCCCGTGGCGCCAAGTCCACCGACATCGTGATCCTGGTGTGTGCTGCCGACGACGGCGTGATGCCGCAGACGCGCGAAGCCATCAAGCACGCCAAGGCTGCAGGCGTACCTATCGTGGTTGCCCTGACCAAGGCCGACAAGCCCGATGCCAATACCGAAAAGGTCAAGCAGGAGCTGGTGGCCGAGGAAGTGGTGCCCGAGGAATACGGCGGCGATTCGCCCTTCGTGGCCGTGTCGTCCAAGACCGGCATGGGCATTGACGAGCTGCTGGAACACGTGCTGCTGCAGGCCGAAGTGCTGGAGCTGAAAGCCCCGGCAGACGCTGCCGCCAAGGGCCTGGTGATCGAGGCGCAACTGGACAAGGGCCGCGGCCCGGTGGCCACGGTGCTGGTGCAGTCCGGCACCTTGAAGGTCGGCGACATCGTGCTGGCCGGCCAGACCTACGGCCGCGTGCGGGCCATGCTGGACGAGGACGGCAAGACCGCCAAGCAGGCCGGCCCGTCCATCCCCGTGGAAATCCAGGGTCTGTCCGACGTGCCGCAGGCCGGTGACGAATTCATGGTCATGGCCGACGAGCGCCGCGCCCGTGAGCTGGCCACCTACCGCGCCGGCAAGTTCCGCAACACCAAGCTGGCCAAGCAGCAGGCGGCGAAGCTGGAGAACATGTTCTCCGAGATGACCTCTGGCGACGTGCAGACGCTGCCGCTGATCATCAAGGCCGACATGCAAGGCTCGCAGGAAGCCCTTTCGGCCTCGCTCCTCAAGCTCTCCACCGAGGAGATCAAGGTGCAGATCGTCTACTCCGGCGTGGGCGGTATCAGCGAGTCGGACGTGAACCTGGCGCTGGCCTCCAAGGCCATCATCCTGGGCTTCAACGTCCGTGCCGACGCCCAGGCCCGCAAGACGGCCGAAGGCAACGATGTCGATATCCGTTACTACAACATCATCTACGACGCCGTGGAGGAAGTGAAAGCGGCCATGTCCGGCATGCTGGCGCCCGAGCAGCGCGAGGAGATCATCGGTCTGGCCGAGATCCGTACCGTGTTCGTCGCCTCCAAGATCGGCACCGTGGCCGGCTCGTACATCCTGCAAGGCCAGGTCACGCGCCATGCCCACTTCCGCCTGCTGCGCGACAACGTGGTGGTCTACACTGGCGAGATCGAATCGCTGCGTCGCATGAAGGACGATGTCAAGGAAGTCAAGGAAGGCTTCGAGTGCGGTATCAAGCTCAAGAACTACAACGACATCCGCGAAGGCGACCAGTTGGAAGTGTTCGAAATCCGCGAGATTGCCCGTACTCTATAATTCATAGCTGTTACCGCTTTTTATTAAAGGATTTGCAAGATAAAACACTTGCAAATCCTTTTTAAATCAGCGCAAGCAACTCTCATTTTTAATGGCAAAGAAACCCAAATCCGCTGCTCCGCAGCGCAGCTTCAAAGTCGCCGACCAGATCCAGCGCGATCTGGCCGAGCTGATCGCCCGCGAGTTGAAGGACCCGCGCGTGGGCATGGTGACGCTGCAATCGGTCGAAGTCACCCCCGACTACGCCCACGCCAAGGTGTATTTCAGCCTGCTGGTGGGCGACCCCGATGCCACCCAGGAAGCCCTCAACCAGGGCGCAGGCTTTCTGCGCAACGCCCTGTTCAAGCGCCTGCACATCCACACGGTGCCGACGCTGCACTTCATCTACGACCGCACCCAGGAACGCGCCGCCGACATGAACGCCTTGATCGCCAAGGCCGTCGCCTCGCGTGGCCCCGAACAGGACTGACACCATGAACGCCCCTCGCACCCGGGTGCAGCGGCGCCCTGTGCATGGGGTGTTGCTGCTGGACAAACCCCTGGGCCTTTCCAGCAACGATGCCTTGCAAAAGGTCAAATGGCTGCTGCGGGCCGAAAAGGCCGGCCACACCGGCACGCTCGACCCGCTGGCCACCGGCGTGCTGCCGCTGTGCTTTGGCGCGGCGACCAAGTTCAGCGCCCTGCAGCTCGATGCGCCCAAGACCTACGTCGCCATCGCCCGCCTGGGCCAGACCACGACCACGGCGGACGCCGAAGGCGCGGTGCTGGCAGAGCGCCCGGTGGACGCAGCCAGCCTCGCCCCGGAGAATCTGGCCGCCGTGGCCGCGCAGTTCACCGGGGCGATCGAGCAGGTGCCGCCGATGTACAGCGCCTTGAAAAAGGACGGCAAGGCGCTCTACGAGTACGCTCGTGCTGGAGAAACCGTAGCGCGTCCCGCACGCAGCATCGTCATTTACAAGCTGAAGATATCTGAAACCGTTGATGAATCAGCGCAACAAGCTATTGAAATACAAGTAACCTGCAGCAAGGGTACCTATATCCGCACCCTGGCCGAAGACATCGGCCATGCCCTGGGCTGCGGCGCCCACCTGCGCAGCCTGCGCCGCACGGAAACCGGCGGCATCGGCCTGGAGCGCTGCGTGACGCTGGCGCAGCTTGAGGCGCTGGAAGGCGACGCCCGGCTGGCCCATGTGCTGCCGGCCGACCACCTGCTGCAAGGCCATACCCCCATCACCCTGGGGCCGGAAGATGCGGCCCGTTTCCTCACCGGCCTGCGCCGCCGGGGCGATTGGCCGGATACGGCGGCGGTGGCCGTCTACGGCCAGGCGCCCCGGGCATTGCTGGGCGTCGGCCACATTCGTGCCGGGGAGCTGATACCGGACAGGTTGCTCAGCCCCCTGGAAATTCAACAAATTCTGGAAGGGATGTCGCGCCCCTCATAAACGCGGCTTTTGGAAAACACTATGAGCATGCAAATTCGCAATATCGCCATCATTGCCCACGTGGACCACGGCAAGACCACCATGGTCGACCAGCTGCTGCGCCAGTCGGGCACCTTCGCCGCCCACGAAAAAGTCGTGGATACCGTCATGGACAACCACGCCATCGAACGGGAACGCGGCATCACCATCCTGGCCAAGAACTGCGCCGTGCGCTGGAAAGATACCCACATCAACATCCTGGACACCCCCGGCCACGCGGACTTCGGCGGCGAGGTGGAGCGTGCGCTGTCCATGGTGGACGGCGTGGTGCTGCTGATCGACTCGCAGGAAGGCCCCATGCCCCAGACGCGCTTCGTGACCAAGAAGGCGCTGGCCCTGGGCCTCAAGCCCATCGTGGTGGTCAACAAGGTGGACAAGCCCGGCGCGAACCCGGACAAGGTCATCAACGCCGCCTTCGACCTGTTCGACAAGCTGGGCGCGACCGACGAGCAGCTGGACTTCCCCGTGGTCTACGCCTCGGGCATCAACGGCTGGTCGTCCAAGGAAGAGGGCGTGCCCGGCGAGCAATGGGGCCCGGATATGTCGGCCCTGTTCGACACCATTCTGGAGCATGTGCCTGCGGTGAAAGGCGATGCGACCGCCCCTGTGCAGATGCAGATTTCGGCACTGGACTACTCCACCTTCGTGGGCCGTATCGGTGTGGGGCGCATCAACCAGGGCACGCTCAAGGCCGGCCAGGACGTGCTGGTCATGGCCGGTCCCGATGGCAAGAGCTACAAGGGCCGCATCAACCAGATCCACCAGTTCCAGGGTCTGGACCGCGTGCAGGTGGAAAGCGCCGGCCCGTCGGAAATCGTGCTGATCAACGGCATCGAGAACGTCGGTATCGGTGAAACCATCACCGATCCGGTCAACCCCCAGCCGTTGCCGATGCTCAAGATCGACGAACCCACGCTGACCATGAACTTCTGCGTGAACACCTCGCCCCTGGCCGGGCGCGAGGGCAAGTTCGTCACCAGCCGCCAGATCTGGGACCGTCTGCAAAAGGAACTGCGCTCCAACGTGGCCTTGCGCGTCAAGGAAACCGACGAGGACGGTATTTTCGAAGTCTCGGGCCGTGGCGAGCTGCACCTGACCATCCTGCTGGAAGAAATGCGCCGCGAAGGCTACGAACTGGCGGTGTCCAAGCCCCGCGTGGTGTTCCGCGAGATCGATGGCGAGCGCTGCGAGCCGATCGAAATGGTCACCGCCGACATCGAGGAAGGCCACCAGGGCGGCGTGATGCAGGCACTGGGCGAGCGCAAGGGCGAACTGGTGAACATGGAACCCGATGGCCGGGGCCGTGTGCGCCTGGAGTACCGCATTCCGGCCCGCGGCCTGATCGGCTTTACCAACGAGTTTTTGAACCTGACGCGTGGCACGGGCCTGATCAGCAACATCTTCGACAGCTACGAACCCTACAAGGGGGAAATCGGCGGTCGCAAGAACGGCGTGCTGATCTCCATGGACGACGGCGAAATCTTCACCTACGCCCTGGGCAAGCTCGATGACCGGGGCCGCATGTTCGTCAAGGCCGGCGACCCGGTGTACGAGGGCATGGTCGTGGGCATCCACAGCCGCGACAACGACCTGGTGGTGAACGCCACGCGCACCAAGCAGCTGACCAACTTCCGCGTCAGCGGCAAGGAAGACGCCATCAAGATCACTCCCCCCATCGAGCTGTCACTGGAGTACGGCGTGGAGTTCATCGACGATGACGAGCTGCTGGAAATCACCCCCACCAGCCTGCGCGTGCGCAAGCGTCACCTGAAAGAGCACGAACGCAAACGCGCCAGCCGCGAATCTTAAGCACTGCCGCAGCCGCCCAGGACGGCGGCTGCCAGGAAAAAATTGGATTGCACCCCAAGCGCTGGATACCATCCGGCCCTTGGGGTGTTTTTCATCGTGAGGCCAAGGAGGAGGGGGCGGCTGGAAGTGCCGAACCGGCAGCGGCCTTCCAGAGCGCTTCGGCGGCATCTGCCATGGGAGCCAGAGCGCGGTAAAGCCGGATTTCCACCGGGATATGCCAGTCCATTCCAGCCGCTGGAACGAGTCGGCCAGCTGCAATATCTTCCTCGGCCAGGGTTTGGGGCAGCCATGCGACGCCTCTTCCGTCAAGGGCCATGGTTCTGAGCACCGATGCCAGGTGTGCGGTGAAGGCTGGCCGTATGGCCATCGGCTCCAGCCGCCGGCCAATGACGGCTTGAATGATCCGTCCCGTGCCCGACTCCGTTGCGTATTGGAGAACGGGTGTCGTCGATGATGTGGCAAGAGGGTACTTTGGCTGTCCCGATTCATCCGGAGCCGAAAAGGGAATCAGCAGGTCCTGACCGATGGGCACAGACGGGTAGGCCTGGAGATCCAGCACGCCACGTGCCTGAGGATGAGAGTGGCTCAAGACGAACTGAACCTTGCTCTGCAGCATCAAGGCCTCGCACCGCTGCAGCACGTCCGAGACAAGCTGGACTGGCCCCAGAGGCACCTTTGATTCGAGGTTGTGCAGCCAGTTGGGCAGAAAGGTGAAAGAAAGTGCGTGTGTGGCGGCGATCCGCAGGGTCACTGCGCTGGCCTCTGCGACGATTCGGGCCTCACCAGGGACACGCGCCACCCGGGCCAGAAGTTCATCGGCAACACCACGAAACCATTCGCCTACGGCAGTGAGTTTGGCGGGTTGGGTGCTCCGGTCAAATAGATCGGCTCCCAGCCACTCCTCCAGCGCACGAATCCGGCGGCTGAATGCGGGTTGCGTCATGTAACGATCTTCGGCAGCCCGTGAAAAATTGCCGGTGGCAGCCAGGGCGCGGAAGTCTTCGAGCCAAACGATGTTCAACATCGGTGCCCCCAAAGCATTAAAGAAGAAGAAATGAGCATTGGCAAAAACGAATGCCAGGGCCGACCATTGGAACTCCCGTTTTTTGAATATTTGGAGCCATCCATGAAGATCGTTGAAATCCGCGAGAAGACCGTCCCCATCAGCTCGCCCATCCGCAATGCCTACATTGATTTTAGCAAGATGACCCTGAGCCTCGTGGCGGTGATTACGGATGTAATCCGTGACGGCAAGCCGGTCGTGGGCTACGGTTTCAACTCCAACGGGCG
>Ga0206116_1001741_pt1 | contig 10572 bp, 9 predicted proteins | sample 3A1Ametagenome_FD_178000 | JGI IMG/M metagenome (GOLD analysis project Ga0206116, IMG submission 178000) | Enriched microbial communities from leaf-cutter ant dump, University of Wisconsin, Madison, United States - 3A1A | ecosystem: Environmental > Terrestrial > Nest > Insects nest > Nest dump...
AAGTCTAAGTTCGGCGCCTGCGCAGCCTGCCACGGCATGGACGGCAAGGGCAACCAGGCCCTGGGCGCGCCCAACCTGACCGACGACATCTGGCTGCACGGCTGGGGCGAGGCGGCCATCACCGCCATGGTCAACAACGGCAAGACCAATGAAATGCCGGCGCAGGCCGGCAAGCTGACGGAGGCACAGATCGGCGTGCTGACGGCCTATGTCTGGGGTCTTTCCCAGACCAAGGCGACCGCGGCGCGCTGAACGCCGACAATGGGAGGGTGGCGCGCAGCCCGGTGGCGCCACTTCTCCTGCCTGCCGCCTTCGGAACAGTTTCCAGGGCGCAGTCATTGAACCGAGCCAGCCATGCAGCCACTCGAAGAGAAGCCACGCAAAGTCATTCCGATCACTCCGGTCGCGGAAACGTCGGAGGGCGAAATCGTCTCGATGTACGAGGCGCACAAGAAGATCTACCCGCGCTCCATCAGTGGCCGCTTCGCCAACTGGCGCTGGGTGATGGTGTTCCTCACGCAACTGGTGTTCTACGGCCTGCCCTGGTTCGAATGGGGCCAGCGCCAGATGGTGCTGTTCGATCTGGGCGCGCGGCGCTTCTACATCTTCGGGCTGGTGCTGTACCCGCAGGACTTCATCTACCTGACGGGCCTGCTCATCATCTCGGCCATGTCGCTGTTCCTCTTCACGGCGGTCGCGGGCCGGCTGTGGTGCGGCTTTTCGTGCCCGCAGACGGTTTACACCGAGATCTTCATGTGGATCGAGCACAAGATCGAAGGGGACCGCAGCGCACGCATCCGCCTGGACCGGGGCGCCTGGACGTTCGAGAAGATCTGGAAGAAATCGCTCAAGCAGCTGGTCTGGATCGCATTTGCGCTCTGGACGGGCTTCACCTTCGTGGGCTACTTCGTGCCGATCCGCGAACTGGGCGGCGAGCTGCTGGCGCTGCAGGGCGGCTGGCAGATCTTCTGGGTGCTGTTCTACGGCTTTGCCACCTATGGCAACGCAGGCTACCTGCGTGAGCAGGTCTGCCTGCACATGTGCCCCTATGCGCGCTTCCAGAGCGCGATGTTCGACAAGGACACGCTGGTCGTCACCTACGACCCCGAACGCGGCGAGCCGCGCGGCCCGCGCAAGAAGGGCATCGACTACAAGGCCGAGGGCCTGGGCGATTGCATCGACTGCGGGCTGTGCGTGCAGGTCTGCCCCACCGGCATCGACATCCGCGACGGCCTGCAGTACCAGTGCATTGGCTGCGGCCTGTGCGTGGATGCGTGCAACACGGTCATGGACAAGATGAAGTACCCGCCCGGGCTGATCCGGTTCTCCACCCAGAACGCCGTGGCCCAGCGCTGGTCGCCCGCGCAGATGCTGCGCCGCGTGGCGCGCCCGCGCGTGCTCATCTACAGCGCCATCCTGGTGGCGCTCTCCTTGGGAATGGTGGCCAGCCTGTTCCTGCGCACGCCGTTCAAGGTGGACGTGGTGCGCGACCGCGCGGCGCTCTCGCGCATCGTCGCAGGCGGCAAGCTGGAGAACGTCTACCGCCTGCAGATCATGAACGCCACGGAGTCGACGCAGCACTACCGCATCTCGGCGGAGGGCCTGGAAGGGCTGGAGCTGGCCTCCGAGCCCCAGGTGGAGATTGGCGCGGCCGATGCCCGCTGGGTGGCGGTCCGCCTGCAGATACCTTATGGTTCCAGCGAGCCGGGGTCGCACACGGTGCAATTCCGCATCCAGTCCCTCGACCAAGGCACTGAGGTGCGGGAGAAATCCGTGTTCCTCGTGCCGCGCTGAACCCCCTCTTTAGCAAGGAAGCACCATGTCATCCTCTACAACGACACCCGCCGCGACGACGAACGCGGCAGCGCCCCGCCCGGAACCCTGGTGGAAGTTCGGCCACGTGTGGCTCGTGATCGCCGGCCCGGCCATCGTGGTCGTCGCGGGGTTCGTGACCTTCGCGATCGCGGCGCGCCAGCCGGACCCGGTGGTGACGGAAGACTATTACCGCAAGGGCGTCGAGATCAACCAGACCCTGCAGGACGCGGAAAGCAGCATGTCGCCCGCGCTCAAGGCGCGCAACCATGCGGCGACGCCTGCCGACAGCCAGCCCCGCTGACCCTTGCCGCCGAACCGGAAACGAGAAAAGACAGGAGACCCGCGATGTGGACCCAGCGCTTGATGTGGATTGCCTGGCCGGCCTTTTTGATGGCGGGGATCATGGAGATGATCGTCTTCGCGCTCGTCGACCCGCAGGACCTGCACTGGTCCGGCCAGCCGCTGGCGCTGTCGCGGCAGGGCGTCTACACGGTGGCGTTCTTCGTGTTCTGGGGCATCACGATGGCGTCGAGCGCGCTGACCACGCTGCTGGCGATGTCGCCGTTCGAGCTCAACCGCTGCCCCGTACCGGAGGGCGAACGCCCTGACGATTGCCGGAAGACTTCCTGCTCTTGACTGGCGCCATGAGACTGGCGCGGTCCAGGCGAGTGCACCCGTGGAACTGGCTTTGCCAGGCCACCGGGTGCGTCCCCCTCCCGAAGGAGAGGGGGAAGGCGCCGAAGGCGACTCAGGGGGTGTATCTCAAACCTTCAATGGCATTGCTGGCTGTTCACGATGCGCTTGAGCGCATCGGTGTCCAGGATGCGCACGTGGCGCTGCTTGACCTCGACGATGCCTTCCTCCACGAACTTGGAGAACGTGCGGCTCACGGTTTCGAGCTTGAGGCCCAGGTAGCTGCCGATCTCCTCACGCGTCATGCGCAGCACCAGTTCGGACTGCGAGAACCCGCGCGCATGCAGGCGCTGCACCAGGTTCAGCAGGAAGGCGGCCAGGCGCTCCTCGGCGCGCATGCTGCCCAGCAGCAGCATGACGCCGTGCTCGCGCACGATCTCGCGGCTCATGATCTTGTGCACGTGGTGCTGCAGCGCCGTGACCTCGCGCGAGAGCTCCTCGATGCGGTCGAAGGGCATGACGCAGACCTCCGCATCCTCCAGCGCCACGGCGTCGCAGGTGTGGTGGTCGTTCACGATGCCGTCCAGGCCGATGATCTCGCCAGCCATCTGGAAGCCCGTGACCTGGTCGCGCCCGTCCTCGGTGGCCACGCAGGTCTTGAAGAAGCCGGTGCGGATGGCGTAGAGCGAGGTGAAGGACTCGCCGTTGCGGAACAGCGTGCCGCCGCGCTTGACCTTGCGGCGGGTGGCCACGACATCGTCGATGCGCTGCAGCTGCTCCTCGTTCAAGCCGACAGGCATGCACAGCTCGCGCAGGTTGCAGTTCGAGCAGGCGACTTTGATGGTGAGCGGGTTCATAGGCGCATGGGTAGGTTTGTGGGCCGAGCATATCGCGCTTAGGTGGCGCCAGGGGAGAACCCCGCGGTGCAGGTGGGCGACTGATATGCATCAAATTGTCGCCGGTCGGCCCGTTTCATCACTTGACCCAGATCAAGGACGCACGGGGCCGCTTGCGGCACAGTCAAAGCGTACACAAGGATGTGCCCCATGACCGCTGTTTCCCCCGACCTTCTGCGCCGTTTTGACGTGCCGGGCCCCCGCTATACCTCCTATCCCACGGCCGACCGCTTCGTCGAGGCCTTCGGGCAGGAAGACTACATTCTCGCACTGGAGCAGCGCCGTACGGGCACGGCCTCCAAGGCGCTGCCCCTGTCCCTGTACGTGCACATCCCGTTCTGCGAGTCGCTGTGCTACTACTGCGCCTGCAACAAGATCATCACCAAGCACCACGACCGCGCCGACACCTACCTGCGCTACCTCAGCCGCGAGATCGACCTGCACACCGCCCACTGCGGCACCGGCCAGGTGGTGAGCCAGCTGCACCTGGGCGGCGGCACGCCCACCTTCCTGTCGGACGACGGCCTGCGCGAGCTCATGGCCATGCTCAAGCGCAGCTTCACGCTCGCGCCCGGCGGCGAGTATTCCATCGAGGTGGACCCGCGCACCGTGACGCCCGAGCGCCTGGCGGTGCTGGCCGGGCTGGGCTTCAACCGCCTGAGCTTCGGGGTGCAGGACTTCGACCCCGAGGTGCAGAAGGCCGTGCACCGCATCCAGCCCGCCGAACAGGTGTTCGCCCTGGTGGAGTCCGCGCGCTCGCTGGGCTTCGAGTCGATCAACGTGGACCTCATCTACGGCCTGCCGCGCCAGACGCCCGAGTCCTTCGACCGCACGCTGGCCCAGGTGACGCAGCTGCGGCCGGACCGCATCGCGCTGTACGCCTACGCCCACCTGCCCGAGCGCTTCAAGCCGCAGCGGCGCATCGTCCCGGCCGAGCTGCCCACGGGGGCCGGCAAGGTGTCGATGCTGTCCCGCTCCCTCGACGCCTTCATCGCGGCCGGCTACGTCTACGTGGGCATGGACCATTTCGCGCTGCCCGACGACGCGCTGGCCGTGGCCAAGCGCCAGGGGCGGCTGCACCGCAACTTCCAGGGCTACAGCACGCAGCCGGACTGCGACCTGATCGGCCTGGGCGTCTCGGCCATCGGCCGCGTGGGGGCCACCTACAGCCAGAATGCCAAGACGCTGGACGAGTACTACGACTTCCTGAACCAGGGCCGCCTGCCCGTGGTGCGCGGGCTGGCGCTGACGCGCGACGACCTCGTGCGCCGCGCCGTCATCATGGCCCTGATGTGCCAGGGCGAGCTGCTGTTCGAACCCCTGGAGCAGGCCTGGCTGATCGACTTCCGGCGATACTTCGCGGCCGAGATCGAGCAGCTGGAAGGCATGGCCGAACAGGGCCTGGTGCAGGTCCGGCCGGACGGCATCGAGGTCACGGCCATGGGCTGGTTCTTCGTGCGCGGCATCGCCATGGTGTTCGACCGCTACCTGCAGGCGGACCGCAACCGCGCCCGGTTCTCGCGCATCATCTGATGCAGCTATTCAAAAGATAGCTGCTTGCGCCTGATATGAAAGGGATTCAGATGGATTTCATATTGAAAACCAAGCAGATCAAGCGCTGGCAGCTATCATTTTTATGACGATTGCCTGGACCGCACTGCTGATGGGACTCGCCGGCGGCGCCCACTGCCTGGCCATGTGCGCCGCGCCCTGCGGCGCCATCGTGGGGCAGGGCGGCGATGCCGGGCAGCCCGTGCGCTGGGTGCCCCGGCATGGCGCCGCGCTGCGCGGCGCGGCCTTCCACGCGGGGCGCATCGCGGGCTACGCCACGGCGGGCGCGGCGGCGGCCCTGGCCATGGACAGCCTGGCGTGGCTCACCCAGCAGACCACGGCGCTGCACCCGGTCTGGACGCTGATGCACGTGGCCGTCATGGCCTGGGGCCTGCTGATGCTGGTGCAGTCGCGCCAGCCCGCCTGGGTGGAACAGGCGGGGCGGGCCGTGTGGGGCCGCGTGCGGCCGCTGGTGGGCGCGCCGGGCGGGGTGCTGGCGGCCGGTTTTTTGTGGGCGCTGATGCCCTGCGGGCTGCTCTATTCGGCCCTGCTGGTGGCGGCCCTGAGCGGCGGGCCGGCGCAGGGCGCGCTGGCGATGGCGCTGTTCGGCATCGGCAGCGGCGCATGGCTGGTGGGCGGGCGCTGGGCCTGGAGCCGCATCCGCAGCCGCCTCGACGGCTTTCGCGCCGAGTGGGGCACGCGCCTGGCCGGGGCGCTGCTGTGCGGCGTGGCCACCTGGGCGCTGTGGATGGACCTGGTCTACAAGCCCTCGCTCTGGTGCCGTTGACGCCGTAAGTAAGACACCCTAGGTGCTTGCCCGGGGGTGTTGCCCGGCCGCCGCGTTCGGCTCAAGGAGTTCTCTCAACTGGCGATAATCTGTGTAACCATTGGTGGCATCGGTGCCCCTGTGTTGCACCCATCCCAGAAGTGAACTCGTCCATCCTCATCGACATCAGCCAACTGCGTGTCGGCATGTACATCCAGCTCGACGTGGGCTGGATGCACCATCCCTTCCCGGTGAGCAGCTTCCGGGTGGCCTCGGTGGAGCAGATCGCCACGCTGCGCGAGCTCGGGCTGACCGAGGTCCGCTACGTTCCCAAGAAGAGCGACCCCGACCTGCGCGAACTGGTGCCCTCGGCCTGGAGCGTGCCCGAGATGAGCGCGCAGCCCCCCAACGGGCTGGACGCGGGCGCTGGCAGCGCCCCCCCGGTGGACAAGGAGGCCCAGCGCCGGCGCGAGCTGCTGGAGATGCAGAACCGCACCCTGGCCGCCTGCAACCAGCGCTTCGGCGAGGCCACGCGGCAGTACCAGGCGCTGGAGCGCGTGGTGTCCGAGCACCCGGACCAGGCCCGCGCCAAGGGCGAGGCCCTGGTCTCCGGCTGCGTTTCCGAGCTGCTGGAGAACGGCGACTCCGTCATCCGCCTGCTGTCGGAAGGCGTGGGCGAGCGCAATGCGTTGCACCCGATCAATGTCATGGTGATCTCGCTGCTGCTGGGCCGCGCCCTGGGCATGAAGAGCACCGAACTGCACGATCTGGGCGTGGCGGCCCTTGTCCACGACCTGGGCAAGCTCAAGCTGCCGCCCAACCTGCGCCAGCCCACGCCATCGATGATCCCCATGGAGCGCTCGCGCTACGAAACCCACGTGGGCGAATCCGTGGCGTTCGCCAAGCGCATGGAGCTGCCCGATTCCGTGGTCACGGCCATCGCGCGCCACCACGAGATGGCCGACGGCAGCGGCTTCCCGCTGCGCCTGTCCGGCCCCGACCTGGGGCGGGCGAGCCAGGTGCTGGCCCTGGTGAACCACTACGACCGCATGTGCAACCCCGCCAACGGGGTGGACGCGCTGACGCCGCACGAGGCGCTGTCGGTCATCTTTGCCCAGCTCAAGTCCAAATTCGACTCCGTCGTGCTGGGCGCGTTCATCCGCATGATGGGGGTGTACCCGCCGGGCTCCATCGTCCAGCTGGTCAACGACCGCTATGCCATCGTGGCCTCGGTCAACTCGTCGCGCCCGCTGCGGCCCAAGGTCATCGTCCACGACCCGCGCGTGCCCAAGGACGAGGCGCCCATCCTCGACCTGGAAACCGTGCCCGAGCTGGGCATCCGCCGCAGCCTCAAGCCCGCGCAGCTGCCGCGCGACGCGCTGGACTACCTGTCTCCACGGCAGCGCATCTGCTACTTCTTCGAGCGAGCGGTCAACCCCGGCCCTGAAGAGGCCGGCGCGTGACGGCCTGGCAACCCCCGGGCTGGCTCGACGGGCTGCAGGAGGCCGTGTGGCTGGTCGATGAAGCCAGCCTGCGGATCCTGCACGCCAATGCCGCCGCGGCGCGCCTGGCGGGCTCCTCCGCAGCGGCCATGGTGGGCGCCTCCGTGCTCAACCTGGCCTCCACGCCGCAGGACATCGCCTTCTGGGGCGAACCCGCCCAGGTGGTGGCGGCCGGCATCCACTCGCACACCGGCCTGCTGCGCGCCGACGGCAGCCTGGTGCCCGTGGACCGGCAGGTGGCCCGCGTGCCCGGCGGACCGGAGGGCGGCACCGTCTTCATGCTGACCATGCTGGACCGCAGCGGCCAGGAAGCCACCGAGCGCGAGCTGGAAACCCTGCTGTCCGAACTGCGCGCCACGCTGGATTCAGCCGCCGACGGCATGCTGGTCTGCAACCTGGGCGGCCAGGTGCGGGCCTTCAACCAGCGCCTGGCCCAGCTCTGGAGCATTCCGCGCGAGCTGCTGGTGCAGCGCGACGATGCCGCCGTCTACGCCCACATGGCCGCCCAGGTGCAGGACGCCACGGCCTACGCGGAGCGCTTGGCCGCCATCGCCCGCGAGCCCATGCAGGAGAGCACGGACATCCTGGCGCTGCGCAATGGACTGGTGCTGGAGCTGCGCACCGTGCCCCAGTTCAGCCAGGGGCGGCCGGTGGGCCGCGTGTATTCGTACCGCGACATCACGCGGCAGACCGAGATCCAGGCCAGCCTGCGCCTGGCGGCCCGCGTGTTCGAATCGAGCCTGGACGCCATCTTCATCGCCGACAGCCAGCACCGCATCCTGCGCATGAACCCGGGCTGCGAGCGCCTGGTGGGGCCGTCGGCCAAGTCATTTGAAGGCTGCATGGCGGCCTCGCTGTTCGGCGGCGGCTCGGACGCCGCCTTCATGGAACAGGTGCTGCAGGGCTGGGCCAGCGAAGGCTTCTGGGAGGGCGAGCTCTGGCTGCCGCGCGACAACGGCGCCTACTGCGCCGTGCAGCTCTCGTGGGTGGCGCTGCGCGACGACGAGGAGCGCCTGGTGCAGAGCATCGGCTTCATGCGCGACCTCACCTTGCAGCACGCGGCGCAAAAGCGCATCGAGGAGCTGGCCTACAGCGACGTGCTCACTGGCCTGCCCAACCGCCTGCTGCTGTCGCAGCGCGTGGACACGGCCATCCAGGGCGCGCGCCAGAGCGACACCGGCTTCGCCATCCTGTTCCTGGACCTGGACCGCTTCAAGATCATCAACGACTCGCTGGGCCACCCCTTCGGCGACCGTGTGCTGCAGCTCGTGGCCGAGCGCCTGCAGGCCTGCCTGCGCCAAACGGACATGCTGTGCCGCCTGGGCGGCGACGAGTTCGTGATCTACCTGCACGGCGGCGACGCGGTGGTGGCCGAGAGCGTGGCGCGGCGCATCCTGGACGACATGCTCAAGCCCTTCATGCTCGACGGCATGGGCTTCTCCATCCAGTGCAGCATCGGCATGGCGCTGTACCCGCAGGACGGAGCCACGCTGGACGAGCTCATCAAGCAGGCCGACACGGCCATGTACCGAGTCAAGGAGCGGGGCCGGGGCAGCTACGGCTTCTACCAGCCGCAGATGAACGCCAACCTGCTCTCGCGCATGCAGTTGGAGCATGCGATGCGCCAGGCGCTGGGACTGGACCGCATGGCCGTGCACTACCAGCCGCAGGTCAATATGGCCACAGGGCGCATCACCGGCGCCGAGGCGCTGATCCGCTGGACGGACCCCGAGTTCGGCGCCGTGTCGCCCGCGCAGTTCATTCCCCTGGCGGAAGAGTCCGGCTACATCGTCACGCTGGGCGCCTGGGTCATGGAGCAGGCGGTGCGCGAGGCGGCGCTGTGGATGCACGGCGGCACGCCCATCGTGATCTCGGTGAACGTGTCGGCGCTGGAGTTCCGCCAGCCCGACTTCGTGGACCGCATCACACGCCTGCTGGCCGTGCACCAGCTGCCGCCCACGCTGCTGGAGCTGGAGCTTACCGAAACCATCCTGCTGCAGGACGCGCAGGAAATGGAGCAGCGCCTGCGCGTGCTGGCCGGCCTGGGCATCGGCCTGGCCATCGACGACTTCGGCACGGGCTATTCCAGCCTGGCCTACCTCAAGAAACTGCCGATCCACAAGCTCAAGATCGACCAGTCCTTCGTGCGCGGGCTGCCCGACGACGACGGCGACCGGGCCATCGTGAGCGCCATCATCAACATGGGGCGCGCGATGCACATCGAGGTGGTGGCCGAAGGCGTGGAAACCGAGACCCAGCAGGCCGTGCTGCAGCAGATGCAGTGCGACCACTACCAGGGCTTCCTCTGCGCGCCGGGGCTGCCGGCCCCCGAGTTCCGCGCCATGCTGGGCAAGCCCCTGCCGCTCAAGGCGCAGGGCCAGCGCAACCCGATCCAGACCTGATCAGGACGCCGCGATGCCCTTCCAGAGCATGTAGGCGGCCAGACCGAACAGCAGCGATGCGAACACGCGCTTGAGCTGCTTCACCGGCAGGCTGTGCGCCGCCTTGGCGCCCAGCGGGGCCGTGAGCACGCTGCAGGTGGCGATCACCGCCAGCGCGGGCAGCCAGATGTAGCCCAGCGAGGCCGGGGGCAGGCCGGGCACGCTTTGCCCGCCGATGGCATAGCCCACCACATTGGCCAGCGCGATCGGAAAGCCCAAAGCGGCGCTGGTGGCCACGGCGTTGTGGATGGGCACGTTGCACCAGGTCATGAACGGCACGCTCACGAAGCCGCCGCCCGCGCCCACCAGCCCCGACAGGAAGCCGATCACGCCGCCGGCAGCCACCTGGCCCGCGCCGCCGGGCATCTGGCGCGACGGGGCGGGCTTCTTGTCCAGGAACATCTGCGAGGCCGAGAAGCTCACGAACAGCGCGAAGAAGATGGCCAGGAACGAGCCCTTGAGCAACGCGAACACGCCCAGGCTGGCGACGAAGCCGCCGAGCACGATGCCGGGCGCCAGGCGCTGCACGATGTCCCAGCGCACAGCGCCGCGCTTGTGGTGGGCGCGCACGCTGGAGATCGACGTGAACATGATCGTGGCCATGGAGGTGGCGATGGCCATCTTCACCGCCAGGTCCGGCGCGACCTGGCGCGCGCCGAGGATGTAGGTCAGGAAAGGCACCAGCAGCATGCCGCCGCCAATGCCCAGCAGGCCCGCCAGAAAGCCGGTGGCCAGGCCCAGCACACCGAGTTCAACGATCAGTAAAGGGTCCAGCATGGCGCAACGAGGGAAGAAGGGAAAAGGGAAGGGCCGGGAGTTCAGCGCCGGCGAGGAGGCCGGGGCGTGGGGAAGAGGGTGTCTGCGATGGCCACCGGACCCTCATCCTGAACCGGGGGTTCAGGTGGGCGAGGGCAGCCAGGCGTTGGGTTCATCTGACGCGAGATGATCACGCTCACCGGGCGATGTAC
>Ga0206116_1001743_pt1 | contig 10554 bp, 9 predicted proteins | sample 3A1Ametagenome_FD_178000 | JGI IMG/M metagenome (GOLD analysis project Ga0206116, IMG submission 178000) | Enriched microbial communities from leaf-cutter ant dump, University of Wisconsin, Madison, United States - 3A1A | ecosystem: Environmental > Terrestrial > Nest > Insects nest > Nest dump...
GCCGGCATCGACGACATCGAGATGAACCGCACCTTCAACAACGGCATCGGCATGGTGGTGGTGGTGGACGCCGCCCACGCCGAGGCCACGGCCGCCACGCTGCGTTCGGCGGGCGAGCAGGTGTATGCCATCGGCACGATCGCCCCGCGCGGCAATGGCGCCGCCGTAGTCGTGGCCTGAGGGCGTGTGACGGAACCCGCCACGCTGCCGCCCCGCCCCCTGACCCGGGGCATCGTGGTCGCCAGCTACCTGCTGGTGGCGGCCTCGCTGCTGCTGGTGATGTGGCGCGGCCTGCTGCCGGGGCTGCTGTGCGTGTGCCTGGGCTTCCTGATCACGCGGGCCTTCACGCGCTGGCTGGCCGCCGGGCTGGGACGCCTGCAGCGCACGGCCGTGCCCTCGGCCCGCACCCTGGGCGTGGCGCAGGTCGTGGCGGCGGGGCTGGTGATGCTGCTGCCGCTGGCGCTGCTGGCGGGCGGGCTCACGCATTCGCGCGGCTACCTCGTGGAGGCGCCCCAGCAGTACCGCGAACTGCTCGACTACATGGCCCGCACCGTGCTGGAGCTGCGCCTGAAGCTGCCCGCCGACATGGCGTCGCACCTGCCCGAGGGCGCGGCCGAGATCCAGCGCATCATCGCCAGCTACCTGGGCGCCAAGGCCGGCGCGCTGGCCCTGGCCGGGCGCGCGTGGCTGGCGGGCGTGCTGTTCGCCTACGTGGGCCTGCTGATCGGCGCACTGGCCGCCGTGCGCCCCCCGGCCCTGGCGCGCGGGCCGCTGGCCCAACAGCTGCAGCAGCGCATCACGCTGTTCGGCGAGGCCTTCCGCCAGATCGTGGCGGCCCAGTTCTGGATCGCGGCGTTCAACACCCTGCTCACCGCGCTGTTCCTGCTGTTCGTGCTGCCGCTGTGGGGACTCACGCTGCCCTACACGCCGGTGCTGATCACCTTCACCTTCGTGGCGGGGCTGGTGCCCATCGTGGGCAACCTGGTGTGCAACGTGGTCATCACCATCGTGGGGCTGTCGGTGTCGCCGCTGGCCGCCGCCGCCTGCCTGGGCTTTCTGATCCTGATCCACAAGGCCGAGTACGTGATCAACGCCAAGGTGGTGGGCCGCCGCACGCAGATGGGCGTGTGGGAGCTGCTGTCGGTGATGTTCGTGGCCGAAGCGGTGTTCGGGCCCGCCGGGCTGGTGGCCGCGCCGCTGTTCTACGCCTACCTCAAGAAGGAACTGGTGGCGGCGCGCATGGTGTAGCGCCCGCCACTCATTTTTTCATAGCTGCCAGCGCTTGATGGATAAGCGCCAGAGGCCGATTTGGCTCATATTTTCCGGGCGAACTGCCGGGCCGCGAAGGCCCAGATGAGCGCCGAGGCATCCGGCCCCGCCGGGTCGCTGTAGGGCAGGTTCGCGGCGCCGCCGCTCCAGGCATGGGCCAGGCCCGCCACCTCGCGCAGCGCCACCACGGTGCGGCCCCGGGCCTTGAACTCCGTCACCCGCATGGCATGGCGCTGGCCGCGCTGCAGGGTGCGCTGGGCCCCCGGGCGGGCGCCCAGCGCCCCGGCCCAGAGCTGCGCCGTGGCCAGCGCGTTGCGCACCGACACCACCCCGTCCGCATCGCCATGCACCACCAGCAGCGGGGGCAGAGCGCCCGCCGGCGGCTCGGGCAGCCGCCCCGCGCGCCGCCCGTGCATCGCGGCGATGGCGGTGGCCGCCGATTCGGCCGCGCCGGGGGGCACGCCCGAATGCATGGCCACGGCGCAAAAGCGCTGCGGGTAGAGCGCCGCCATCAGCACGGCCATGCTGCCGCCGGCCGACAGGCCCGCCACGGCGACGCGCGACAGGTCCACGGGGTGGCGGCGGGCCACCTTGTCCACGGCAGCCAGCAGGGTGGCGGCTTCGGCCTCGGCCTTGCCGTTGCGCCCCTCGAACCAATTCCAGCAGCCGTGCGCATTGGCCACGCGCTCCTGCTCCGGGTAGAGCACCAGGAAGCGCTCGCGCGCGGCCAGCCGGTTCATGCGCGAGGCGGCGGCCAGGTCGCGCCCCGTCTGGCCGCAGCCGTGCAGCATGACCAGCAGCGGGAGCTTTTCGCCCGCCTTCAGCCCCATCCCGGGCGGAGTGTAGAGGTGGTAGCGCCGCGCGCCCGCAGGCCCCGGCGCCACGCCGGCCACCCATTCGCCGCGCGCGGGGCCGCCCGGCCTGCGCGCAGGGCGCCGGGCGGGCGCGGCGGCAGCCAGGGGCGCCACGGCCAGCGGGGGCGCCAGCGCCTTGCGCCGCGCCGGGCGGGCGGGCCGCGCGGCCCGCACCAGCGCCTTCAGGTTGCGCTGGTAGGCCCGCGTCAGCGCTGACAGGGAGAACAGGCGGGAGCGTCGGGCCATGGCGTGTCGAAGGGGTGGGGTCTGCGATATAGGGAAAACCCTAGCCACCATAACAGCATCCGACACCGGGCGCGCGGGACTACCCCGGCTGGCGGCTTTCCAGGAATGGCGTAAATTGACCGAAATCTGTCCCGCGCAGTTCGGACGAAGCTTGCCTGCGCAGGCACGATGGGCTTCTTTCTCTTTTCAATCAAGGAACCGCACCATGAATTTTCGTCTGATTATGATGGGTCACCGCGCCCGAGCCACAGCGGCCTGATTCCCAGGGAGCCCCGCCATGCGCACCACCGTTTGCGAACTGCCCCATGCCCCCGCCCTGCTCGACGCCGCCTGGGCGGCGTTGTGCGCCCACACCTGCGGCGAAAAGTCCGAGCTGGTCCTGCTGCCCGAGTTCGCGTTCGTCGAGCCCGTCTGGGAAACCCTTCCCATGGACCCGGCCCGCTGGGACGCCGCCGTGGCGCTCAGCGACGCCTGGATGGCCCGCCTGCATGAGCTGGGCAGCGCCTGGGTCGTGGGCGCACGGCCGGTCACGGTGGACGGGCGGCGCTTCAACCAGGGCTTTGCCTGGGCGCGCCAGGGCGGATGCCAGCCGCTGCGGCGCAAGTACCACCTGCCCGACGAGCCCGGCGGTTGGGAGGCCCGCTGGTTCGAGCGCGGCGACGCCGCCTTTCCCCGCTTCGCGGCCGGGCCGCTCGGCTTCGGACTGAACATCTGCTCCGAGCTCTGGGCACTGGACACCTATGCCAGCTATGCCGCCCAGGCCGAGCCAGGCGGCGTGCAGGCCATCCTCTCGCCGCGCGCCACGGCGGCGGCCACCACCGAAAAGTGGCTGGCGGTGGGCACCGTGGCCGCCGTGCGGACGGGGGCCTACAGCCTGTCGTCCAACCGCGTGGATGCCGCCGCGGGCACCTATGGCGGCGCGGGCTGGGCCATCGGCCTCGACGGCGTCCTGCTCGCGCGCACCTCGGCGCAGCAGCCCTTCTGCACCGTCGATCTGGACCTGGACGCCGTGGCCGCCGCGCGCGGCACCTATCCGCGCTATGTGTTTGCCGCCCCAACCGCCACTGCACCATGACCACTGACAAGACTTTGCAAATCGCCATCCTGGTCTTCGACGACGTGGAGGCCCTGGACCTGGGCGGCCCCTACGAGGTGTTCACCACCGCCGCGCGCATGCAGCAGCGCCTGCACCCCGGCGCGGCCGCGCCGTTCGCCGTGCAGTGCGTGGCGCGCAGCCTGGCGCCCGTGCGCGCCCGCGCCGGCCTGCGCGTGCTGCCGGACGCCGACTTCGCCACCGCCGCGGCGCCGGACGTACTCATCGTGCCCGGCGGCGTGGTGGACGCCGCGGCCGCCTGCCCCGACACCCTGGCCTGGGTGGCGCAAGCGGCGCGCGGCGCGCGAATCACCGCCTCCGTCTGCACCGGCGCCTTCATCCTGGCGGCGGCCGGGGTGCTGGCCGACGGGCCCGCGACCACGCACTGGGAGGACATCGCCGACCTGCACGCGCGCTTTCCGGCCCTGGCCGTGCAGGAGAATGTGCGCTGGGTGGACCGGGGCGCGCTCGTCACCTCGGCCGGCATCAGCGCCGGCATCGACATGAGCCTGCACCTGGTCTCGCGCCTGGCCGGCCAGGCGCTCTCGCAACGCACCGCCCGCCAGATGGACACCCCATGGAATCCGGAGCCTTAGAGCGTGTTCATGATCTGTTCATGGTGCCCGTTGCCCCGCCAAGGGGGCAGGTGCAAGGCGCAAAGCGCAGCCGGGCTGGTGGCCCGGCGAGCATTTGCAACGCCGCAGATGCCCCCTTGGCGGGGCAACCCTTCGGGCAAGGCAGCAAAAGGCCGCACTCGTTGTTGCGCTCCTTGCCCAGGCCGCCAGCATGGGCTGCGGCGCGCGCCTAGATTGCGGCCTTTTGCTGCCTTGCGGGCGCCATGAACAGATCATGAACACGCTCTTAGACGTAAATACACCCATCCACGTCTACTTCGCCCTGCTGCCCGGCAGCCTGGTGCTGGACTGGGCCGGCCCGGCCGAGGCGCTGCGCGTCGCCAACCAGACGCTGCGCGCCCTGGGCCAGCCCGAGCGCTTCGTGGCGCATTTCGTGAGCCCCACACCCGAATCAGCCACCTCGGTGGGCGTGGCGCTGGCCGGACTCGCGCCGCTGCCGGACGCACTGCCCCGGCCCGCCTGGGTGGTGCTGGTGGGGCTGCTCGGCAAGACCATCGACGTCAGTTCCCCCGAGGCGCAGGCCCTGCTGCACTGGCTGCGCGGCCTGCGCCTCGCGGCCGGGCAGCTGGAATTGGTGACGGTGTGCGCGGGCGCGGTGCTGGCCGCGCACGCGGGCCTGCTCACGGGCCGGCGCGCCACCACCCACCACCTGCACCTGGAGGAACTGGCGGCGGTGGACCCTGGCTGCGACGTGGCGGCCAACCGCGTGTTCGTGGCCGACGGCCCCGTGTACACCAGCGCGGGCGTGACCACGGGCATCGACCTGGTGCTGCACCGCATCTCCGACCTGTGCGGCCCCACCGTGGCCGTGCAGGTGGCGCAGGCCATGGTGATCGGCCTGCGGCGCGGGCCGGAGGACCCGCAGTTCTCGCCCTTCCTGCACCACCGCAACCACCTGCACGCCGCGCTGCACCGCGTGCAGGACGCCGTGGGCCGCCAGCCCCAGGCGGACTGGAGCGTGCCCGCCATGGCGGCCGTGGCGCACACATCGCCCCGGCACCTGACGCGGCTGTTCATCGAGCACGCGGGCATCGCGCCGCTGTCGTACCTGCGCCGCATCCGGCTGGCCACGGCCGAGGCAGCCTTGCAGGCGGGACGCAACGTGACGCAGGCGGCGCAGATGGCGGGGTTCAGCTCCGACACGCAGCTGCGCAGGGCGTGGCACCAGTTTGGGCGCGGCGGCACGCCGTCGCGGGGCCTGCGCTAGATTTTGGGTGTTTTTGGCCTCCAGCGCTTGCTGGAAAAGCGCTGGCAGCTATCCCAACGATAGCAATCAATAGATTTCCGGCACGTACATGGACGCGGGTACGGGCTGGCGGAAGTATTCGGGGTTGCGCACGCGCTCGGGCAGCACCACGGCGGGGTGCGGCACTTCCTGGTAGGGCAGTTGCGACAGCAGGTGGGCGATGCAGTTCAGGCGCGCCTTCTTCTTGTCCACCGCCTGCACCACCCACCAGGGTGCCTCGGGGATGTGGGTGCGCTCCAGCATGGTTTCCTTGGCCTTGGTGTAGGCCTCCCAGCGGATGCGGCTTTGCAGGTCCATGGGGCTGAGTTTCCACTGCTTGAGCGGGTCGTGGATGCGGCCCAGAAAGCGCAGGTGCTGCTCCTCGTCGGTGATGGAGAACCAGTACTTGACGAGGGTGATGCCCGAGCGCACCAGCATCTTCTCGAACTCCGGCACGGTGCGGAAGAACTCCTCGTACTCCTCGTCGGTGCAAAAGCCCATGACGCGCTCCACGCCCGCGCGGTTGTACCAGCTGCGGTCGAACAGCACCATCTCGCCCGCAGCGGGCAGGTGCGCCACGTAGCGCTGGAAGTACCACTGCGTGCGCTCGCGGTCGTTGGGCGCGGGCAGCGCCGCCACGCGGGCCACGCGTGGGTTCAGGCGCTGGGTGATGCGCTTGATGACGCCGCCCTTGCCGGCGGCGTCTCGGCCCTCGAACAGGATCACCACCTTCTGGCGGCTGTGCTGCACCCAGTCCTGCAGCTTGACCAGCTCGCCCTGCAGGCGGAACAGTTCCTTGAAATAGCGCTGGCGCTCCAGCTTGCCGGTGGGGGACTCCTCCAGCTCGCGGTCTTCGATCTCCAGCTCCAGCTCTTCGTCGTAGCTGTCGATCAGGTCGTCGGCAATGCGCTGCATCAGCGCCTGGGTGTCGAGGGTGTTGGCGTGGAACATGGTGGGGGCGTGCAATGGATGCGCCATCGTCACACCCGCAGGTGACAGTGGCGTGACACAGCCCGGTTCGTCACGGCGTTGTCATCAAGGCAGGCCAGGATGCTGGGCCGTGCCCCCATCCATCCTTCCCCCGCTGGCCCCTTCCAGCGCCAGCCTGAACTACGGCGGCGATACCGCCGGCCTGATCTGGGGCTACCGGCTGGGCGCGGACGGCCCGCCGCGCGAGGTGGATTCGGCGCAGGCCGCGCAGTGGCTGGCCGAAGAAGGGCCTGCGGCGGAGCCCGGCGCCTTCCTGTGGCTGCACTTCAACCTGAGCCACGCCCAGGCCGTGCGCTGGATGGAGCGGCACGCGGGGCTGCCCGAGGCGTTCTTCGATGCGCTGAAGGACCGCTCGGTCTCCACCCGCATCGAGCGCGACGACGACACGCTGATCGCCGTGCTCAACGACGCGCACTTCGACTTCGCGTTCGAGCCCTCGGACATCGCCACGCTGTGGACCAGCGTGGCGCCGCACCTGATGGTGACGGGGCGCACGCGCCCGCTGCGCTCGGTGGACGCGCTGCGCACGGCGGTGCGCAGCGGGCAGGCGCCGCGCTCCAGCGTGGCGCTGCTGGCCGAGCTGATGCGCACGCAGGCCTCGGGCCTGGTGGACATCGTGCGCGGCGTGACGCAGCGCATCGACGACGTGGAGGACGCGCTGCTCGCCGGCCGGCTGGACCACAAGCGCGTGCGGCTGGGCGTGCTGCGCCGCCTGCTGGTGCGCCTGCAGCGCCTGCTGGCGCCCGAGCCCGCCGCGCTGTTTCGCCTGCTGCAGCACCCACCGGCCTGGATGGGCGCCGACGACGCGCAGGAGCTGCGCGACTCGACCGAGGAGTTCTCGGTGGTGCTGCGCGACATGCAGGGCCTGCAGGAGCGCATCAAGCTGCTGCAGGAGGAGATCGCCGCCAACGTGCAGGAGGCCAACAGCCGCAGCCTGTTCGTGCTGACGGTGGTGACGGTGCTGGCGCTGCCCATCAACATCCTCGCGGGGTTGTTCGGCATGAACGTGGGCGGCATTCCGCTGGCGGAAGAGCCGCACGGCTTCTGGATCATCGTGGCCGTGGTGGCGGCCTTCACGGCCGTGGCGGGCTGGCTGGCGCTGCGGAGCCCGCGCGACCGGTAGGAGTCTGTCGGGCTGTCTACAATGCCGCCCCTTGCCCGAATCCCTCGCCATGAACATCGTCGTCAACGAAGAACTCAAAGCCTACATCGAACCCCTGACCCCGGACGAGCACGAGGCGCTGGAGCGCAGCCTGCTCGCCGAAGGCTGCCGCGACGCGCTGGTGCTGTGGGGCGACGTGCTGGTGGACGGCCACAACCGCTACGGTATCTGCCAAAAGCACGGCCTGCCGTTCCAGACGGTGCAGAACCCGCGCTTCCAGTCGCTGGAGGACGTGCACCTGTGGATGATCGACCAACACCTGGGCCGGCGCAGCGTGTCGGACTTCCAGCGCGGCGTGCTGGCCCTGCGCAAGCGCGAGATCCTGGCCGGGCGCAAGGCGCAGGCTGCTGACGCCGCCGCGCCGCAGGAACCTGCCGAGCCCGAGGCTTTGCCCGCACCGGCCCCGCTGAACAGCCGCGAAGCCATCGCCAAGGCCGCGCGGCTGAGCAGCAGCCAGGTGGTGATGATCGAGAAGATCCAGAAGCAGGCCGCGCCGGAGCTGGTGGCCGCCGTAAAGTCCGGCGCCATCTCCATCAACGCGGCCGCCGCCGTGGCCACGCTGCCCGCCCCGGAGCAGGTGGCGGCCGTCGCGGCGGGCAAGGACGAACTCAAGCAGGCAGCCAAGCGCGTACGGGAGCTCAAGCGCAAGCCCAGGGAGGAAGCGCCCCCGCAAGAAGCCGACACCGGCGTGGACGAAGTGCAGGCGCTGCGCCAGCGGGTGGCGGAGCTGACGGCCGAGAACACGGAGCTGCGGCGCCAGATCGCGCAGCTGCAGGCATCGCTGCCTGCGGACAGTCCTCCGTTCTAGGACGCGCTGCGCAGCGCGGCGAGGCGGTCGGCGATCAGGTCGATGTCCAGCCCGTCCTCGGCATGCGCGAGGTAGGTTTCCAGGTCGGCCACGGCCTCGGCCGTGTGGCCGCGCTCGGCGTGGGCCAGGCCCCGGTCGCGCCATTCGCCCCAGGCCTGGGGCAGCAGCACGATGAGGCGGTCCAGCACGGCCGTCAGGCGCTGCCAGTCCTGCTGCGTGCGGTGGATTTCCTTCAGGTTGCGCAGCATGCGCGCGATGATGTCGCGCGGTGTGGCGGCCTGCAGGTACAGGCCCAGCGGCACGTCGTAGTCGTCCACCAGGCCGTTGCGGCGCTTGTAGGGCTCCAGGCGCTCGGCCAGCTCCTCGCGGCTCAGCGACTGGCCCGAGACCGGGTCCAGCACCACCTGCCCCTTGGGCAGCAGCACCTTGACCATGAAGTGCCCCGGAAACGCGATGCCCCGCGCATGCAGGCCCAGGCCCTGGGCCAGCTCCATCCACAGCACGGCCAGCGAGATCGGGATGCCCCGGCGCGTGCGCAGCACGGCGTTGAGGTAGCTGTTCTCGGGGTCGTAGTAGTTGTTGACGTTGCCGCCGAAACCCAGGTCCACGAAGAAGAACTGGTTGAGCGTGCGCAGCCGCTGCAGCGCGGGCGCGTCGGCCGGCAGGCGGCGCTGGATGCGAGCGAGCAGCTGGTCCACGTCGCCCAGCAGCTGCTGCACGTCCAGGTCGGGGTATTCGTCCTGGGCCAGGCTGGCGGCGGCCTCCAACAGCGGAAAGTGGTCGTCGCTCTGCACCAGCGATGCAAAGTACTCCAGCGAGGTGGGCACGGAAAGACTCAGGGGCATGGCAGGGTTGTAAGTGCGCCCCGCCAGCGCGTCAAGCCGCAGAAAGGGGGGATTGCAGGGCTATTTCAGCGGCGCAGCAACTGGCGCAGCTTGAGCCCGGCAGCCCACAGCGCGCCGAAGTACAGCACGGCTGCAAAGGCCATGAGCGCCGCCAGCAGCCCGATGCGCTGCGCGGCCTGGCCGTGCTTCATGTCCACCCAGTCGAAATGCTGCGAGCCCCACACCAGCAGCACGGCCAGCAGCGCGCTGGCGGCTACCACCTGCAGCGCGAACCGGCCCCAGCCCGGCTGGGGCACGTAGCTGCCGCGCCGCAGCAGGCCCGCCAGCAGCCACAGCGCATTGACGAGCGCGCCCAGGCCGATGGACAGCGCCAGGCCCGCATGCGCGATCCAGCGCACGAGGACGAGGTTGAGCAGTTGCGTGATGACCAGCACCACGATGGCGATCTTGACGGGGGTGCGGATGTCCTGGCTGGCGTAGTAGCCGGGCGCCAGCACCTTGATGGCCACGAGCCCGATCAGCCCTGCGCCGTAGCCCGAGAGCGCCAGCGCGATCTGCCCCACGTCGTCGTCGGTGAGCTTGCCGTAGTGGAACAGCGTGGCCACCAGCGGCGTGGAGAACGTGAGCAGCGCCACCGCGCAGGGCACGGCCAGCAGCACCACGATGCGCAGGCCCCAGTCGAGCATGGCGGAATACTTTTGCGCATCGCCCGCCGCCTTGGCGGCCGTGAGCTGCGGCGTGAGCACCACGCCCAGGGCCACGCCCAGCAGCGCGGTGGGGAACTCCATGAGCCGGTCCGCGTAGAAAAGCCAGGTCACGCTGCCCGGCGTGAGGTACGAGGCGATCTGGGTGTTGATCATCAGCGAGATCTGCGCCACGCCCACGCCCAGCACGGCGGGCCCCATGAGCGCCAGCACGCGGCGCACGCCCGGGTCGGCCCAGGCGGCGTGCAGGGCGCCCCAGGTGACGCCGATGCGCGGCATCAAGCCCAGGCGCATGAGCGCGGGCACCTGCACCGCCAGCTGCAGCACGCCGCCCAGCATCACGCCGCCGGCCATGGCGAAGATCGGCTCGATGCCGCGCGCCTCCAGCTGCGGCGCGCCCAGCCAGGCGGCGGCGATCATGCAGACGTTGAGCAGCACCGGCGAGGCGGCGGGCACGGCGAAATGCCGCCAGGTGTTGAGAATGCCCGCCGACAGCGCCACCAGCGACATGAAGCCGATGTAGGGGAACATCCAGCGCGTCATGAGCACGGCGGCGTCGTAGGCCCCGCCGCTCTGGCGCAGGCCGCTGGCCAGCAGCCAGACCAGCACGGGCGCGCCCAGCACGCCCAGGATGCAGGTCAGCAGCAGCACCCAGGCCAGGGCGGTGGCGACGGCGGAGATGAGCTTCTTGGTGGCCTCCTCGCCCTGCTGGGTGCGGGTGGT
>Ga0206116_1001748_pt1 | contig 10508 bp, 8 predicted proteins | sample 3A1Ametagenome_FD_178000 | JGI IMG/M metagenome (GOLD analysis project Ga0206116, IMG submission 178000) | Enriched microbial communities from leaf-cutter ant dump, University of Wisconsin, Madison, United States - 3A1A | ecosystem: Environmental > Terrestrial > Nest > Insects nest > Nest dump...
GATACCAGACCAGGCTCTTGACGTTGACGCGCTCCCAGATGCCGACGAGGGTCGGCTTGCCGTCCGGACCGGGCTTGGTGCCCATGTCGAGCCAGCTCGGCTGATACTGGGCCTTGAGATAATCGGTGCCGAGGACGCTTGCGAGGTCGACGAGCTTGCCGGTCTTGGAGAAGTTGCCCATCAGGCCGGGCTGCGGAAAGTCCACGAGGTCCGGTGTGTTGCCGGCATCGACGCGGGTGGCGATGGTCGCCTCGAACTGCTTGGAGCTGGCGTACTGGATGTCGATGCCGGTCTGCTCCTCGAAAGCCTTGATGTTCTGGTTGAACTTGACCTCGTCGGCGTCGGCGAAAGCGCCGAAGGCCGTGACGACCGTTCCCTTGTATTTGCCGGCGAGCGCATCCGTCAGTTCCTGCGGCATTGCCGGATCGGCATGAGCGGGCGTCGCAAGCGCCGAAGCGGCCAGCAGGGCGCTGAAAATGAGAGTTCTGGGTGAAGCCGACATTGTATCCCTCCCTTGATCGTCGCCCCGATGGCCGCTTGAAGGCAGGCACAGCGAAGGGTTCCGGCTCCATAGGCAAGCCGGCCCAAACATCGACGAGTGCGACGTGACGTGGTGTGGGGGCGATGATCCTGTTTGCATCGCGCACGCGACACAACTGGATGGTTTCCATCTCCGTCCCGAGTGGCTATATACCCTCGATGTCCATCGATGGTCAACGCAAATTGTCTATCGATGGACAAAAGTGGATGCCGTGGCGAAATCAGTTGGAGTGGTGATGTCGACGATCAAGACCGTGGCCGAGCGCGCCGGCGTTTCCCTGAAAACGGTGTCGCGGGTGTTCAGCGCTCCGGACACGGTGTCGGAGGCGATGCGCACGCGCGTTCTGCAAGCTGCCGCGGAACTCGACTTCATTCCCGACCGACGCGCCCAGGCCATGCGCTCCGGACGCTCGGGCGTGATAGGCCTCCTGACCGATGTCGCGGCGTCGACGCCGTGTTCCATCGACATCGTGCGGGGGGTCGAGGAAGCGCTGGCCGAGCGAGACATGTCGTTGCTGATCGGCAGCATGGAGAACCGGGCGGAAAGCTCCGATTCCATCTTGCGCAGCTTTCGCGCGGTTCGCGTCGAGGGGGTCATCTACGCGGCGACCTATCACCGCGAGATCCATGACTTCGCGCCGCTTCGGCTGCCGAGCGTCATGGTCAACTGCTTTTCGCACAGCCGCGATCTCCCGACCGTCATCCCCGATGAGGAAGGGGGCGGTTTCAGCGTCGGCGTTCATCTCATCGGCCTCGGCCATCGCCGGATCGCCTATCTGACGCTGTCGCCCAACATCGAGGCGACGCAACTGCGTCTTGCCGGCCTGAAGCGCGCGCTGCGCGAGGCCGGTCTCGACGTGCCGCCGGATCTCGCGGTACCCGGCCAATCGCGCGCCGGCACCTTCGACCGGGAGGAAGCCTTCGTCGCGGCGCGCCGCCTCCTCGACCGGCCCGATCGGCCGACGGCCGTCTTCTGCGGCAATGACGAGATGGCGATGCAGGTCTATCACGCTGCCGCCGAACTCGGTCTGGTCATCCCGCGCGATCTCTCCGTCGTCGGCTTCGACGACCATCGTCTGTTTTCCGAGGGGCTGAGGCCGGCCTTGACCACCGTCGCATTGCCCTACGTCCGGATGGGCAACGTCGCCGTCGGCGTGCTTCTCGATGAGAAAGCGGATCCGTCGAAGCCGAAGACGCGACTGATAGAGGGGCCTCTGGTCGTCAGGCAATCGACGGCAGCGCCGGGCCGCGCCTGACCCAGCTGGGCATCGCGGATTGTGGTGGCATCCTGCGTCACGGTGGGCGTTTGGCGCCGGATCTCGCCGCGGATGCGGGTGGACAGCCGTCCAGCGGGACGCCATGCTGGCTCCCGACCGTTTGATGCCACTGCAAGGACACTCTGAATGCCGTCGTGGGACGAGGAGTTCTCAAAACCGGGCTACCGCTATGGCACGGAGCCCAATGGCTTTCTCTTCGAGATGGCGGAGCGCCTCCCGAAAGGCGCCAGGGTGATCGCCGCCGGTGATGGCGAGGGGCGCAACGGCGTTTGGCTGGCGACCCAAGGGCACCACGTTCTGGCTCTTGACGCATCCTCCGTCGGTCTCGCCAAGGCGCGGGCGCTGGCCGACGAGCGCGGCGTATCGCTCGAAACGGCGGTCGTCGATCTCTCCACCTATGCGCCCGAGGCGGCGAGTGCGGACGCGGTGGTGTTGATCTACGTTCACATGCCGCCCGACGTTCGCCGCGCCGCTCACCGCAATCTGGTACGGGCGCTGAAACCGGGCGGACTGATCATCCTCGAAGCGTTCCACCGCAATCAGCTTGGCCGGTCGAGCGGTGGTCCAAAGGACATTTCCATGCTGTTCGACCTGACGCTTCTCGCCGAGGATTTCGGGCCCGACATCCGTGCCATCCATGCCTTTGAGGGCGAGGTCGAGCTCGACGAAGGGCGCGGCCATGTTGGCAGGGGCGCAATCGTCCGCTTCGTCGGCGCCAAGGTGTAGCTTTCCCCTTGCCGCCTAGCCCCGCTCGATGAGCGGGGCCGGACAATGAGAGGGCTCAAGCGCCCGCCTGCGGCACCGGCAGGACGATGACCGACGCGCCCGCGGGGACGCGATTGTAGAGATCGACGATGTCTTCGTTCATCAGGCGGATGCAACCCGACGACATGGCCTTGCCGATCGAGGCTGGCTCGTTGGTACCGTGGATACGGTAGAGCGTGTCCTTGCCGCCCTCGAACAGATAGAGCGCGCGGGCGCCCAGCGGGTTGCCTTCGCCACCTTCCATGCCGCCGGCCCATTGGGCGTAGCGTTGGGGATCGCGGGCGATCATATCGCGGGTCGGCGTCCAGCGCGGCCACTCGCGCTTGTAGGCGACCCTGGCTCTGCCGGACCACTCCATGCCGGCCTTGCCGACGCCGACGCCATAGCGGAGGGCCTTGCCGTCTTCCTGCACCAGGTAAAGATAGCGGTTGGCCGGATCGACGACGATGGTGCCGGGTGCGGCGCCCGTCGGATCGTCGACCAGCTGGCGCCGGTACTGCGGCGGTGGGACGGTGATCTCGGCGGCCGGGCCTGCGGCCGACATCGCCGGCAGGGGCGGCATTGCCGGTCCGTAGGGCGAGCTGACGCAAGCGGCGAGCAGCAGCGGGGCGAAGGCAAAGAGCGCTGCGAGTCTCATTGGGCGTCTCCTGCCTGGCGGCTGCGGGCCTCGGCGATCGCTTCGCGGAAGCCATCGTAATCGAGGGTGGAGGCGAGGAGCGGTCCGATCAGGTAGGTCGGCGTGCCCTGGAGGCCGAGCGCATCGGCCTGATCCATGTTGCGAGCGAGCAGTTCAGTGATCTCCTTCTTCCTGGTTTCTAGGTCGGTGTTGAGGCGCGGAATGTCGATGCCGGCCGCTGCAAGAGCCTTTTCCATGTCCTCTTGCGACACGGCGCGGCCGGAAATGGACATGAGAGCGTGGTGAGCACGCTCGTAGGCGCCTTGGTAATGGGCGGCCAAGGCCATCCGGGCGCCATAGACCGAGGCCTGCGACAGGATCGGCCAGTCCTTATAGACGAGGCGGATGTTGCCATCCTCGCGGACGGCGCGGGCGAGGTCCGGCTCGGCCTTCTTGCAGAAGGGGCAATTGTAGTCGGAGAAGGAGACGATGGTGAGGTCTCCCTTGGGGTTGCCGCCCTCTGGGGCGGCGGGATCGTGAAGAAGATCGTCGAGGCTCACCTCGGCGGCCAACGCCGGCAAGCTTCCCATGCCGATGGCGGCAGCCAGCGCGGTGCCGGCTCCTGCGAGAAATGTGCGTCGTTGCATGGAAATCCTTTCGTGCGAGTCTCAGGTAGCAAGGCGAGTGGTCAGATCGGCGGCATTGATGGCGCCGATGAGGCGAGAGCCGGGAATTTCCCGCCCGCTGGTGTCGAGCAGGAACAAGGCCGGCGGCCCGATGACGCGGAAACGCGCCATCAGCTTCTCGGCCTCGGCGGTCTGAGCGGTGATGTCGACGAAGATTCTGGGCGTGCGCGCGAGGCGATCGCGTAGGCCGGCCTCGGCGAGCACCTTCTCGTTGGACTTGCAGACCGTGCACCAGTCGGCCGTGAACAGAATGAGCACCGGTTTGCCGGCGGTTGCCTCGGCGGCGAAGGCGCGGTCGAAGTCGGCCGGCTGGGTCATACGCAATGTGACGGCCTGTTCCGCTTCGCGACCGGTGACGAAGGCGAGCGGGCGCAATGGATCGCCGCTGCCGCCTGCCGCGCCAACGATCAGCACCGCGCCATAAAACGCCGCCGAGAGGCCGATCGCCTTGGACAGTCGTGCGTTCCAGGGGCTGGCGCTATCCAGTCGATCGAAGGCGCCGAGGAATGTGGCGACGATGACGCCCCAGGCGCCCCAAAGCGCCAGCCCTGCCGGGGGCGGCAGGAGACGCGCGACCAGCATGACGGCCACGCCTAGAAAGATCAGGCCGAAGAGGCGTCGGAAGCCGTCCAGCCAGGGGCCGGCCTTGGGCAGGAAGCGCGCGCCGAAGGTGCCAGCCAGCACCAGCGGCAGGCCCATGCCGAGCCCGAGGGCGAACAATGCGGTGCCGCCGCGCACGGCATCGCCGGTGTCGATGGCATAGAGCATGGCCGCGGCCAGCGGCGGGGTGACGCAGGGGCCGATCACCAACGCCGAACCGAAGCCGATGAGGGCCGCGCCGCCCAGCGAGCCGCCGCGCACGGGAAGGGCGGCGATCCGCGTCGCAATGAAAGACGGCAGCGCCAGCTCGAACAAGCCGAACATGGCGAGCGCCAGCGCGACGAAGATGGCGGCCGAAAGACCCAGTACCAGCGGTGTCTGCAACAGGACCTGCAGATTGGCGCCGCTCCAGCCGGCGACGAAGCCGGCAAGGCCGTAGGCCGAGGCCATGGCCAGAACGTAGGTGGCCGAAAGCGAGAACCCACGCCGGATCGAACGCTGTCCCGCTCCAACCAGAATGCCCGAGAGGATGGGGATCATCGGGAAGACGCAGGGCGTGAAGGCGAGCAGCAGCCCGAAGCCGACGAAGGCGGAGATGACGGCGAGACTGCCGCTCGACATAGCCGTGTCGGCCTCTCGATCGACACTGCCTTGTGGCGTGCTCGGTGCCGGGGCAGGCGGATCGGCGACATCGGCCAGCAGAGAGGCGCGTGGCCGTTGGGTGACCACGAGTGAGGTGAGATCGACCAGGCTCCGGACCGGCGGGTAGCAGATGCCGGATTCGGCGCAGCCCTGATAGGTGACGTCCAGAACGCCGCTTGGCGGCAAGTCGGGCACCGTCAGCGCGACGGCGCGGTGGTAGACCTCGACCTTACCGAAGTTGGGATCGTCCTTGGTTTCTCCAGGCGGTGGGGCGAGGGCGAGATCGCGGCCATCGAGCGAGGCCTTCAAACTGTCGCGATAGAGATAGGCGCCCGGCGCCACCGTCCAAACAAGACGCAACGCGCTTTCTCGACTGGCTGAGAGGACGAACACCTTGTCGGCCGGAGCTGGCGTTTCGGCCTTGGCAGCGAGCGGAAAGAGCACAAGCGGCAGCAGGAGGATGGGGAGCCATCTCGCCTTGATCGAAAAATGCATGCCGCCGGTCGCCTCGCTGATTCCACTGGACAAGACGCATAGTGTCGCCCGACCTTAAGCCAGCCTTAAGGCAGGCAAGGTCCATCGGGGCCAACGTGGTGGCCTGGGAAGGAGCGCGATGCGCATCTTGGTGGTCGAGGACGATCCGGTGCTGGCCGACGGGCTGAAGGTTGGGTTGGGGCTGGCTGGCTCGACGGTCGACGTGGTGTTCACGGCGGCCGACGCGCGGGCCGCTCTCTCAGCCTCTCGGTTCGACGCGGTGGTGCTCGACCGCATGCTGCCCGATGGCGCCGGCCTCGACATTCTCGCCGATCTCAGGCGGCAGGGCGATGCGACGCCGGTGCTGCTGCTTACCGCCCTCGACGAGACATCCGACCGGATCGTCGGCCTCGATGCCGGCGCCGACGACTACCTCGGCAAGCCCTTCGATCTCGACGAGCTGGCCGCCCGGCTGCGTGCCATCGCCCGCCGCCGCGAGGGACGGGCTGCCCCACTGCTCGAGGCTGCCGGTATCGTGCTCGACCCGGCCACCTCGATCGTCACGGTGGGTGGCAAGGCGGTGTCGCTGTCGCGGCGGGAGTTCGCAGTGCTTTCGGCACTGATGGAGTGGCCCGGCGTCATCCGCTCGCGCACCGAACTGGAGGACCGTCTCTACGGCTGGCAGGAGGAGGTGGAAAGCAACGCCGTCGAGGTTCACATCCACAACCTGCGGGCCAAGGTCGGTCGGATGGTGATCGAGACCGTCCGAGGGCTCGGCTACCGGCTCAAGGCTGATCCATGACGTCTCTCCGCCGCCGCCTGTTCCTGCTGTTGATATCTGCCACCGCCGCGATCTGGTTATGCGCGGTCGGTTGGATCTACTTCGCCAACCGGGCCGAACTGGAGCATGTGCTCGACACCCGCCTTCAGGAGGCGGCGCGCATGGTCCATTCCATGGTGGCAAGTTCCAACCTGGAGACCGGTGGTGCGGCCGCCATCACGACCGCCGAATTCACCTACAATCGCCAACTGTCCTGCCAGATCTGGTCGCTGAGCGGCCGCCTGCTTGCGAGGTCCGGGGGCGCGCCCGAGGGCAATCTGGCCGAGGAGCTGGAGGGCTTTTCCGACCGCCGGGTGAATGGCGAGATGTGGCGCGTCTATACAGTGGTCGATTCCGTGCATGGCGTGCGGGTCGCGGTGGGAGATCGCATCGGTCTGCGTGTTCGGCTGGCGCGCGATCTGATCGTCGGACTGGTCGGGCCGGCACTGATGACGGTGCCGCTGCTCGGCCTGATGATCTGGGCCAGCCTCGGACGGGGGCTGGCGCCGCTCCGCCGGATCGCTGGCGAGATAGCCGCCAGGAACGGCGACGACGTCAGTCCGGTGGCCGGCAGGGGCGCTCCCGACGAGGTGCGGCCGCTGGTCGACGCGCTGAACGGCCTCTTCGCCAAGGTGGAAGCGGCGCGCCGCCACGAGAAGGAGATGACCGCTTTCGCGGCCCACGAGCTCAGGACGCCGCTCGCCGGCCTGAAGACGCAGGCACAGGTGGCGCTGGTGGCCAGGGATGCGCCGACCAGGGATGGCGCGCTCCGGCAGATCATCGCCTCGGTCGACCGCGCCAGTCGTCTCGTCCGGCAGCTCCTGTCACTGGCGCGGCTGGAGGCGCTGCCGGAGGTCGAGCCCGATGCCGGCAGGCTGGACCTCGGCGCTCTTGTTCGCGAGGTCGTCGGCGGTGTGCCGCATCAGGCGGACATAACCGTGACGATCGACGCGGCACTCGATGGGCTGACAGTCCGGGCCGATCGCGACAGTCTATATCTCATCCTCCGCAACCTCGGCGAAAACGCTGCCGAACACACGGCCCCGCCCGGACGCATCGCTTGGACGGCGCTGCCGGACGGCTGCGGCCTCGCCATCGAAGACGAGGGCCCAGGCATTCCCGATGACGAACTCGCCGAGGTGACGCGCCGGTTCTTTCGCGGACGTTACAAGAAGGGGGCGGGCAGCGGTCTCGGCCTGACCATTGCCGATCTGGCCGCCCGGCGGATCGGGGCGACGCTGAGTTTCGCAAACCGGACGGGCACGCGCGGCCTGAGGGTGGAGATCCGCTTTTCCAAGGCTGCCCTCGTCGATGCGGCCCCCGAGCGAACGATATCCTGACCCAGGCCCTCAGCGGGTCGGTGACCTCAAGCACGCTCGGCTCTCTGGCCGTGCTGCGAAGTGGCCTGGTTGCCGCTAGGAGCCGGAGCCTTTGCTCGACAGCGGGCCGATACCGCGCATTGTCGCCCGCAGCGGCGCGAGGTCCGACAGCTCGCAATAGGCGCCGTATAGCCTCTGGTAGCGCGCGGACCGCTCCGTGTCAGGATGGAAAAGGCGCCGGGCACGCGCGCCGAAGCGCCTCGCCCCGTCCTGGAAATCGGCGACGACACCGGCTGCTACGGCTCCATGGATGGCCGCCCCGGTCGCCGTGGCGTGAGGAATCGTCGGCACTTCGATGTCCCTGCCGAGAATGTCCGCCATGATCGCCACCAGCAGGGGATTGGCTTCGGCAAGGCCCGACGTCATGACGACGCGCCGCATGTCGAGACCGCCGGCCGCGGCCAGATCCAGAACTCGGCGCGTTCCGTAGCAGAGCGCCTCCATCAGCGCCCGGTAGATGCCTGCCGCAGTGGTATCCAGATCAAAGCCCATCAGAAGTCCGGACAGGCGCGAGTCGGCATGGGGAACGCGGTTCCCGTTCCACCAGTCGAGCCCGACAAGGTGGTTGTCGCCGGGGGCGAGTGTCGCGGCTTCGGCGTTGTAGGCGGCAAAACTGGCCGCGAGGTCGGAACCGCGCGGAAAGGTGCGGACGAACCAGGCGAGAATATCGCCGAAGGCCGCCTGTCCCGCCTCATAAAGCCACAGGTTGGGCAGGGAGCCTCCATGGGCCATGCCTTCCAGGCCGGCCGGCAATGCAAGGCGCCGATCGGCCAGAAAGAGATAGGCGGCCGACGTTCCGAGAGCGCCCACCACGGTGCCGTCGTCGACGGCGCCGACAGCCGGCAGAACCGCGTGCGAGTCGATGATCGCCACCGCCACGGTTGCCGGCCCCTCGATGCCGGTACGGCGTCGCCACTCCTGATTGAGCGCACCGGCCGGGCTGCCGGCCGGCAGTGGCCGGGCGAGGCGGGCATCGAGGCCGGGCACGATATCGGAGGGATAGCCATCAGCGGCCGAGTATTGGGCCTTGTACGCTGCGAAGCCGAGATTGCGGGCCTCGCAGCCGGTGAGCCGCAACACCATCCAGTCGCCCGCCTCGATGAATCGTTCGGACCGCGCCCAGATCTCCGGTGCCTCGTTCGCCAGCTGTGCGGCCTTGGCGAGCAGCCATTCGCCCGACACGCGTCCACCGAAATCGTCGAGGAAGGCACCGCCCGCGGCGTTGATTTCGTCGGCATAGCGCTGCGCGGAGCCGTGCTTCCAGAGCTTGACGTAAGCATGCGACTCGTTCGGCATCAGCTCCGACAAGGGAGTGCCGTCCGCCATTGCCGGCAACGGCGACGATGCGGTGAAATCGATGCCGATCGACAGGATCTCTCGCCCTTGCCCGAGGCGCTGCAGCACTTCCTCGGCGGCCGCAAGATAGTCGCCGGCATCCTGAAGGGCGAAGCCGGGCGGCAGAGGGGTACCGTCAGCCAGCGTTCCGCTCATCACGCCATGGCGGTAGGAGGAGGCGTGATGATCAACGGCTGCGCCCGAGTCGGCGTCTATGAGCACGCCGCGTACCGATAGCGTCCCGAAATCGAGGCCGATGAGATAACGCACGCCCATGCCGCCACTCCCACAATCGACACCAGAGCTTGGTCGGCGTCGCGAACTTCTCTATGTTCTGGTATGTCTGCGCACGATCAAAAGTCAACATGATTTTGTATTTTTTTATACATAAGTGGCGATGGAAATGCCGTTTGGCGCATTAGCGAATGCGACCATCGGCGATATGGGTTGAGCGAGAGAAGTTGGAGATCGGCCAGAGGCGGCAAGTATCCTGCCGGGCGCGGCTACGGGGTGCCGGCCAGCATCGGGAAAGGCCATCTCCGCTCGGAGCATTCTGCTCTTTGAAGTCGCGAAGGGGGGCGGCAGCAACGGCGTCTTGCTCGGCATCGAGCTGAGCCTGCCTGCGCCGGCGGCAGCCGCAGAATGGAGCGGCGAGCCGATATGCCCGCGCTAGATGGCCGGCCGGAAGTTCCGGCCGGCTGTTGGTCGTCTGTTGCCACGCCGCGTTGAACCGAAGCTCCAGCGGCGGCAGGCTCCTACTCAGGCCAGCGGTCGGTAGTCCACGTCGTAGCCGAAGTAGCGGGGGCCGACGAGACCGATGCCCTGCGGCGTGCGCCAGAGCGGGTTGCAGGGCAGCGCCAGCACCTTGAGACGAAGACCGTAGCGAAGCGCATCGGCGGTGACGGGGTTGCCGCTTTCCGCCTCGAGGGCCGTGATCAGGTCGGGCGTCGTGACGATGATTTCGCCGTCGCGCTCGGCCACCAGGAACTCGTTCTGGAAGTCGAGACGGAAGTCGTGTCCCTTCCACTCCTCGACGCCCTCGAAGCGGGCCTTGCCGCGGGCAAAGCCACCCACGGTGCGCCGCTCGATGTCCTTGATGCGACCATGGAAGATGACCTGGGCGTCCAACTCGTCGACAATCGCCGCAACGGGGTCGCGATGGCCGGCCCGCGCTCCGCGCAGCGTCTCGCCGAGCTTGGCGGTCAGGCTGAGCGTGCCGCGCACCACGCACTTCTTGGCGGTGGCGCCGTCCATGGAATAGAAGGCGAGCAGGGCCGAACCGCCCATTTCCACCGTGGCGGCGCGGGCCAGCCGTTCGGTCCAAGCGTTGGAGACGGTGTCCAGCACCAGTGAGTTGCCCTTGTCGTCGCAGAG
>Ga0206116_1001750_pt1 | contig 10506 bp, 8 predicted proteins | sample 3A1Ametagenome_FD_178000 | JGI IMG/M metagenome (GOLD analysis project Ga0206116, IMG submission 178000) | Enriched microbial communities from leaf-cutter ant dump, University of Wisconsin, Madison, United States - 3A1A | ecosystem: Environmental > Terrestrial > Nest > Insects nest > Nest dump...
AGTTCGTCAAGCACCACCTGCTCGTTCTGCGCGGCCTCGTCATAGCGTTTTTGATACCAGCGGTTCAGGCGCAGCGCGCTTTCACGCTCGCCCGGCAGCCACTGCTCGACGGGCGCGAGCGGCAGGAGCTCCAGCGCCAGCGCGGCGGCGGCCTTCTTGCGCGCCGCCAGCCAGGGCGGCGCGGCCAACACGCGGGGCAGTTCTTCGGGCAGGGCCAGCTTGCTCGGCCCGGCCAGCAGCGCCACCAGGTCGTCGATGATGGCCTGCGCCGCGCCGCCCAGCCAGGGACGCAACGCATCGACGCTGCCCGAGTGTGTTTGCAGCAGTTGTTTGAGGTGCGTGGTGTACAAGCCTGCCTCTCTGCCGCCCGCAGCGGCCACGCGCGCCAGCGCGGCGATGGCAGCCAGCGGCCAGCGCTGCGCCACCTGATCGAGCCGAACCAGCGCGGCCTTGGCACCGCTGTAGACCTTGGGATTGCCCGCAGCCTTGGCCAGCACGGCCACGGCCTCGGGCGTGCCGATGGCGGCCAGGGCCTCCGCCGCCGCGCCCCATTCCACGCCGGGGGCCAACGCGGGCAAGGCGTCGGTGCCGCGCTCGACCAGCAGGGTCGCCACCATGGGGCTTTGCGACCAGAAGTTGCGCAGCCCGCCCGGCTCCACCTTGGCCGCGGCCGCCAGCGCGGCGCGGTCGGTGGCGGTAAGCAGCAGCCAGTGGACGGTGGCGGGCGCATCCGCAGCGGCGGCCCATTGCAGTGCCAGCGCGTTGGAGAGCGCAGGCCGGTCGGGCAGCAGCAGCGCGGCAATCGGCTGGCGCGCCGGGTGCAGGCCGGGCACGGCGGCTTCGATGCGGTCGGCGCAGGCCGCCCACACGTCCTGCGGCGCGGCGGCGAGGTGGCGGCGCAGCGCCGCTTCGCCGCCGCCGAAGGGGCAGCGCAAGCCGCCGCCCATGGGGCTGCTGACGATGGCGCTGGCGCTGGCGCTGGCGCTGCCGGCGTGGACGTGGAGAGCGCGGTCATAGGCGTGGTTGATCTGCAAGCCCTGGGCCGCCGCCAGGTAGATGTCCACCGCGCCGGGCAGGCCGTATTGCCCGACGAGGTAGTCCACGGCGACAGGGGCGACAGCCTTGTGCTCGTCGTAGATACGCATGCCGTCGAAGGCGAATGCGAGCAGCAGCGCATCGGCCTCGATGTCCTGCGCTGGCTGCGGCTGTTGCAGCCGCTCTTGCATGCGCTGCAAGACCGGATGCAGCGCGACGTCGGTAGCGTCGCTGTCTATGACGAACTGGGCCTCGGCACACCGCTCGCGCACCGACTGCCATGCGGCCAGCGTTGCCTCTGCCGTGCAAGGTGCCACTGCCTGCGGATGGCGGCGGGTGGCATAGGCCAGGGCGCGCGCTTCAGGCGGCAGGAGCAATGGCTCGCCCTGGGCCAGCCAAGGCGGCACGCCCTCGGGTGCTTGCGGGGCTGGAGCGGCAGGGCTTGGGGCAGGTGAAGGTGCGGGCTCAGGCGCGACAGCCGGGGCCGGGGACTCGCGCACCGGCTTGGGCGCCGCCGCTCCGATGCTGGCGCCTGGGGCTACGCCCGCTTCGGCATAGCCCTTGCCGGTTTTCTCGGCCACCAGCTTGGCCAGCGCCGCGCTGGCCTTGGCTTCGTCGGCAAAGTCCTTGGTCTGGCCCTGCCCCGCCGTGCCGATGCGGCCCCAGCGGATGTTCAGGCTGCTGCCGGACTGCTCCACCTCCCAGAATTTGCTGGAAGCCCCCTCGACCAGTTCAAAGCGTCGCATCTACGTGTGTCCCTCACGGTGCAAAAAACGCAGAGCATAAATCAGCGCCCAAACTATCCGGGTCTTTTTGGCCTCCAGCGCTTGTCCAGCAAGCGCAGGCAGCTATCAATCTTGGGGTGGCACCAGCGCCTGCAGTACGGCGCGCAAAGGTTCGGGCACCGGCACGGGGCGGCGCGTGGCGCGGTCCACGTACACGTGGATGAAATGGCCGGCGGCGGCGGTGAGCGGCTCGCCCTGCGCGAACAGCCCCACCTCGTAGCGCACGCTGGAACCGCCCAGCCGCGCCACGCGGATGCCCGCCTCCACCGTCTGCGGGAAGGCCAGCGGGGCGAAGTAGTTGCACTGGGTCTCGATCACGAGGCCGATGGTCTCGCCCGCGTGGATGTCGAGCACGCCCTGGTCGATCAGGTGCGCGTTCACGGCCGTGTCGAACCAGCTGTAGTACACGACGTTGTTCACGTGGCCGTACACGTCGTTGTCGGCCCAGCGCGTGGTGATGGGCCGGAACGCGCGGTAGGCGCTGCGCGGCTGCGGCGCCGGGCGGGCGGGGGCGGAAGGTGCTGCGGTCATGGCCGCACATTCTGCCAGCGCCGGTGGTACTGCCAGGCCACGCGCCAGGTATTCAACTGGGCCTGCACCGTGTCCTCCAGCGCGCGGCCGTAGCCCCCGGCCATGGCGAAGGCCACGGGGATGCGCCGCTGCCAGGCCCAGTCGAACACGCGCCGGTCGCGCGCCTCCAGGCCGTCGTGCGTGAGGGCGAGCCGCCCCAGCCGGTCGCCCTCGTGCGGGTCGGCGCCCGCCAGGTAGAACACCAGTTGGGGCGTGAAGCGCTGCGCCAGCGTGTCGAGGGCCTGCTCCAGCGCTTGCAGGTAGTCCGCGTCCGTGCAGCCGTCGGGCAGTTCGACGTCGAGGTCGCCGGGCTCCTTGCGAAACGGGAAGTTGCGCGCCCCGTGCAGGGACAGCGTGAACACGCTGTGGTCGCCCCCGAAGATGTGCGCCGTGCCGTTGCCCTGGTGCACGTCCAGGTCGATCACCGCCACCTGGAGCGGCGCGGCGCGCCGGCCCGCCGCGCGCGCGTATTCCACCTGCATAAGGCGCGCAGCCACCGCCACGTCGTTGAACACGCAGAAGCCGCTGCCCTTGCCGGCATACGCATGGTGCGTGCCGCCGGCCAGGTTGCCCGCCACGCCCTCGCGCAGCGCCACGCGGCTGGCCGCCACCGTGGCACCCACGGAGCGCCGGGCGCGCTCGGCCATGGCCGGGCTCCAGGGGAAGCCGATCTCGCGCTGCGCCTGCGGCGCCAGGGCGCCGTCGGCCACCGCGTCGATGTAGGCCGGGGTGTGGGCCAGGGCGAGCTCGCTGTCCGAGGCCGGCGGGGCCACCTGCAGCGACACCCCGGGCAGGTCCTGCACGATGCGGTCGCGCAGCATCCGGTACTTGGCCATGGGAAACCGGTGGCCTTCGGGCAGGGGCAGCACGAAGTGGTCGGCGTAATAGGCATGCATGACGCGATTGTGGCAAGCGGCCGGTTTCTGGGGCGCCGCCCCTAATTTGCTGCACCGCAACAGAAACCGCTTGCAATACAGCGGCAAGTGCCTAAAATTCGTTCCATGCTGCACTGCAACATGACTGACAGGTCAGAGCCAGCGCAGATGTCCGAAAACCACCCCGGCCCCTGGGCCCCTATTTTTCTGGAGATATGACATGACGCTGACCGCTGAACAAATCCTGGCCTCCCACAAAGCCAACATCGAAACCCTGTTCGGTCTGACCACCAAGGCCTTCGAAGGCGTGGAAAAGCTGGTCGAACTGAACGTGACCGCCTCGCGCGCCGCCCTGTCGGAAGCCGCCAACCATACCCAGGCCGTCCTGGGCGTGAAGGACGCGCAGGAACTGCTGGCCCTGCAAGCCGGCCTGTTCCAGCCCCTGGCCGAGAAGACCGCCGCCTACAGCCGCCACCTGTACGACATCGCTTCGGGCACCGGCGCCGAGTTCGGCAAGGCCTTCGAAGCCCAGGCGACGGACGCCCAGAAGGCCTTCACCAACCTGGTGGACAGCGCCGCCAAGAACGCCCCCGCCGGTTCCGAAACCGCCGTGGCCGTGATGAAGAGCGCCGTCTCCGCCGCCAACAACGCTTTCGAATCCGTGCAAAAGGCCGTGAAGCAAGCGTCCGACGTGGCCGAAGCCAACTTCAACGCCGTGGCCAGCACCGCTGCCAACGCCGCCAAGACGGCCGCTCCCCGCAAGCGCTGAGCCCAGACCAGCGGTCTGGAGTGCAAGCTCTAGACCGTTTTGAGGGAATACCCTGATAATCCCTTCACGCGCTGCAACTCACCGTTGCAGCGCACCAGTTGTCTCCTTGGATCCTCTCGAAACCCCCGTTTCAAGGATCCTTTTAAAGCCCGGTTCTATGACCGGGCTTTTTTTTGCCCCGCCGGAGCGCAGGCGTTTATTAAGAATAATTCGCGTTTGGACCTATCATGGGTCCGTTCGTTACAACCCCGAAAGACGCATCCCATGTCGAAGACTGTGAAAGCCCTGCTGGGCGCCTGCGCACTGGCAGCCGCCGCCGGCACCGTTTCTGCCCAGGACCAGGTGGTCAACCTCTACTCGGCCCGCCACTACTCCACGGACGAGGCGCTGTACACCGGCTTCACCAAGGCCACCGGCATCCGCATCAACCGCGTGGACGCCGACGACGCGGGCATTCTGGCCCGCCTCAAGGCCGAAGGCACGGCCTCCCCCGCCGACGTGATCCTGCTGGTGGATGCGGCCCGCCTGTACAAGGGCGAGGTGGACGGCCTGTTCCAGCCGATCAAGTCGCAGCTGCTCAACGACGCCATTCCGGCCAACCTGCGCAGCGCACCGGCCGCCGACGGCGGCATTTCGTGGTTCGGCCTGTCCACCCGGGCGCGCGTGATCGTCTACAACAAGGCCAAGGTGAACAAGGCGGACGTCGATACCTACGAAGAGCTCGGCGACCCCAAGAACAAGGGCAAGCTGTGCATCCGCTCCGGCTCGCACCCCTACAACCTGAGCCTGTTCGGCGCCGTGACCGAGCACATGGGCGAGCAGAAGGCCGAAGCCTGGCTCAAGGGCATGGTCGCCAACCTGGCGCGCCCCCCCAAGGGCGGTGACACCGACCAGATCAAGGCCGTGGCCGCCGGCGAGTGCGACATCGCCGTCAGCAACAGCTACTACCTTGCCCGCCTGATGCGCTCCACCAAGCCCGAGGACAAGGCGGTGGTCGACAAGGTGGCCGTGGTGTTCCCCAACCAGGAATCCTGGGGTACCCACCTGAACATCGCCGGCGGCGCCGTCGCCAAGCACGCCAAGAACCAGGCCAACGCGGTCAAGTTCCTGGAATACCTGGCCAGCCCGGAAGCGCAGAACTACTTCGCCAACGGCAACAACGAATGGCCGGCCGCCAAGGGCGTGGCGCTGGACAACCCCGCCCTCAAGACCATGACCGGCGGTGCGCCCTTCAAGAGCGAGACCATTCCGATCAGTGCCGTGGGCGCCAACATGACCAAGGTGCAGCAGATGCTGGACCGCGCGGGCTTCCAGTAAGCAGCATACGCCCTGCCCTAGCAACCCGGCAGCGCCGGGTTTTTTTACGGCCATAATTGACGTTTACGTCAACGTCACTCACTGGAGGCATTTCATGGACATCAAGGGCAAGGTATTCATCGTCACCGGCGGCGCATCGGGCCTGGGCGAAGGCACGGCGCGCATGCTGGCCGCACAGGGCGGCAAGGTCGTCATCGCCGACATGCAGGCGGAAAAGGGCGAGGCCGTCGCCGAGGAGATCGGCGGCGCCTTCGTGAAGTGCGACGTGAGCAGCGAGGCCGACGGCCAGGCCGTGGTGGCCAAGGCGGTGTCCCTGGGCAAGCTGATGGGCCTAGTCAACTGCGCCGGCATCGCGCCCGCCGAGAAGACCGTGGGCAAGAACGGTGCCCATGCGCTGGCCGTGTTCAGCAAGACCATCACCGTGAACCTGGTCGGCAGTTTCAACATGATCCGCCTGGCCGCGGAAGCCATGAGCAAGAACGACCCCGAGCCCACCGGCGAGCGCGGCGCATTGATCTCCACCGCCAGCGTGGCCGCCTACGACGGCCAAATCGGCCAGGCCGCCTATTCCGCGTCGAAGGGCGGCGTGGTCGGCATGACCCTGCCCATCGCGCGCGACCTGGCGCGCAACGGCATCCGCAACATGACCATCGCCCCTGGCATCTTCGGCACGCCCATGCTGTTCGGCATGCCCCAGGAAGTGCAGGACGCGCTGGCCGCCGGCGTGCCCTTCCCCAGCCGCCTGGGTACGCCGCAGGACTACGCCCGGCTGGTGCAGCACATCTTCGAGAACGACATGCTCAACGGCGAGGTGATCCGCCTGGACGGCGCGATCCGCCTGGCACCGAAGTAATCACGAGCAGGAATAAGAAAAGGGCTGCATCTTGCGATGCAGCCCTTTTTGTTCTGGCGGAGTGGACGTCTGCCCCACTGGCTGTTCACGTCGTCTCACGCAAGACCGCTACTATAGCAGAACTTTCGGGCTCCGGAAGAACTTTCACCCAATTCGTTTCATCACATCCCACTGCATCTCCGTTGCAGCCGGGAGTCGTGCCGGGAGTCGACCGATTGGGCGGAGGGTTCACTTCTTCCCGATTCTCGTTGTCCAAGCCGGGAGTCGCGACGGTCCCTGCGGCTCCGGGCGGAGGAGCCAAAAGCGGCATTTGGCCATCGCTCGGCTGAACCACCTTGCACCAAGCAGCCCAGTCCACCATCATTGCGCGTCGGCGTTCGAACAAGTCTGATCGCTGGTACGCCTCCTCAACTGCTGATCCCACTGCGTGGGCCAGGGCCAGCTCCCCCATGTCTTTCGGGTAGTCCGTCAGATCGGCGAACCAAGTTCGGAACGTCGAGCGGAACCCATGGACCGTGACGTCGCTGCGCTGCATCCGCTCGAGCACGTTCGACATTGCCATGTTCGACATGGGACGCCCCTTGAATCTCCCAGGAAATACCCATACAGGGTCTAGCCCCCGCACACGCTCCAGGATCTCCAGCATCTCCTTGACCAGAGGCACTCGATGAAGCTTCTTTGCCTTCATGCGCTCCTCTGGAATCTCCCAGATCCCGAGGGCGAAATCGAACTCTTCCCACTTTGCAAAGATCACTTCACCAGTGCGGCAGGCGGTCAAAATCGTGAACTGCAAGGCACGCACCGCAATTCCCTTCTCGACCTGGAGCAAACGATAGAAAGCCCCCACCTCCCTGTACGGCAGCGAAGGGTGATGCTTGACCTTTTTGATTTTCGAGGGAGCAGGCAGTAGCTCTTCCAAATGGCCGTGCCAGCGAGCGGAGTTTTCACCCTCGCGATACCCCATCGTTGCAGCCCACGACAGCACACGTTCAATTCGCTCACGAACGCGGGTCGCAGTTTCCGTCTTGGTCTTCCAGATAGGTTCCAGCACACGCAGTACCAGTTCAGTGGTAATCAAGCGAACATTCATTCTTCCGAATTGCGGGCTCGCGTAGTCGAGTAACGTCTTTTCCCACTGCTTCTGGTGTTTTTCATTGGTCCACGAGTCCTTGTGGCTTTTGATGTACTCCGCAGTGCACTCGTCGAAACTCTTGTTCTTCGCCTGAATAGCCTTTGCTTTTTCGATGGCTTCGGCCTTATGCTGAATGGGGTCGATCCCTTCGATGAGCAGAAGTCTCGCATGGCGAGCAAGCTCGCGAGCCTCCGCAAGACCAACGGTGTGCACCGGCCCCAGACCCATGGCGTGCTCTACCTTGTGCAGCTCGTACCGAAACAGCCAGCTTTTCACCAGCGTCTTCGTGACCTGCAGATAGAGCCCCTTTCCATCCGCATATTTCCCCGGCTTAGAAATACGCGCAACCTTAATTGCAGTCAGTTTCTCAATTCCAGCCATTAAGCTCTCCTGAAAATCCGGATCGGAATTCGCCCGATCCGGCAAGTCCATGAGAACAGCCGAAACCTCGGAGTCAAGTCCGTGGCGGCTGGCAAGAAATAGTGCAATGGGCGTCGGAGGACCGACAGATCACCCCGCATGGACACACGAGAGCGGCACACCTACAGCATGTCTGGCCGCTAAATCGCAAGCTAGTGGAAACTAGCCATTGAGAAAGCCCAAAACGGGGCTAGGGAAGGTCTGCAAAACCCCTGTTTTCATATGCGCCTGATGCCGCCGCGAACATAAGACGGCCAGTTCCCTCGCAAACGGCATCCTGGCACTGATTTCATGCCGCCCGCTGGCATGTTTCAAGCCTGACGGTGCCACTTTTGCGCCATGTAGACGCACTCATCCCTGCGCACCCATGATGCGCCTTCTGGCCATCCACAGATTGCTCAGCGCAAACAGCATCATGAGGCGCGCCGTGTTCTTCTCCAGTCCCCGGTAGCGCACCTTGGCGTACCCGAACTGCTGCTTGATCACCCGGAACGGGTGCTCGACCTTGGCCCTCACGCTGGCTTTGAGCCGCTCGGCCTTCTCCAGCAGTTTGTGAAGCTCGCGCTCTGGATCGAGCGCTTTGCGCTTGCCTGGGCGCATGGCCACGTGCCATTTCGTTTTGCTCGCCTGCATTTCCTGGCGCTTGTCCACGCCCTGGTAGCCGGCATCGCCCCAGGCGTGCTTCTCCTTGCCGTGCAGCAGTCCTGCTGCCTGTGTCACGTCGTTGACGTTGGCGGCCGTGCCGATGACTGTGTGCACCAGGCCTGAGTCGGCATCCACACCAATGTGCGCCTTCATTCCGAAGTGCCACTGGTTGCCTTTCTTGGTCTGGTGCATTTCTGGGTCTCGCTCGCCTTCCTTGTTCTTGGTCGAACTGGGCGCTGCAATGATGGTGGCATCCACGATGGTGCCGGTCTTGAGCATCAGTCCCTGCTGGGCCAAGCCCGTGTTGATGGCAGCCAGCACCTGGGGGGCCAATTGGTGCTTCTCCAGCAAGTGGCGGAAACGCAAGATGGTGGTCTCGTCAGGCACGCGTGCTGCGCCGTCCAGGCCCGCAAAGCGGCGGTACAGAGGCCGTTCGTGCAGTTCTTCTTCCATGGCCGGATCGCTCAGGTTCCACCACAGCTGCAGGCAGTGGATGCGCAGCATGGTCTCGATGGGGAATGGTGGGCGGCCACCCAGGGCCTGGTGCGCGCCGCGGGCAAATGGTGCAATGAGGGCCACCAGTGCCGCCCAGGGCACGACCTGGTTCATCTCGTCGAGGAAGACCTCCTTGCGGGTCTTCTTGGGCAGCGGCTCCAGGCCCAGGGTGAATTGATCCATGAGGGGATTGTCCTGGATGCCTGGCGCTGGCGGCTGCTCAGGTAGGGGAGGTTTTGCAGACCTTCCCTAGGTCCGCCTATAGCACGTGGTGACACAGGCGCGACCTAAGCACAGGTCAAGCCATGAAGTTGCTCTTTTCGCGCTCGCGCTCCACCACTGTCGGCGAGCTTCTCGCATTTCGTTTCAAGCTTGGTTCTACGTGGTGGGCGAGTAGCGGTTCGCTCGATTCTGGGCGCACTCGGAGGCAAAGGTGCACGTTTTGCACAACCCCTCCATGCGAGTAAGGCATGGCAGTTGTGCTCCAGCCAGCACGGCCTCGCGTCGCCGAACCAGTAGAACCACCTCCTCGTCCGTGAGAAGCTGGACTCTGTGCGTCGCGCGTCTCCCGGTTGGCCTCTGAACCACGACATATGCATGACGAAGAACGTGCTCGCCCGTATCCCTGGTGATCGCGATCCTCTGCGCTGAAAGCTCAATCACATCGGACAGGTAGGCCAGATTGATCCGCCGCGTCTTCAGCTCAACCAGGACAAGCCTTCCGTCCCTTCGGCGATAGACCCGGTCAACCTTCGCCGTGATCATCGGACGCCCCGGCGCCCGAAAAATCTGCTCCGAATAGACCAATGTCGCGCACCTCAACTCCAGCGGCATCCAGCCGCGATCACCGCTGAACAACCAAAGTCGCAGCAACCACGCCGCCAGAGCGAGCAGAGTGACCGCAAGAAGGACTTCAGACATCGCGCCGCCCCCCTCCTCTCGCCAAGATGCGGCCAGCCATCCAGACAACTGGTCGAAGCGCCACACGCATGGCGCGCACCAGCAGTGGCCGACCGGCAATACCGCGGCAAACCGCCGGTGCGCTCCGGTAGTAAGCGAGGATCGCACAACGGCCTAACCTGGACGGATGCAACACGCGATCGCGGAACGACCTGAGCACCGCCACCTCACTCCCCTCGCCGTAAACCAGCGTAGCGATGAAGCACCGGCCCTTCCGCTCCAGCTCGCCCTCTTGGAAAAACCGCCGATGCGCCAGGTCTCCACGCGCCATGTCAGCAAGCTGGTTGGCCGATCGACGCCGGCCATACACGTGCTCGAACAGCACAAGCTGCTCGCACACCCCCATCTGCGCGAGTTCGGAGGCGCTCACGCTGTCCCGCGTGGGCGATCGACTCGGCCCGCTCATGGTGCTTTCAACCCTCGGTCAAGCCCTGCGCGCCAGCGGAAGTAGTCTTTGTCAAGCAGGTAGGCGATGAGTGCCGCGGCCCGCTGACGGCGCGTTTTCTGGACCTGCCTTCTGGCTACACCGTACATCAGCGCGAACACGACGAGGGCCGGCAACGCCATCCATTGCAGCGCTATAGCGAAGAAGCCTGCAACGCCGGCAATGACCAGCAAGTCCGCCTCGGTGACCCACCGGCCACCTTCAC
>Ga0206116_1001756_pt1 | contig 10427 bp, 10 predicted proteins | sample 3A1Ametagenome_FD_178000 | JGI IMG/M metagenome (GOLD analysis project Ga0206116, IMG submission 178000) | Enriched microbial communities from leaf-cutter ant dump, University of Wisconsin, Madison, United States - 3A1A | ecosystem: Environmental > Terrestrial > Nest > Insects nest > Nest dump...
TGAACTCCTTGGCGTTGTCGCCCACGTAGGTGAGCATGGCGCGCAGGTCCTTGAGGTCCAGCAGCAGCAGGCCGTTGTCGTCGGCGATCTTGAACACCAGGTTGAGCACGCCCAGCTGCGTCTCGTTGAGGTTGAGCATGCGGCCCAGCAGCAGCGGGCCCATGTCGGAGATGGTGGCGCGCACCGGGTGGCCCTGTTCGCCGAACACGTCCCACAGCGTGGTGGGGCAGGCCGTGGGGGTGGGCAGCGGCAGGCCCCGCTCCTGCAGCGTGGCGGCCAGCTTGCCGCCGATGTTGCCGGGCTGGCTGGCGCCGGTGAGGTCGCCCTTCACGTCGGCCATGAACACCGGCACGCCGATGCGCGAGAAGTTCTCGGCCAGGGTCTGCAGCGTCACCGTCTTGCCGGTGCCGGTGGCGCCGGTGATGAGCCCGTGGCGGTTGGCCAGGCCGGGGAGCAGGTGGCATTCGATGGTGTCGTGCTTGGCGATCAGCAGGGGTTCGGCCATTTCGGGTTTCCTCGGGGGTACGGGTTCAGGCAAAAGTAAAATCGCGCCCAGTAGATTAAATCAATACCAAAGGACTTCTCGTGGCAGGACACAGCAAATGGGCGAATATCCAGCACCGCAAGGGGCGGCAGGATGAAAAGCGCGGCAAGATCTGGACCCGCATCATTCGCGAAATCACCGTGGCCGCCCGTTCCGGCGGCGGCGACCTGTCCGCCAACCCCCGCCTGCGCCTGGCGGTGGACAAGGCCAAGGCGGCCAACATGCCCGCCGACCGCATCAAGTACAACATCGACAAGGCCACGGGCAACGCCGAGGGCCTGACCTACGAGGAAATCCGCTACGAGGGCTACGGCATCGGCGGCGCGGCCATCATCATCGACACCATGACCGACAACCGCGTGCGCACCGTGGCCGAGGTGCGCCACGCCTTCAGCAAGCACGGCGGCAGCATGGGCACCGAGGGTTCGGTGGTGTTCCAGTTCAAGAACGTGGGCCAGCTCATCTTCGCGCCCGGCACCGATGAGGACAAGGTGATGGAAGTGGCCCTGGAGGCCGGCGCCGAGGACGTTGTGACGGGCGACGACGGCGCCATCGAGGTGCTGACCGCCCCCGGCGACTTCGAGGCCGTCAAGGACGCGCTGCAGGCCGCCGGTCTCGCGCCCGAAGTGGCCGAGGTCACCATGCGGCCCGAGAACACCATCGACCTCGAAGGCGAGGATGCCGCGCGCATGCAGAAACTGCTGGACATCCTGGAAGACCTGGACGACACGCAAGAGGTCTATCACAACGCTGCACTATGAAAGTCCTAGTCATCGGAGGCGGCGGCCGTGAACACGCAATGGCCTGGAAGCTCAGCCAGTCCCCCAAGGCCACCAAGGTCTACGTGGCGCCCGGCAACGGCGGCACGGCGCTGAACCCCAAGCTGGAGAACGTCAACATCACCGACGTGCAGGCCCTGCGCGCCTGGGCGCAGGAGCAGAAGATCGGCCTGACGGTCGTCGGCCCCGAGGCGCCGCTGGCCGCCGGCGTGGTGGACGAATTCCGCGCCCACGGCCTGCGCATCTTCGGGCCCACCAAGGCCGCCGCGCAGCTCGAAAGCTCCAAGGCGTTCAGCAAGGCGTTCATGCGCCGCCACGGCATCCCCACGGCCGACTACGACACCTTCACCGACCCGGCAGCAGCCCACGCCTTCGTGGACCGCCTGGGCGCGCCCATCGTCATCAAGGCCGACGGCCTGGCCGCCGGCAAGGGCGTGGTGGTGGCGATGACGCTGCAGGAGGCCCACGACGCCGTGGACTTCATGCTGGTGGACAACAAGTATGGCGTGACGCACAACGAAGGCGGCGCGCGCGTCGTCATCGAGCAGTTCCTGGAGGGCGAGGAGGCGAGCTTCATCGTGCTGTGCGACGGCAAGAACGTACTGGCCCTGGCCACCAGCCAGGACCACAAGCGCCTCAGGGACGGCGACGAAGGCCCCAACACGGGCGGCATGGGCGCGTACTCGCCCGCACCCGTGGTCACGGCGGACGTCCACGCCCGCGCCATGCGCGAGATCATCCTGCCCACCATCCGGGGCATGGAAAAGGACGGCATCCCCTACACCGGCTTCCTGTACGCGGGCCTGATGATCGACGCCAAGGGCCACCCCAAGACGCTGGAATTCAACTGCCGCATGGGCGACCCCGAGACGCAGCCCATCCTGATGCGCCTGAAAAGCGACATGGTGGACGTGATGAACGCCGCCGTGGACGGCAAGCTCGACCAGATGGAACTGCAGTGGGACCGCCGCACCGCCCTGGGCGTGGTCATGGCCGCGCACGGCTACCCCGAGGCGCCGCGCAAGGGCGACGCCATCACCGGCCTGCCGCAGGACGCCGACGACGCCGTGGTGTTCCACGCCGGCACGCAGTTGGCCGACGGCGTGGTCAGCGTGACGGGTGGCCGTGTGCTGTGCGTGACGGTGCTGGGCGACAGCGTCAAGCAGGCCCAGCAGCGCGCCTACGACGTGGCGCGCGGCATCCACTTCGACGGCGCGCAGTACCGGCGCGACATCGGCCACCGGGCGGTGAAGTGACGACGTTCCGCGACTACCTGCTGGGCCTGCAGGCGAGCATCACCGGCGCGCTGGAGGCGGTGGAAGGCGAGGGCGGTGCTCGCTTTCTGGCCGATGCCTGGGAAAAGCCCGCAGGCGAAAAGCTGCAGGGCGACGGCCTCACCAAGATCCTGGAAAACGGCCGTGTGTTCGAGCGCGCGGGCTGCGGCTTCAGCCACGTGCGCGGGCCGCAGCTGCCGCCCTCGGCCACGCAGCACCGGCCCGAGCTGGCGGGTGCGCCGTTCGAGGCCATGGGCGTGTCGCTGGTGTTCCACCCGCGCAACCCCTACGTGCCCACGGTGCACATGAACGTGCGCATGATCACCGCTGGCGGCGCGGCATGGTTCGGCGGCGGCATGGATCTGACGCCGTTCTACGGCTTCGAGGAAGACGCCGTGCACTTCCACCGCATCTGCCGCGATGCGCTTAGTGGCTTCGGCGACGACAAGTACCCGCGCTTCAAGCAGTGGTGCGACGAATACTTCTACCTCAAGCACCGCGACGAACAGCGCGGCGTGGGCGGCGTGTTCTTCGACGACTTTTCCGAACTCGGCCCCGAGCAAAGCCGCGCCATGACCGAAGCCGTGGGCGACGCCTTCCTGGCCGCCTACCTGCCCATCGTGGAGCGGCGCCAGGGCACGCCCCACGGCGAGCGCGAGCGCGACTTCCAGCTCTACCGCCGGGGCCGTTACGTCGAGTTCAACCTGGTGTGGGACCGGGGCACGCACTTCGGGCTGCAGTCCGGCGGGCGCACCGAATCCATCCTGCTGTCCATGCCCCCGCTGGCCGCGTGGTCGTACCAGCGCTCGGATGCATCCGACTCCGCCGAGGCGGCGCTCACGCAGCGCTTCCTGGTGCGGCGCGACTGGGTGTGAAACCCAGCAAAGCTATAATTTCAGTAGCTGCCAGCGCTTGATGCACCTGCGCCAGAGGCCAAAAACACTCCAAAAGTACCGCAGCGCCAAAGCGCAACACCCGGGGCATGCTCCTACTGGTTGCGCGCTGCGATGCACGCTATATTGATTTCACCACCTTCACTGCACGACCTGATGACCACCTCCACCCAATCGGAAACCGCCGCCAAGAAAGACGTCACCAAGCTCCAGCGCGCCATCGTCGATGGCCTGGAAGACGTCAAGGCGCAAGACATCCAGGTCTTCAACACCGAGCACCTCTCGCCGCTGTTCGAGCGGGTCATCGTCGCATCCGGCACCTCCAACCGCCAGACCAAGGCCCTGGCCGCCAGCGTGCGCGACGCGGTGAAGGAAGCGGGCTTTGCCAAGCCCCGCATCGAGGGCGAGGACAACGGCGAATGGATCATCGTGGACTGCGGCCCCGCCGTGGCGCACATCATGCAGCCCGCCATCCGTCAGTACTACCGCCTGGAAGAACTCTGGGGCGACACGCCGGTGCGCCTGAAACTGGGCGCCGCCAAGCCCGCGGCGCCTGCCGCCAAGAAGGCACCGGCCAAGAAGAAGGCCGCCGAGGTGCCCGCACGCAAGCCCGGCAAGCCCAAGGCCACTGCAGCAGAGCAAGCCCCGGCCAAGAAGGCGCCCGCCAAGAAAGCCCCCGCGGCCAAGAAGGCGCCTGCCGCCAAGAAGCCCGCCGTGAAAACCGTGGTGGTCAACAAGCCGGCGGCCAAGAAGGCCCCCGCCAAGAAGGCGGCCGCTGCAGCCAAGCCCGCAGCCAAGAAGCCAGCCGCCAAGAAAGTCCCCGCGCGCAAGAGCAGCAGCTGATGAAGCTGCTGATCGTGGCGGTGGGCCAGCGCGTGCCCGACTGGGCGCAGACCGCCTACGACGATTACGCCAAGCGCTTCCCGCCCGAGCTCAAGGTCGAGCTCAAGGCCGTCAAGACCGAGCCGCGCGGCTCCAAGACGCTGGAAACCCTCTACGCCGCCGAGCGCGAGCGCATCGAGGCGGCCATCCCCCGTGGCACCCGCGTGGTCGCGCTGGACGAGCGCGGCACCAGCCTGACCACCAAGGCCCTGGCCGAGCGGCTCAAGGGCTGGCAGCTGGGCGGCGACGACGTGGCCCTGGTCATCGGCGGGCCGGACGGCCTGGACCCGGCCTTTCGCCAGGCTGCGCACGAGCGCATCCGCCTGTCGGACCTGACCCTGCCGCACGCCATGGTGCGCGTGCTGCTGATCGAGCAGCTGTACCGCGCCTGGTCGGTGAACGCGGGGCATCCGTACCACCGCGAGTAAAACTCATCTTTTCATAGCTGCCAGCGCTTGACTGGCGGGCGCTGGAGGCCGATTTGGCTCAAAATTTCATCTACCTCGCATCCCAAAGCCCCCGCCGCCGCCAACTGCTGGAACAACTGGGCGTGCCGCACGAACTGCTGCTGCCCGGCCCCGACGAAGACGCTGAAGGCCTGGAGGCCGTGCTGCCCGGCGAGGCGCCCACGGCCTACGTCGAGCGCGTCACCGCCCTCAAGCTCGACGCCGCCGTGGCCCGCCGCGCGGCGCGCAACCTGCCCGAGGCGCCCATCCTGTGCTCCGACACCACCGTGGCCTTTGGGTCCACCATCTACGGCAAGCCCGACGACGCGCGGCACGCTGCCCGCATGCTGGCCGAACTGGCGGGCCACGAGCATCGCGTGCTCACCGCCGTGGCGCTGCAGGCGGGCGCCAAGCGCGTGTCGGCCCTGTCCGTCTCGCGCGTCACCTTCGCGCCCATGACGGCGGCGCAGATCGACGCCTACGTCGCCACCGGCGAACCCTTGGGCAAGGCCGGCGCCTACGGCATCCAGGGCCGGGCGGCGGCGTATGTCGAACACCTTTCGGGCAGCTATTCAGGCATCATGGGCCTGCCCATGTACGAGACCGCGCAACTGCTGCGCGCCGCCGGGTTCGCCGTCTAGAAAAACCATGCAACAAGACATCCTGATCAACTGGTCGCCCCAGGAAACCCGCGTCGCCATCGTCGAGCACGGTGCCGTGCAGGAGCTGCACATCGAGCGCACGCTGGAGCGCGGGCTGGTCGGCAACGTCTACCTGGGCAAGGTCTCGCGCGTGCTGCCGGGCATGCAGTCTGCCTTCATCGACATCGGCCTGGAGCGCGCCGCCTTCCTGCACGTGGCCGACGTGTGGCACCGCCAGCCCGACGGCGAGCCGCCCGCCTTCGCGCGCAACAAGACCGAGCCCCAGGTGCCGATCGAGAAGCAGGTGTTCGAGGGCCAGTCGCTCATGGTGCAGGTCATCAAGGACCCCATCGGCACCAAGGGCGCGCGCCTGTCCACGCAGATCAGCATCGCGGGGCGGCTGCTGGTCTTCCTGCCGCAGGACGACCACGTGGGGGTGTCGCAAAAAATCCCCGGCGCCGAGCGCGACGCGCTGCGCGCCCGGCTGCAGGCGCTGGTGGGCGACAAGTCCACGGGCGGCGGGGGCGGCGGCTTCATCCTGCGCACCAACGGCGAGGACTCGACCGACGCCGAGCTGGCCGAGGACATCGCCTACCTGCGCAAGACCTGGGCGCGCATCAAGGAGGCATCGCTCAAGCTGCCCGCCATGTCGCTGCTGCACCAGGACCTGGACCTGCTGCAGCGCGTGCTGCGCGACCTGGTGGGCGAGGGCACGCAGGCCATCCGCATCGACTCGCTGGAGCAGTACCAGCGCCTGCGCGCCTTCGGGCAGGAGTTCATGCCCGCCGCCGCCGGCAAGCTGCAGCATTACAAGGGCGAGCGGCCCATCTTCGACCTGTATTCCATCGACGAGGAAGTCGCCCGCGCCCTGGGCCGCCGGGTCGACCTGAAGTCCGGCGGCTACCTCATCGTGGACCAGACCGAGGCGCTGACCACCATCGACGTGAACACCGGCGGCTACGTGGGCGCGCGCAACTTCGACGACACCATCTTCAAGACCAACCTGGAGGCCGCCCAGGCCATCGCGCGCCAGCTGCGCCTGCGCAACCTGGGCGGCATCATCATCGTGGACTTCATCGACATGGTGCGCGAGGACCACCAGCACGCCGTGCTGAGCGAGTTCAAGAAACAGCTCGCCCGCGACCGCGTGAAGACCATGGCCGGCGGCTTCTCGCAGCTGGGCCTGGTGGAGATGACGCGCAAGCGCACCCGCGAATCCCTGGCCCATATGCTCTGCGAGCCCTGCGAGGCCTGCCAGGGCAAGGGCAGCGTGAAGACCGCGCGCAGCGTGTGCTACGACATCCTGCGCGAGATATTGCGCGAGGCCCGCCAGTTCAACCCCCGCGAGTTCCGCGTGGTGGCCTCGCCGAGGGTGGTGGAACTGTTCCTGGACGAGGAAAGCCAGCACCTGGCAGGGCTCTCGGATTTCATCAAGAAGCCCATCTCGCTGCAGGCCGAGAGCGCGATGGGGCAGGAGCAGTACGACATCGTGCTGCTGTGAAATCCCAGTGCTATGCGCCCGCGATCTCCACGCGGTTGCGCCCCTTGGCCTTGGCGGCGTAGAGCGCGGTGTCGGCGCGGGCCACCGTGGCTTCGACCGAATCGTCCGCCTCGGACCATTCGGCCAGGCCCAGGCTGATGGTGAAGGCGGGCAGGGTGGGGCCGTCGATCTTGACCGCGTCGTTCAGGATGCGCTCGGCCGCCTGGCGGGCGGCGGGCAGGGCGGTGTCGGGCATCACGATCATGAATTCCTCGCCGCCGTAGCGCGCCACCACGTCGTGCGGGCGCACCAGACCCTGCATGCGCCGGCACAGGTGGATGAGCACGCGGTCGCCCACGGGGTGGCCGTGGCCGTCGTTGATCTTCTTGAAGTGATCGACGTCCACCATGGCCACGCTGAAGGCCTGGCGCGAGCGCACGCTGCGCGAATGCTCGCGCTCCAGGCATTCGAGCAGGGCCTTGCGGTTGAGCGTGCCGGTCAGGGGGTCGCGGATGGCCTGCTCCTCGATGCGGGCGCGCACGTAGTCGGACGCCATGGTGGCGAAGCCGATGACGAGCATCAGGTTGCAGATGGTGAAGCTGGCGGTGTAGACGATCTGCATGGTGTCCTGGGTCAGCAGGCCGCTGCCGCCCTGCGGCAGCGCGGCGGCGTGCAGGGCCCGCACCCCGTACACGGCGGCCAGGGTGGCGAGCCAGCAGGTGGTCAGCGTGAGGCCGATGGACTGGCCGATGCGCGCCGCCTGCGGGTGGCGCGGCAGGACGAAGGCGTGGTACGCATTGATGCCCGCGCACAGGCCCGCGATGATGACCGTGCGCGCGCGAAAGCTCTCGTCGCCGAAGGCATACCAGGTGGTGGCGGCGATGGCCAGCGCCCAGGCGGCCAGCCAGAAGGGCCAGCGGGCGCGGCTGCCGAAATGCTGGCGCGTTCCGGCCAGCCACACGATGTAGGCCAGCACCAGGGCGCCATTGCCCAGCGTGACCGAGAGCAGCGGGGAGACCCAGTCCCGCAGGCCCAGCAGCAGCATGGCCATGAACACCAGCCACGCGCCCCAGGCCCAGGTGCGCAGCCCCGGCACGGGTAGCGGCGTGGCGCGGGCCAGCAGGCTCAGCACGATGGCCATCAGTCCGCTCGTGATGCTTCCGATCAGAACGGTCGTGCGGGGATCCATCGCGTAGGAGGACATGGCTTCGGGGCTTGCGTTAGCCCCAAAAGACTAGCACGCGCTGGCCACAAGCGTTACCGTGGAAAGCCGGTGGCGCGATGGCCGCCGTTTATTTATTTACAGCGCGGGCGGTGCGTCCCGCAGGAACACCGGCAGGTCCATGACCGGCGGGCGCGTGCCCACCTGGTAGAGCATGTCGGCCACGTAGCCCCGGTGGTAGGTCTTGTGGTTGATCACGTGCAGCAGCATGTCGCCGCGCGCCATGGCGCCCGCGCCGCCATCGACGAAGCGAAAGCGCACCACCTTGTCATGCTGCGCGGCGGTCAGAGCGTCGGCGTAGACCACGTACCACTGGTCGATGCGCGCCTGGGCTTCGGCCAGTTCGGCCAGCGGCGGCTCAGTATCGGTGGTGCGCGTTGTGAATCCGTGGGGCAGGCCCTCCAGGTGGGCCTTCCAGATCAGATCGACCACATGGGCATGGTTGAGCGTGTTGACCATGGTGCCGAAGCCCGTGGGCAGCCGGGCCGTGGCCTGCCCTTGGGGCAGCGCCGCCAGCGCGGCAAAGAGCCGGCCGTTGGCCCAGGCGTTGTAGCGCGTGAGCATGCGGAGGTTCCGGGTCAAGGACATGATGCTCCTGAAAAATGAGCTGCCAGCGCTTTCTGAACAAGCGCCGGAGCCCTATTTGGCTCAAAGCCTGCGCAGCCGCTCCAGCGCCGCCCGCAGTGTCTCATCCTTCTTGGCGAAGCAAAAGCGCACCACGCGCTGGTCGAAGCCGTCGCCGTAGAAGGCCGACAGCGGGATGGCAGCCACGCCGATCTCGCGCGTGAGCCACTGGCAGAAATCCGCCTCGTTCAAATCGCTCACCGCCGAAATATCGACGCACTGGAAGTAGCTGCCGGTGCTGGGCAGCAGTTTCAGGCGCGAGCCTGCGAGCCCCTGGCGGAACAGGTCGCGCTTGGCCTGGTAGAAGGCGGGCAACTGCAGGTAGGGCGTGGGGTCTTTCAGGTACGCCGCCAGCCCGTGCTGCATGGGCGTGTTGACGGTGAACACGTTGAACTGGTGCACCTTGCGGAACTCGGCCGTCAGCGCGGCGGGCGCGGCCACGGTGCCGACCTTCCAGCCGGTGACGTGGAAGGTCTTGCCGAAGCTCGACACGATGAAGGCGCGATCGGCCAGGCCCGCGAAGCGCGCGGCGCTCTGGTGCTCGGCGCCGTCGAACACCATGTGTTCGTACACCTCGTCGCTGATGAGCAGCACGTTGGTGGGAGCCAGCAGTTCCTCCAGCTGCCGCATCTCGTCGATCGTCCAGATGGTGGCGCTGGGGTTGTGCGGGCTGTTGATGAGGATGGCGCGCGTGCGCGGCGTGATGGCGGCGCTGATCTTGGCGAAGTCCGGGCGGAACGTGCCGGGCGTGAGCGGCACGCGCACGGCTACGCCGCCCGCCAGCTCGATGTTGGGTACGTAGCTGTCGTAGCAGGGCTCGAGCACGATGACCTCGTCGCCCGGGTGCACGATGGCCAGGATGGCGGTGATGATGGCCTGTGTGGCGCCGGCCGTGATGGTGATTTCGGTTCCAGCGCTGTACTGGCGCCCGTGCAGTGCTTCTATTTTTGAAGCAACTGCCTCGCGCAGCGCAGGGATGCCGGTCATGGGCGGGTACTGGTTGTGCCCCGCCTGCATGGCCTGCGTGACGGCATCGACCAGGGCCGGGTCGCAGTTGAAATCGGGGAAGCCCTGGCCCAGATTCACGGCGTTGTGTTCCGCCGCCAGGGCGGACATCACGGTGAAGATGGTGGTGCCCACGTTGGGCAGCTTGCTGGTGATGTGGGGTGTGGTCATAGCTCGTAGTCGGCAACATGCCCGCTCATGGCGCGGGCGATCAGTTCGCGGCTCAGACGGTCGCTGAGCAGTTCGGCGAATTTGTAGACGAAGTTGCGCAGGTAGGCCCCGCGCTTGAAGGCCACGCGCGCTACGCTCTGGCCGAACAAATGGCCCACGGGGCGCACGACGAGGTCGCCCACGGGGTCGTCGCGCATGGCCATCTCGGCCACGATGCCGATGCCCAGCCCCAGGCGCACGTAGGTCTTGATCACGTCGGAGTCGATGGCCTCCAGCACGATGCGCGGCGTGAGCTTGCGGGCGGCAAAGGCGCTGTCGATCTTGCCCCGGCCGGTGAACGAGGGGTGGTAGGTGATCAGCGCTTCGTGCGCCAGGTCGTCCAGGCCGATGCGCTCCTTGCTCGCCAGCGGGTGGCCGCTGGGCACCACCAGCACGTGCTGCCATTCGTAGCAGGGCAGGGTGACGA
>Ga0206116_1001759_pt1 | contig 10424 bp, 8 predicted proteins | sample 3A1Ametagenome_FD_178000 | JGI IMG/M metagenome (GOLD analysis project Ga0206116, IMG submission 178000) | Enriched microbial communities from leaf-cutter ant dump, University of Wisconsin, Madison, United States - 3A1A | ecosystem: Environmental > Terrestrial > Nest > Insects nest > Nest dump...
GTCCGTGAAGGTCTTGCACTTCGTCACCGGCGGCTTTTCCGGCGCTACCCAGGTGGCCATCGACTTGTGCGAGGCCGCGCAGCGCACCCCCGGCATGGATGTGATGCTGGTGCTGCGGCGCAAGCGCAGCACCAGCATGGAGCGGGTCGAGGCGTTGCGCGCGCGTGGCCTGCAGGTGCGCGTGGTCTCCAACTGGCTGCACGCGCTCACCATCTGGGAACTGCGCAAGATCCTCCGCGCCTGGAAGCCCGACGTGGTCTTCGCCCACGGGTTCAGCGACCACATCTGGGGCCGGCAGGCGGCCGTGGCCGAGGGTGTGCCGCGCATCTTCCACGTGGAGCACAACTCGCGCGAGCGCTACACGCGGCGGCGGCTCGCACAGGCGCTGGCGCTGGCGCCGCACACGCAGGCGAGCATCGGCGTGTCCGAAGGCGTACGCACCAGCCTGGTCGAGCGCGGTTTCCCGCCTGCACAGTGCATCGCCATCCCCAACGGCATCGCGCTGGAGCGCTTTCCCGACGGCCTGCTGCCCGCGCGCTGGCAGGACCGGGAGCCGGCCATCCTGATGGCCTCGCGCTTCGCGCGGCAGAAGGACCACGCCAGCCTGATCCGCGCGCTGGCGCTGCTGCGCGAACGCGGCCTGGCGGTCACGCTGTATCTCGCGGGCGCGGGCAGCCAGCGCCTTCTGCGCCAGGCGCAGGCCCTGGCGCGGCGCCTGGGCGTTCAGGCGCAGGTGCAATTTCTGGGCAACGTGGCCGACCTGCCCGAGCGCCTGGCGGCCACGCAGGTCTTCGTGCTCTCCACGCGCTGGGAGGGCATGCCCCTGGCGCTGGTGGAGGCCATGGCCGCGGGCTGCACCTGCATCGGCACCGACGTGGTGGGCGTGCGCGAGGTCATAGATCCCGGCCGCACGGGCCTGCTGGTGCCGCCCGAAGATGCCGGGGCGCTGGCCGATGTGCTGCAGCGGCTGCTACAGGACGCTGCGCTGGCCGAACGGCTTGGCGCTGCCGCGCGCGCGCAGGCCCTGCAGGCCCACGGGCGCGAGCTGATGTGGCAGCGCTACCGCGCGCTGATGCGGGCGGAGGGCGCCGCATGAAGGCCGCGGACCTGTCCACGCGCACCACCACCGCCGCCGCCTTCCTGCTGCCCGCGCTGGCGCTGTGGCTGCCCTCGGGCTATTCCTATGCCGCGCTGCTGCTGCTGCTGGGGGCCGTGGGCTTCGCGCCCCTGTGGCTGAGGCGCCGGCCCGCCCGGGCCACGCTGGGGCTGGCGCTGCTGATGCTGGCCATGGGCGGCCTGGCCTATGGGCTGTCGCTGGAGACGGGCGTGACCCGCTGGGACAAGACCCTCAAATGGTTCCTGGGCGCGTTGTGCCTGCTGTACGTCACGGCCAGCCCGCCGCGCCCCCGGGCGTTCCTGGCGGGGCTGCCCCTGGGCTGCATCGGCATGGGGGCGCTGGCGGCCTGGCAGGTCTGGGGCCAGGGGCTGGAGCGGGCCACGGGCTACACCAACGCCATCCAGTGGGGCAACCTGGCGCTGCTGCTGGCCTGCCTGGCCGGCGTGCCGTTGGCCGTGTACTGGCGCCAGCACCGCTGGCCCTGGCGTGCGGGCATGGCGCTGGCCGTGGCGCTGGGCTTCGCGGCGTCGCTGCTGTCGCAGTCGCGCGGGGGCTGGCTGGCGGTGGCGGCGGTCTTTCCGCTGTGGCTGTGGCTGGCGTGGCGCCTGCGCCCGCAGCGCTTCGGGCGGGTGCTGGCGGCGGTGGCGCTGGTGCTGGCGGCGCTGGTGCTGGTGCTGTCCTTCACGCCGCGCTTCAAGGACCGCGTGGGCCTGGCGGCCACCGAGATCAGCGGCTACGTGCACGAAGGCCAGGAGAACACCTCGCTGGGCCTGCGGCTGGCGCAATACCAGCTGGTGGCCCGGATGATTCCGCAAAAGCCCTGGCTGGGCTGGGGCCCGCACGGCTTCGTCACGGAGATGCAGCAGCGCGTGAACGCGGGCGAATACGTGCCGGAGATGATGTACTACCCCGAGGTCCACAACATCTTCCTGGACGCCTGGGTCAAGGTCGGGCTGGGCGGCGTGCTGCTGCTGGCGGCCCTCCATGCCTGGGTGCTGGCGATGTTCTGGCCCAGCCGCCGGCGCATGGCGCGCCATGCCGAGGACTCGCCGCAGTGGCGCGACGCGCTGGCGCTGCGCGTGATGGGCACAGTGGTGCCGGTGAGCTTCCTCGTGTTCGGCATGTCGCAGCCCTTCTTCAACCACAACAGCGGCATCATGTGCTTTGTGTTCTACGTGGCCGTGCTGTGGGCCGCGCTGCAGGGCATCGAGCGTGACAACTGACACATCGCCCTGGCTCAGCATCCTGGTGCCGGTCTACAACGTGCAGCCCTACCTGCGCGAGTGTCTGGAGTCCGTCATCGGGCAGGCGGACCAGGGTGTGCAGATCCTGGTGCTGGACGACCGTTCCACCGACGGCAGTTGGGCGCTGACGCAGGAACTGGCCGCGCATTGGCCGGGCCGCCTGCAGCTGCTGCAGCATGAGCGCAACGGCGGCCTGAGCGCGGCGCGCAACACCATGATCGACGCGGCGCGGGGCGAGTACCTGTGGTTCCTGGACTCCGACGACAAGCTGCTGCCTGGCGCCATCGCCGGCCTGCGCGCCATCGTCCAGGCGCAGGCGCCCGACGTGATGCTGTGCGACTTCGCCGTGTGGCGCGAGCGCGAGCGCCTGAAGCACCGGCTGCGCGGCGAGCGGCACCGCCACAGCTTCGACGGCCCGGCGCGGCGCCTGGAGCGCGACCGCTGCGCGCTGCTGGCGGGCATGCTGTCCACGGGCGAGCTGCATGCGTGGTCCAAGATCTCGCGCCGTGCGCTGTGGAGCGATGACCTGCGCTTCCCCGTGGGTCGCCATTTCGAGGACATGGCCACCATGCCCCTGATGGCCCTGCGCGCCCAGAGCTTTTATTACGAACCCCGCCCCTGGGTGGCCTACCGTCAGCGCGCGGGCAGCATCCTGGCGAGCATGAGCGTGCCCAAGGCGCTGGACCAGTCCGCCGCGCTGCGGCCCTTTGCCCAGGCGCTCCAGGCATCGCCCTGCGCCGGGCACGCCGGTGTGCGGCTGGCGCTGGCGCAGCAGGCGGCGCGCAGCCTGGCGGGCGCGATGCGCGCCGTGTGCCAGGCGGGCGACGCCAAGGCGGCCGACGCCGTGCGCCGCAACTTCCTCGACATCTCTCCCCTGCCGCCCGAGGCACTGGCGCGCGCCTACCTGCTGCGCGGCTGGTGGCTGCGCCGCCAGCGGTTCCTGCGCTGGTTCAACGCCCGTCCTTGAGTTTGGATGGGAATCGGCCTCCAGCTCTTATGTATCAAGCGCTGGCAGCTATGTTTTTGGAAGCGTCGCGCCACTCCCGCTCCAGCAGCGCTACCAGCTCGCCCGCAGGCACTGCCCGCGCCGCCGCCACGCCCTGGCCCGCCCACAGCGCCAGGTAGTCGGCATTGCCCGCCTCCGCCGCCACGCGGCGCAGCGCGCCGGTCAGGGCGTTCTGCACGGGGTAGGCGGGCACCTGGTCCACCTGCGCGTCGGTGTGGCGCATCAGCGTATTGACGATGCCGCGTGCATGGCGGCCTGTGATGGCGCGGGTGGTGCGCGTGTCGGTGGCCTGGGCGCGGGCCAGGGCGGCGCGGTAGGCGGGGCCGATGGCCGATTCAGGGCAGGCCAGGAAGGCCGTCCCCATCTGCACGGCCTGCGCGCCCAGCGCCCGCGCGGCGGCAATGCCGCGCCCGTCCATGATGCCGCCCGCCGCGATTACGGGGATGCGCAAGGCGTCCACGCACGCGGGCACCAGCGCCATCGTGCCCACCATGCTCGCGTCCGCGTCGCCCAGGAAGGTAGCGCGGTGCCCGCCCGCCTCCAGGCCCGAGGCCACCACCGCGTCCGCGCCCACATCGGCCCAGGCCAGCGCCTCGGCCACGGTGGTGGCGGTGCCGATCACGAAGCAGCCCGCGCCGTGCAGCCGTTCCACCTGCTGCGCGGTCAGGATGCCGAAGGTGAAGCTGGCCACGGCGGGGCGCAGCTCGACCAGCGTGTCGAACTGCGCGGCGAAGTCCTCGCACCAGCGCGCGGGCGTGGCCGGCTGCTGGCCGAAGGCGGCGTACAGCGGGGCCAGCCGTTCCTGTGCGGCCTGCACGGTGGCGGCGTCGGGCGCGGGGGTGTCCTGCACGAACAGGTTGAGGCTGAAGGGCCGGTCCGTCGCGGCGCGCACGGCGGCGGCGGCCTCGCGCATGGCGGCGGGCGAGCGCATGCCGCAACCCAGTTGCCCCAGGCCCCCGGCGGCGGAGACGGCGGCGGCGAGCTGGGGCGTGTCGGAGCCGGTCATCGGCCCCTGGAAGATGGGCAGGCGCAGGCCAAGGGTGTCGAGCAGGGACATGAGAGAACTCCTAATGGGTAGGGGTGAGCACCTGCTCCAGCGCATCCAGCGCGGCGGAGCGGTAGCCGTGGCGCCGTACCAGCAGCGTGTCGATGGCGGCCAGCGGGTGCAGCGTGAGCGCGGCGGCGCCGGGCGACAGCGCCAGCACCGAGCGCGGCGCCACGCCCACGCAGCCGCCGCCCGCCACGCAGGCCAGGATGGCGTGGTACGAGCCCAGCTCCAGCAGCCGCAGGGGCTCGGACCGGGGCGCGAGCCAGTCCTGCGCGATGCGCCGGTAGGTGCAGCCCGCCTCGAACACCGCCAGCGTGCCGGGCCGCACGTCCTGCGCGCCCTGCACGGCGGGGTGGCCGGGGGGCAGGGCGAGCACCAGCTCCTCGGTGAACACGGCGCGCGCGTCCAGCGCCGCATCCAGCGGCTGGCCGGGCGGCCAGGCGGCAAAGACGGCGTCCAGCGCGTGGGCGCGCAGGCGGTCGATCAGCGCCTGGCTCGGCCCGGTCGAAAGCTCCAGCGCCACGCCGGGCCATTGCGCGTGCAGCCGCGCCAGCGGGGCGGGCAGGCGGCTGGCGGCGGTGCTCTCCATCGCGCCCAGGCGCAGTCGGCCGCCGGGGCGGTCGGGGTGCAGCGCCTGCCGCGCCTCGTCGGACAGGGCCAGCAGCCGGTCGGTGTAGCCCTGCAGCACCAGCCCCTCGGGCGTGAGCGCCATGCGCTTGCCCTCGCGCAGGAACAGCGCGGCGCCCACGTCGGCCTCCAGCTGGCGCACGCGCGTGGTCACGTTCGACTGCGCGCGCTGCAGGCGCTCGGCTGCCCGCGTCACGCTGCCTTCCTCGGCCACGGCGCGGAAGATGGCCAGGGCCGTCAGATCCAGGGGCTCATTCATCTTGAAATGATATGAATATTAAAAATTCAATCTCTTGATAAGATCATAAGCCGCTCCAATCCCCCCTGGCAACACCGTGACCCCTTCCTCCTCTTCCCCCCTGCACGTCGCCCTGGCGGGCATGGCCGCGCTGGCGGCGGCCATGGGCATCGGCCGCTTCGCCTTCACCCCGCTGCTGCCCATGATGCTGCACGACGGCGTGGTGGACATCGCCACCGGCAGCTGGCTGGCCACGGCCAACTACGCGGGCTACCTGGCGGGGGCGCTGCTGTACATGGCGCGGCAGCGCCTGGGCCTCACGGCGGGCAATGCCACCCTGGTGCGCGGCGGGCTGGTGGCGACTGCTCTGCTTACCGCCGCCCTGGCCCTGCCCTGGCCCGCCGCGTGGCCGCTGCTGCGCCTGCTGGCGGGCGTGGCGAGCGCACTGGTGTTCCTGGGCACGTCCAACTGGTGCATGGGGCGGCTGGCGCACCTGGGGCGGCCCGCGCTGGCCGGGCTGATCTTCTGCGGGCCGGGGCTGGGCATCGTGTTCACGGGCCTGCCCGTGGGCGCCATGGTGGCGGCAGGCTGGAGCGCGGCGGCGGGCTGGGCCGCCTTCGCTGTGCTGGCGGCCATGCTCTGCGCGGGCGCGTGGCGGGTGTTTCAGGGCGCCGAGGCGCCGTCCAGCCCGGCGGGCGCGCCCGCCGCCGACCGGCCCGCCCACCCGGCGGCGGAGCGCGCCATGCTGGCCGTGGCCTACAGCCTTGCGGGCCTGGGCTACATCGTCACCGCCACCTTCTTGCCCGTCATCGCCCGCGCGGCGCTGCCCGCGGGCTCCGCCTGGCCCGACCTGTTCTGGCCCATGTTCGGCGCGGGCGTGGCGCTGGGCGCGCTGCTGTCCACACGCATATCGCCTGCCCGCGACCGGCGCCTGCTGCTGGCCGGGGCCTACCTGTTGCAGGCGGCGGCCATAGGCCTGCCGCTGCTGTGGCCCAGCCCTGCGGGCTTCGCGCTGGGCAGCCTGCTGCTGGGGTTGCCGTTCACGGCCATCACCTTCTTTGCCTTGCAGGAGGCAAGGCACCAGTGGCCGCAGGCGGGCGCGGGTTTCACAGGGCTGCTGACGGCGCTGTACGGCATCGGCCAGATAGCAGGGCCGCCCATGGCGGCGGCGCTGCTGGCGCGGGCGGACTCGCAGGCGCAGGGGTTCGACTGGGCGCTGGGCGTGGCGGCGGGGGCGCTGGTGCTGGGGGCGGGGCTTTATGGTTTCATGGCGGGGCGGTGGCATCAAAAATAGTAGCTGCTATCGCTTGCTAAATAAAGGCTAAAGGCCAATTTGACTGAAATTTCAAGCGGCATCCGCAGACATGGCTAAATTGACCATTTTGATCAAAATGCACAAAATATTCACCTCCCGCTGATTTCTGGAGGCATGTCCCATGCGCACCGTCACCGCCAGCGAAGCCAAGCTGGGCTTCGCCCATCTCATCGACACGGCCAGCCGCGAGCCGGTCGTCATCCAGCGGCAGAAGCGCGACGTGGCCGTGGTGCTTTCCATGGCCGAGTACGAACGGCTCACGCGCCTGAACGTCAACGAGTTCCAGCGCTTTTGCGACCGCATCGGCGCGCAGGCTGTCGAGCAAGGCATGGACGAAGCCACGCTGGCGCAGTTGCTCGAATGAGCCTGTCCGTCGCCGAATGCCGGCTGGTGCTGGACACCAACACCCTCGTCAGCCGCATGCTGCTGCCCCGAGGCGTTGCGGGCCGGGCGGTGGACAAGGCGCTGGCCGCAGGCACCCTGCTGGCGTCGGAAGAAACCATGGCCGAACTGGCCAACGTGCTGGCGCGGCCCAAGTTCGACCGCTACGCCGCGCCCGCGCAGCGCCAGCAGTTCCTGCGCCTGCTGGGCGGCGTGGTGCGCGTCATCCCGATCCAGCACCGCATACAGGTCTGCCGTGACCCAAAGGACGACATGCTGCTGCACGTCGCGCTCAATGGCGAAGCGCAGTGGCTGATTACCGGTGACCAGGATTTGCGGGTGCTCGCGCCGGGCTTTCTGCAAAGCCATGGCCTGCGCATCGTCAGCCCGGCGGAGTACCTCGAAACTTAGCCAAGTTTGGCGCGGGCGCGGCGCTGGCAGGTAGGGAATCAAAAACAGTAGCTGCCAGCGCTTACTGTATAAGGGTTTAGTGCCAATCTGACCTGAAATCCATGAAACGCCTTGACCTGACCCTGGCCGCGCAGCCGCTGGCACAGGCCCTTTTCGCGCTGACGGGCGGCGATCCCAAGCGGCAAGCGCAGGCCCTGGAGCTTCTGGCCGGGAACCGGCGCTGGGACGCCCTGCTGGCGCTGGCGCACCTGTGGACGCGGCGCGTTGCCAGCGAACGCCTGCGGCCCAAGGGCATGCGGCCCTATTTGTACCGCGCCAGCACCTGCGCCGTGGCATCCGTGGCCGTGCTCGACGGCCTGCGCGCCCTGGGCGGCCTGCCCGGCAGCGATGCGCAAGTCGCCGCGCAGGCGCGTGAGCCTGCCGAGTGGGAGGCTGCCCCCTCCGTGCCGCAGACGTTGCGCCATTGGCTCGACGAGGGACTGCGCTGGGCCGTGTCCGGCGGCGACGTGGCGCACGTGCAGTGGTGGATGGCAGCGGGTGCCGACCTGCGCCACCAGGACGCCGCAGGCGACAACGCCATCCAGTCCGCCCGCACGCCGCAGATGCTGGACTGGCTGCTGGCCCATGGCGTGCCCACCGATGGCAAGCGTCGCCATGAGGGCAGCGTTATCAGCACTCTGGTGCGCCAGGGCGACTACGCAGCGCTGCGCCGTCTGCAAGCGCATGGCGTGGACATGGCGGAACTGGCGTGGCAGCCGCTGCACCGGCTCGTGGCCCTGGGCAAGGGGCAGGAACTGGCCGCCGCGCTGGCCGGGCCGGATGGCGCGGCGCTGCACGCACAGCTTGAAGCCCGCGACGGCTGGGGCCGCACGCCCGCCATGCATGCAGCGCAGCAGGGCGCGGTGGACAAGCTGCAACTGCTGCGCGACGCGGGTGCCGACCTGCACGCGCAGTGGCGCGACTGGACGCTGGCGTACTGGATCATCGAATCCCGCCAGCCCGAGGCCCTGCGCTGGTGGCTGGCCCAGCCCGGCATGGACATGGAAGAGGCGCAGGGCGCACTGTGCAGCGCCCTCTTGCTCACGGCAGTGGAGAACGATGACCTGCCCATGGCCGAGGCACTGCTGCAAGCCGGTGCCGACCCCCAGCGCTGCAACGACAACGAAAGCTGCCCGATGAACAGCGCGCAAAGCCGCGCCATGCTGGAACTGCTCATGGCCCATGGCGGGCAGGCCGGACATCTGGGCCGCGTCTGCACGCGCCTCTGGCTGGGCCAGCCGGCGTGGGATGAGCGCGAACGCGGCTGGCTCGTCACCTGCATGCCCGCTGAATTTGCCCGGCACCACACGCCGCGCCCGGGGCTGCACAACGGCGAGGAGATCACCACCGCCTTCCACATCGCCATGCTGGAATCGAGCGAGAGCGCCTTTGGCGCGGGCGAGGACTTTGGGCTGGAGCGCAGCTTTGGCGACAAGCCCTGGCGGCACATCTGGAACGCCGACCGCTTCGGCCAGAGCCTGACCGGCCTGCCCGATGGCCGCTGGGTGCAGATCGGCGGCGAGCACGAGGACGGCTACGACCCCGACTTCTTCATCTACGCCGACGTGATCGTTCACACCCCTCCCGACGTGCCCGGCGGCGCCTGGGACCGGCGCGTTTATGCCTACCCCGAGGACGTGTTTCCGCCCACCGACTTCCATACCGCCACGCTGCTGGAGGACGTGCGCATCCTCGTCATTGGCTGCCTGGGTTACCCCGCGCAGCGCAGTTCCGGCCACACGCCTGTCTATGCCCTGGATACGCAAACCATGCAAATGCGGCGGCTCGATTGCACGGGCGATGCGCCCGGCTGGCTGCACAAGCACCAGGCGCGGCGGGTAGCGCCGGGTGTGGTCGAAGTTTGGGGCGGGGAGCGCGGCCTTGGCGATGCATGGGAGCCAGTGCCGGGACGTTGGTGGCTTGATCTGGAGCGGCAGGAGTGGCGGGCGCTGGCAACAGAGAAAATCTAAGGTAAATCGGCCTCCAGCGCTTACCCAGTAAGCGCTAAAAGCTATCAATGGGATAGCGGAAGCCGCAGCACGAAGCACGCTCCGCTCGCGCCGTCGGGCCGGTCCTCGCAGTGCACCGTGCCGCCATGCCGCCCCGCAATGGAGCGCACCAGCGCCAGTCCCAGGCCCACGCCGCCCGCGCGCTCGCTGGCGCCGGGCAGGCGGTAGAAGGGCTCGAAGATGCGTTCGCGCTGGCCGGGCGGCACGCCGGGGCCGTGGTCGCATACGCGCACCTCGGCGTGGTGCGGGCCGCGCAGCAGCGCCACGGTGATCTCGCCGCTGCTGTAGCGGCGGGCGTTCTCCAGCAGGTTGCGCACGGCGCGGCGCAGCAGCTTGGTGATGCCCTGGACTTCCAGGCCGTCGGGGACGGCGCCCACGTCCAGGTCGGCGTCCACGCGCGCGCATTCTTCGGCGGCCAGGCCGATCAGGTCCACCGGCTCCACGGTGCCTACATCGGCCTCGCGCGCGTCCAGGCGGCTGGCGAGCAGGATTTCATCGACCAGCTGGTCCAGCTCGGCGATGTTGCGCTCGATCTCCTGGCGGAACGCGGGCGAGGGCTGCTGCCCGCCCATCAGCTCCAGCCCCATGCGGATGCGCGTGAGCGGCGAGCGCAGCTCGTGCGAGGCGTTGGCCAGCAGCGACTTGTGCGACTTCACCAGGGTCTCCACGCGCTCGGCGGCGGCGTTGAACTGGCGCGCCAGGTCGGCCACCTCGTCCTGCCCCTGCTCGGGTACGCGCACCGACAGGTCGCCCTCGCCGAACTTCTGCACGCTGCGCTGCAGCGCCTCCAGCCGCAGCGTGAGGCGGCGCACGATGGGGTACACGCCCACGGCCACCGCCAGGCCCACGATGCCCAGCAGCCACAGGAAGCCGAACGGCGGCCGGGTCCAGAACGCGGCGTCGCCCTGGTTCGGGCCGCCGGGGCGGCCATTGTTGCGGGGGCGGGGCGCCATCTGCAGCACGTAGGGCTGCTCGCCCGCGCCGGATTC
>Ga0206116_1001765_pt1 | contig 10393 bp, 11 predicted proteins | sample 3A1Ametagenome_FD_178000 | JGI IMG/M metagenome (GOLD analysis project Ga0206116, IMG submission 178000) | Enriched microbial communities from leaf-cutter ant dump, University of Wisconsin, Madison, United States - 3A1A | ecosystem: Environmental > Terrestrial > Nest > Insects nest > Nest dump...
AGCTAAGAAAATTGCAGCGCCAAAAAATTTCGATGTAAGACCAACAACCGACTTTGCAAAAGAAGCATTATTTAGCATTATTGATAACAAATATGACCTTGAATTTTGCTCTGTTTTAGACTTGTTTGCAGGAATTGGCTCGATAACTTTGGAATTTGCTTCCCGCGATTGTCAGGACATTACTTCTGTTGAACTGAATCCAAAACACGCAGGATTTATCAACTCGACAGCCAACGACTTGGATATGGGATTGCAGGTAAATGTTCAGAGAGCTGATGTTTTTGAATGGCTGAAAAAGAAAAGAAATCACGACAAAAAGTATGAAATCATTTTCGCTGATGCACCTTTCGAAACGGAAGAAAAAAAATACAATGAATTAATTGATTTGGTTCTGAATAACGAATTATTGAAACCCAACGGCGTTTTCATTCTGGAACATCAGAGCAGACTAAAATTCTCTCATCCAAACTTGAAAGACACAAGAAAATACGGGAATGTAAGTTTTTCTTTCTTTGAAAGTCAGCCGATTTCTGAATAAAACTACAATGATATGAGGAATTTCAACATCAGATTATTAATGATTTTCGTTCTGTTTTTCAGTTTGAAAATCTCTGCGCAGAATTCTTACATCAACCAATATAAATCATTGGCAACGGAACTTTCTCAGGAATTTGGGATTCCAACAACTGTTATTCTTTCTATCGCATATATGGAAACCGGCGGTGGTACGAGTTCCGCTTGTAAAGTCCTGAACAACCATTTTGGAATGACAGGTAAAAACGACATCAACAGTTCCAGATTCAAAAGTTTTAATGATTCCAAAGCTTCTTATCGCGCATTTTGCGAATGGGTTTCAAAAAGAAAATTCTATGGAAGATTAAAAGGCTCTCAAAATCATAACGATTGGTTTGTAGCCATCGCCTCTTCCGGATATTCTACAAAACCTGCGGAATGGAAGCAAAAACTGAATCTGGTGATGAAAAAAATCGGATTATAACTAATCCTGAACCAAAATTTTATCACAATCTTTAACTGCTTCATTTCCCCAATCACAAATCGAACGCAGGACAGGAATCAAAGTTTTTCCAAAATCAGTCAAAGAATACTCTACCATCAGCGGTGGTTTTTGTGTATAAACTTTCCGCTCGATAATGCCATCATCTTCCAGTTGTTTCAATTGCAGACTCAAAGTTCTTTCCGTGATTGTCGGGATTTCTTTCCTTATTTCATTATAACGTTTCGTTCCCATTGCAAGATGAATGAGAATCACAGCTTTCCATTTTCCCCCGATGAAACGCATTGTAACGCTTGTTCCACAAGGAAATTTTTTATTATCGATTAAAAACATATACTATCATTATTGACCGTTATTGCAAAGTTAAGAAACACTACTTATTTTTGCAACTATAAAGTTGATAGTATAAAATTATGGAAACATTTCTTAACAAAATGCAGAAAAGATACACTGTAAAAAAGTATAATCCTGAAGGAAAACTTGATAACGAAATTAAAGAACAATTGAAATCGATTCTACATCTGAGTCCTTCATCAATCAACAGTCAGCCTTGGAAATTTACTTTTGTAGAAGATTCAGACGCGAAGTCAGAGTTTGCTGAAGTTTCTTATTTCAACAAAGAAAAAATCAATGACAGTAAGCTTTTAGTCGTTTTTCAGGTTTTGAAAAATGTTGAAGATTTTGAAAAGCAAATCGAGCGAAATTTACCCGAAGGTTCTATAGAATATTACAACAAAATGATAAAACCGCACGGCGAAGATTACACAAAAAGCTGGATGTCGCATCAGGTTTATCTTGCGTTAGGTGTTTTGTTGAGCGCTTGTGCACAAATGGAAATCGATTCTACACCAATGGAAGGCATTGAAATCGCAAAATACGACGCCATTCTGAATAACGAAAAATACACAACGTTGTTCGCTGTTGCAATTGGTGTAAGAGATGAAAATGATTTCAATCAACCGAAACTTAAAGCAAAATCTAGATTGAATTTTGAAGAAATTTTGGATGTGATTTAAATTCATTTTCAAAACCACAAAAGTCACAAAAGACAATGATTTGATAATCAAAGTTTAAATAAGTTGAGTTTTCAAAGCTTATTTGAACTTTATTAAAAACAATCGAAACTTCTGTGACTTTTGTGACTTTTGTGGTTGAGAATCTATTTAAAAATAATTTCTAACTTTGCAGAAATAAAATTCTAAAGATTATAATGTAAAATCCAATTTCTTTTCAGGCAATCTTGTGCAGACCAACTCGTCTGCTATTGTTCATCTTAAAAAAGAAATTATGTTAATTTTACAAGATATATCTTATCAACATCTCAATAAAGATGTTCTTTTTTCGGACATCAACTTTACACTTAATTCTCAGGAAAAAACAGCTTTAATCGGAAATAATGGTTCCGGAAAATCGACTTTGCTCAAAATAATTGTAGGCGAATTACAACCAAAATCAGGAACGATTAAATCTGATTCTAACATCTATTATATTCCGCAAATTTTCGGTCAGTTTAGTCATTTGGGTATTGCTGAAGCTTTAAACATTGATAAAAAACTGAATGCTTTAAAGGAAATTCTAAACGGTTCTATAACCGAAGACAATATGGATATCTTGAATGATGATTGGACAATCGAAGACAGAATCAAAGAAGCTTTCAAGTATTGGAATCTGCCCGATTTCGATTTGAATCTGAAATTAGAAAATCTGAGTGGCGGACAAAAAACCAAGTTATTTCTTGCAGGAATGATGATTCATCTGCCTGATTTAATTTTAATGGACGAACCGACAAATCATCTAGATTTGGCAAGTAGAAGTCTGCTTTATGAATTTATTAAATCAACTTCGAAAAGTCTTTTGATTGTAAGTCACGACAGAGTTTTACTCAATCTTTTAGACAAAACTTGTGAACTCAATAAAAACGGAATTTCGGTTTATGGAGGAAATTATGATTTCTATTCTGAGCAGAAAAAAATTGAACAAAATGCACTCGAGCAGAATATTCAAAACCGAGAAAAAGAGCTAAAAAAAGCCAAAGAAAAAGAGCGAGAAACGATTGAAAGGCAAAACAAATTAGATTCTCGAGGAAAAGGAAAACAGGAAAAATCGGGCGTTTCCAGAATTATGATGAACACACTTCGCAACAAAGCGGAAAACAGCACCTCAAAACTAAAATCTGTTCATTCTGAAAAAATCGATAACATCAGAGAAAATCTCCACAACTTGAAAGATAATCTTTCCGGAATCGATAAAATGAAAATCAATTTTGATAATTGTCAGCTTCATAAAGGGAAAATCTTGGTCAAAGCCGAACAAATCAATTTCAATTATCATCAAGGAAATCTTTGGAAAGATAATCTCGATTTTCAAATTGTGAGTGGAGAAAGGATTGCGATAAAAGGCGACAACGGCTCAGGAAAAACAACTTTGATAAAACTGATTTTGGGAGAAATCAAACCGAATTTTGGCGAGATTTATTTATCGGATAAGAAAACGATTTACATTGACCAAGAATATTCTTTGATTAAAAATAAACTTTCGGTTTATGAACAGGCTCAGCAATTTAATTTAAAAAATCTTGAAGAACACGAGGTCAAAACCATTTTAGCAAGATTTCTATTCTGGAAAAATGATTGGGACAAAAAGTGCGAATTCTTAAGCGGAGGTGAAAAACTGAAGCTCCTGCTCTGCTGTCTTTCCATTCAGAATATTTCTCCTGATATGATAATTCTGGACGAACCAACGAATAATCTGGACATTCAAAATATAGAGATTCTGACATCAGCAATCAACGATTACGAGGGAACTTTGATTGTGATTTCGCACGATAATCGATTTTTGGAAGATATAAATATTAATAAGTATGTCATTCTGAACGAAATGTAATGAAGTGAAGAATCTATAGATTCCTCGTTCCTCGGAATGACAAAAATAGAAACGCTTCGACTAATCGAGGCGTTTCTATTTTAAACCAATTTCGCTAGATAAATCTCAGCTGGTTTTTCTAATAAATTGGGTGCTTTTTCTACAAATTCATTGATGTAAGATTGCTGATTGTGAGCATCTAAACCTTCCTTACTTTTCCAAATCTCGTGAAAAATAAATAAAGTTTCGTCTTCCAGACTTTGCTGCAATTCATACTTTTCGCAAGCTTCTTCTTTTCTCGTATTCAGAACCATATGATCAAGAATCGATTTCAAATCCTGAACTGATTCCTTTTTTGCTGTTAAAATTGCTGTTAAATAGATTGGCATTAATTTAGAATTTCAGATTCAACTTCCTCGAATACACTTTTCAGATAATTTTTATATTCGATTTCATAATTATCGATTCGTTCCTGAGTTGCTTGTTTCTCCATATCGTGAAAATGGAAGCTTCCCAAGCTTTTCATTCCGGTGAAAGCATTCATTCTATGAAAACCGAACAAAACACCCTCATCTACGGAATGTTGATTGAAAAACTCACCTTCCAAAGTAAAAGCTGTTTCCGGCGCATTCCAGCTTGTTGTCACAAAATATTGCTTGTCATGCATCAAACCACCTGTTCCGTAATTGATGGCTGGGTTAACTCTGGAACGTCCGTCACTTTTATAGATTCCGTTGTTATGACCGGCCGTGAAAACTTCATCGATATAAAATTTCAGACGATTCGGAACCTGAAACCACCAAACCGGGAAATGATAAACCACAACATCAGCCCATTTAAAATTTTCTGCTTCATCAACTGGATTAAAATCATCATTAATATTAGTTATTTTGATTTCAAAACCCTGTTCATCAAGTGTTTCCTTTGTCCATTTTGTAATGGTATTATTAAAACTGCCGCCGGAATGTGCAAATTTCTGCCCACCATTAATTATGAATATTTTTTTCATTTTTCTGACTTAATAATTTAACAATTCAAAGTTCCGACAGAAAAACGAATTATAAAAATAATATAAATTATATATTTGCATTATAATTATAATACAAAATGATCAATCTTGAATGGCTTAGAACCTTTAAAAGTGTCTATGAAACACAGTCTTACACCAAAGCGGCAAAAGAATTATATATTTCCCAACCTGGAGTAAGCCTTCATATCAGCTCATTAGAAGCTTATGTCGGTTATTCTTTATTTGAAAGAGTTTCCAAAAAATTAATTCCAACAGAGAAAGCGAAGATTCTTTATAATTTTACTTTGGAACCGCTTCTAAAGTTAGAAACCGCCGAACAGACTTTTCATAAAACAACAAAAACCGAGCGTCCAACTGTGAGTGTCGGGATGTGCTTTGAGACCTTTCAGTTTACTTTGGAAAAGCATATTCCGACATTTGATTTTAATGTAATTATTCGTTTTGGGTTGTATGAACAGATGTTTTCGGATCTGGATAATGGATTGTTGGATTTGATTATTACACCAAGAAAAACAAACCTTAAAAACCTGAATTTCGAAGCTTTTTCCAAAGAAAAAATTGTTCTGATTAATGGAACAGGAACCAATACTTCCGAATTCCAAAAATTAATTAAAACCAATAAAATCGAAGAAGCCGAAAACTGGCTGAAACAGCAAATCTGGTACAGCACAGCAGCCGATATGGAACATCTGAATAATTTTTGGAAAGCGAATTTTAACCGGCATCCGGATTTTAAACCAAATTATATCGTTCCAAATATCTGCTCAATTGTTCGTTGTTTAAGTGGGAATTCCGGGTTTTCCATCGTTCCTGATTTTCTCTGCAAAAAAGAGATTGCAAATGGCGGAATCGAGATTACTTGGGAAGGCCATAATAAAATCGAGAACACTTTACACTTTGGCGAACGAACAAAAAATATGGTTCAAAACGAGATTGATGAAATTAAAAGTATTTTCAGGAATGAGAATTTTTAATTATTAAACCACAAAAGTCACAAAAGATATAATTTCGTTTAATGAATTTTTATTTACAAAAGGCTTCGAGAACCTCAGCCTGACAATGTAAACATTTTCAGCATAACTATTACCTATGTCTATCATCCTAAGCGGAGTCGAAGGATTTTCACTAAATATTATCAAAGAACTTTAAGTTCCAAATCAATGGATTTTCCGAAGAATTTTTTCGAAATTTTTTCGAAATTCTTGGTAATATCTGACAAGAAAAATTGATAAGTGGATTGATGATTTTCTTCGTTCAAAAGATGGTGCTTGTCCAGAATCATTTTCAACTGATTGGCAACGATATTCGGAGAATCGATGACACGAACACGATTTCCGTAATATTGCTTGATTTCGTCAATCAGAAGCGGATAATGTGTACAACCGAGAATCAATGTTTCGATATTTTTTAATTTATTATTACTCAGGTAATTATAAATAATCGAATGTGTAATCGGATGATTTTTAAAACCTTCTTCAATTGCAGGAACTAAAAGCGGAGTCGCCAGCTCATCAACCTTGATAAATTTGTTATGCTTGCGGATTGATTTTTTATAAAGTCCGGAATTAACCGTTGCTTTAGTCGCAATCACACCAACATTATTGTGGATTTCGTAAGATACTTTTTCTGCAACGGGATTAATCACATCAATCACAGGAACTCTATCTGCAACCAATGCCTGAACTTCCTGCAAAGCGTTTGCTGTAGCAGTGTTACAAGCAATTACAATCGCTTTACAATTTTGCTCAAGCAAAAAATTGGTAATCTTTGTAGAATAACCGACGATAGCTTCACGGGATTTTTCACCATAAGGAAGATGTTTCGTATCACCAAAATAAATCAAATCTTCATTGGGCAACAGTCTTTTGATTTCTTTCGCCACCGTTAATCCACCAACTCCGGAATCAAAGATCCCTATTGGCTGATTGGCTGAAAGATGCGTGTAGTCGGCTTTTTTCTTTTTCAAGAGATGATATTTATCTATTATTTTGAACGCAAAGTCCGCAAAGTTTTTTTGACAAATGCAATGTTTTTTTTAAGTTCGCAAAGGCGTAAAACTCAGCAAAGATTTAGCTTTACAAAAATAAGGAAATTAACATTTAAAATCATAATTTTTGTCATTCCGTAGGAATCTCAGAGGTTTAGATTGACTTCGTCGAACCATTTCATTAGGTATCCTACGGAATGACAAACGTAAAGTTTTATTAGAATAAAAAACTTAAACAATAAATAAATCACTTGCAATTCCGTCTGCCAGGAACCAATGCTGTTCAGGAATTTTGAGATAATTATCTTCTATTTTCAGAATACCGGATTCTAATTTTGGTTTGATTCCCTGATTGAGATAATCAATGATTTCTGGAGAAAAATTTTGATTGATTTTATTCAAATCTACACCCCAGATTGTTCTGAGTCCGATCATCATCATTTCATTGAACCTGTCTTTCTCGGAAAGAATTTCGGTTTCTTTTGGAAGAATATTTTGGTTCAGATTTTTGATATAGACTGGATTATTGGCAATATTCCAGCTTCTTTCCAAATTGCCATTATAAGAATGTGCCGAAGGACCAATCCCTAAATACGGTTCGGATTTCCAATACGCCGAATTATGTTTGGAGTGAAATCCGGGTTTTCCAAAATTCGAAATCTCATAATGGTCGAAGCCATTATCTTTCAAGAAGTCTTTCATATAATAGAATTCCTGATTCTGTTCCGCTTCTTCGGGAGAGTTTACTTTTCCATTTTCGATCCATTTTTCCAAAACTGTTTTTGGCTCGACCGTCAAAGCGTATGAAGAAACGTGCGGAACTTGTAATTCTACTGTTTTATTAAGGTTTTCTTTCCAGATTCCGAAGTTGGAAGTGGGCGAGCCGTAGATCAAATCGATGCTGATATTTTCCAATCCAAAATCCTGCGCTCTTTTTATTGAACTTTCTGCTTCAGAAGCATTGTGCGCACGATTCATCAATTTCAGATCTTCATCAAAAAAACTTTGGGTTCCAATTGACAAACGATTAATTTCTGTCTGAGATAATTCTTTGAGAAAATTTTTATTCAAGTCATCAGGATTAGATTCTAAAGTAATTTCGATATTTTCATCAAAACTGAAATACTTTTGAATCTCGTCAATCAGAGATTTGATTTCATCAACACTCAAGACAGAAGGTGTTCCTCCACCAAAATAAAGGGATTTCAGCGATTTATCTTCGAGCTCACTATGTCTGAGTTGGATTTCTTTTTTTATAGCTGACAGCATCTCGTCTTTCAAATTAAAAGAAGTTGAAAAATGAAAATTACAATAGCTGCATTTTTGCTTACAAAAAGGGATGTGGAGGTAAATCAAGCTGAATTATAAATGATTAATTATGAATTGTTAGTTATAAATTGAAAATCATTAACAATTTACCATCGACAATTTAATAAAACTATCTATAACGGAAACCTCTAGTATTGATAAAGTTTTCGATATTAAATCCTATTGACAACATAAAACTGTTTCCGAAATTTTCAGTCAGTTCCGAAACACCAAAGTTGTAGACTGCACCAAAAGTGAAATTCCCTACTCTTCCTTTGATAATTGGTGACATTCCCAGATTCTGACTTCCAACAGCGCTTTTTGCGCTTCTAAAACTAATCCCGGCAGAAACATTGTTCTTTTCTCCAAAAACGGTTGCCATTAAATTATAATCAAAAATTCTTGAAGAATTGGTATTAAGATTCATCATCAAAGACGGTGTCAAATACATCCCGTCTATGAAATGCCAGTCATATCCAGCATTGAAATAAAATTTAGTTGGTGATGGTTCTATTCCGTTATCAATTGGTAGTGTATTGCTGATCGGAATGTCCACAACAGAAACTCCTGCAAAAAAATGCCTGTATTTAACAGCTGTTCCAATATTGACATACGCCAGAAAAATATCGTTGGTATTTTCACCTAGCACCTGGTCGCCCTGCTGTTGTGCATTCAGCTGGGTATAATCAATATTCATGTTATAAAGATTAGTACCGATCCCGAAAGAAAATTGATCCTGACGATCTTCCTCATCCGTAATTGGGATAAAATAAGATGCCCCCAGCATCAGTCCATTGGAAGAAATCGGTCCATTCTGATCCCTAAAAAAGGAAATACCTGCTCCGACTCTGTCAAAAACATTAGCATGCAGTCCAATTGACTGTACATTTGGGGATTCACTTAACTGTGAAAACTGTTTCTGATAATTCAGATTCAGAACTACATCATCAGTCTTTCCCAACAATGCAGGGTTGAACAAAAAGTCTCCATCAACAAGATATTGCTGATAAAACGGTAAAGTTTCCTGCGCTTTGGTTTCAACAAAAAAACTGGTAATTAACAGTAATAATATTTTATAGAATCGGTAATTTTTCTTCACAATACAAATATATAAAACTCTAGTTATTATCTAAATATTTTCTCCAACGTTCTGCCGCATCCTGCATATCCTTTGGCATTGGACTTTCAAAATACATTTCTTTTTTTGTCACAGGATGGATAAAGCCAAGTGTATGTGCATGTAATGCATGTCTTGGCAAAACCTCGAACACATTCTGTACAAACTGCTTATATTTTGGCAAATTGACACCTCTCATTATTATATTACCTTCATATCTTTCATCATTGAACAATGTATGACCGATATGTTTCATGTGTGCACGGATCTGGTGAGTTCTTCCCGTTTCCAACTTACATTCTACCCAGGTCATATAGCGAAAACGTTCCAAAACTTTGTAATGCGTAACAGCATGTTTGCCTTGACTCCCATCAACATAGGTGTACATCTGCATTCTGTTTTTTGGATGCCTGCCAATATGTCCTGTTATTGTTCCTTCATCATCCTGAACATTACCCCAAACAAATGCCCAATACAAACGTCTTGTTTTCCTGTCAAAAAATTGTTTTGCAAGATGACTCAGCGCATATTCATTTTTTGCAATAACTAACAATCCGGAAGTATCCTTATCAATTCTATGGACCAATCCTACTCTATCCAGGTCTGAATTATAACTTGGATCTTTTGAAAAATGGAATGCCAGTGCATTTACCAAAGTTCCGTCCCAATTTCCAAATCCGGGATGGACAACCATTCCGGCATCTTTGTCAACGACCACAAGGTCATCATCTTCATAAACGATATTAATTGGAATATCTTGTGGAATGATGACATTTTCTCTTGGCGGATGTGCCAATAAAACACTGATTTCGTCTCCCGGTTTAACTCTGTAATTTTGTTTTACAGGGTTACCATTAACAACAACATTACCAGCCCGGCAAGTCTGCGATATCTTATTGCGGGAAGAGTTCTGACGATGAATCAGCAAAAATTTGTCAATACGAAGCGGTTCCTGATTTTTATCGACTTTGATGTTAAGATGCTCAAACAGACCACTGTTTTCTTCATCAGCAGAGATACTATCGGTTAAGTCTTCTTCTAAAAAATCTTCGTTTTCGTCCAGCATATTCTAAT
>Ga0206116_1001766_pt1 | contig 10390 bp, 9 predicted proteins | sample 3A1Ametagenome_FD_178000 | JGI IMG/M metagenome (GOLD analysis project Ga0206116, IMG submission 178000) | Enriched microbial communities from leaf-cutter ant dump, University of Wisconsin, Madison, United States - 3A1A | ecosystem: Environmental > Terrestrial > Nest > Insects nest > Nest dump...
CCAGACCGCGGCGGCCATCGCAGGTGCGCTCGTGGTGGCGGGGATCAACCGCACGGGCGCCTCGTTCGAGGTGTCGTTCCTGGTGGGCGCCGTGGTGGCGCTATCGCTGCTGATGGGGCTGCGCTCCGGACTGGCGCGGGACCCCGAACAGGGCGTGCCCGAGTCCGCAAAGCCACCCCTTCCGTGGCGCGGACTCACCCTATTTGGCCTGGTCATTGCCGTGGTGTACATCGGCGACGGCGTGGTGAGCACGTGGAGTTCCATCTACATCGATAAGTCGTTCGTTGCCGCGGCCGCGGTGCTGCCGCTTGGGTACGCCGCATACCAAGGCACGGTGTTGATTGCGCGGCTCGTGGGCGACCGCGTGGTGGCGATCCTGGGGCGCGTGTTCGTGGTGTGCTTTGCCGTGGCGCTCGCCACCGCGGGGTTTGTGCTCGTGGCGGTGGCGCCCACCGTGTGGCTCGCGGTGAGTGGGTTCGCTGTGGCGGGGCTGGGCCTTGGGGTGATCGTGCCGCTGTCGTTCTCCGCCGCGGGCGATCTTGCACCCGAGCAGATCGACGAGGTCGTTTCTCGCCTCAATCTGTTCAACTACGTGGGCGTGGTGGTGGGATCCGCAGCCACCGGAATCATCGCGGATGCGACCAACTGGCAGTTCGCGATGCTCGTGCCAGCAGCGCTGGTACTGGGGATCTTCACGGTGGCGCGCACGTATCGCGAGCGCCCGGCCGCCTAGCCACTGCACGCGCCCACCCCCGCGGTTCAGGCATCTCAGTCCTGCCGCGTACCTTCTATTCATAAGGCAGTTATATACTTGCCTTATGAATAGTTCCCAGCGTCGGCTCGTCGTCGACCTCATCTCTGCCACCAACCGGCTCACACGCATCGCCGCCGTCAAGTCCGGCAACACCGCACCCGCCTCCCAATGGCGCATCCTCGGCGTCCTCGAGTCCGACGGCCCGCAGCGCGTGGGCGCCCTCGCCACCGCCCTGCGCATCACCCAGCCCGCGATCACCCAGTTTGTGCCGCAACTCGAGGCGCAAGGGCTCGTGGCGCGCGGCCACGATCCCCATGACGCACGCGCCACCGTTGTGACCATCACGGATGAGGGCCGGGTTGCCCTCAACGACTGGCGGGCCGAGCTCGGCGGAGCCGTTGCCCCCCTCCTCGGGGACCTCAGCGACGACGACTGGGCTGCGCTCGAACGCGCCGCCGCCATCCTTGGGAGCGCCGCATGAACGCCCTGAAGAATCAGCCAAAGGCCGTCTGGGCGGTGGCGTTCGCGTGCGTCGTGGCCTTCATGGGCATCGGCCTCGTTGACCCCATCCTCCCGGCCATCTCCCACGACCTCGGCGCCAGCCCCGCCCAGGCCGAGATGCTCTTCACCTCGTACCTCGCGGTCACGGGGATCATGATGTTCTTCACCAGCTGGATCTCCGGCAAGATCGGCGCCCGCAAGACCCTCCTGGCGGGCCTTGCCCTGGTGGTCATCTTCGCTACCCTCGCCGGCACGTCCGACGCTGTGGGCGAGATCATCGGCCTGCGCGCCGGGTGGGGCTTGGGTAACGCCCTGTTCATCTCCACCGCGCTGGCAACCATCGTGGGCTCTGCGGTGGGCGGCTCGGAGGCGGCAATCGTGCTGTACGAGGCGGCGCTTGGCCTGGGCATTGCGATCGGCCCGCTGCTGGGCGGGCTGTTGGGATCGGTGAGCTGGCGCGCACCCTTCTTTGGCACCGCGGCCCTCATGGCGGTGGCGTTCATCGCCATCATCAGCCTTATCCGCACGGACCCGGTGGAACGGACCCCCGTGAAGCTGTCCGCACCCTTCCGCGCGCTCACCGTCACCGCGCTGCAGCGGCTCGCGATTGCCGCGCTGCTGTACAACATCGGCTTCTTTGTGCTGCTCGCCTACTCGCCGTTCCCGCTGGGATTCTCTGCGCTTGGCCTTGGCCTTACGTTCTGCGCGTGGGGCTTCACGCTTGCCATCACGAGCGTGTGGGTAGCACCGCTGTTGACGGCCCGCTTTGCGCGCACGCGCGTGCTGGGCACCACGCTCGCACTGCTCGCCGCACTGCTCGGAGTCACCGCGCTCGTGGTGACCTCCCCCGCGGCGCTCGTGGCCTGCATCGTGGTGGGTGGCGCCCTGCTCGGCGTGCTCAACACCGTGCTCACCGAGTCCGTCATGGAGGCCACGGACCTGCCCCGCACCGTGGCCAGCTCCGCATATTCGGGAGTGCGCTTCATCGGCGGGGCCGCGGCCCCGCCCCTTGCCGCTCACCTCGCCGACTGGGCGGGCGACTGGCTCCCCTACGCGATCGCGGCCGTCTCCGTGCTTGCCGCAAGCGCCGTGGTGTTCGCCTCGCGCTCTGCCCTAGCGCGCGTCGACGGCGCACACCCCACAGTTCTCGAGGAGGCCCAAGCCATCACCGCCGGCGAGGTGGCCTGACCCGCCCCCATGCCAGCGTCGGGCATAGCCTGGCCGCTAGAGCAGGCCGCCGCACCACAGGCCTAGGCCGGCCGCTGCGGTGGCGCCGCCAAGCACGCCCAGCCCGTTGGCGAGCGCGGCGCCGTACCGCCGCTCCTGCATGAGACGCACGGTCTCAAAGCTCGCCGTGGAGAACGTGGTGTAGCCACCGAGGAAGCCGGTTCCCACGACGAGCTTCCATGCGTCGGGCAGTGCGTGGGCGGTGGCGATGCCTGTGAGCAGGCCCAAGAGGAACGAGCCCGTCAGGTTGATGATGATGGTGCCCCAGGGCAGCGTGGCGGTGACACGGGTACGGATGGCGGCGTCGAGCATGAAGCGGGCCGTAGCGCCCAGCCCGCCCGCGAGGCACAACAGCACGAAGGTGACGCCCGTCATGCGGTCTCCCCGCGAGGACGGTGCGCGGCAACACCCACCGCGATGCCCGCAAGGGTCGCGGCCGCGCCCACCAGTACGGTTGCCAGCCCGTATCCCGTGCCGGCCCCCACGCGCCCATCACCGATGAGCTGCGCCGTGTCCGTGGCGAGAGTGCTGTAGGTGGTGAAACCACCCATGAACCCCGTGCCAAGGAGCAGGCGCTGAGTGCGGCGCCTGCCGTGGTCCGGGCCGCGGCGTGCGAGCGATTCCAGCAGCACACCGAGGAGGAACGCGCCCACAACGTTGATGGCGAGGATTGTGTAGGAGATGCCATTGACCGCGGGGAAGGCGAGGCACAGGCCCTCGCGTGCGGCCACGCCAGCAGCGCCACCCACGAATACCAGCGCAATAAGCGCAGGACGCAGGTGCACGGGGGTACCGGTGGCCACATCCTCGACGTCGACGTCGGGATCGATGGGAAGCGCGGGGTCGCCACCCCATGCCTCACCGCCCGCCTCACCGCCTGCCGGAACCGTCACGAGAACCTATGGTGGCAGGTCACGGCCCTGAGGCACCCCTGACGCGCGGCCGAGGCGTGGGTGTGGGGCCGCCTGCCCCCACAATCAGCCCAAATGTCGGCTGAGTCCGGCGAAATCGTGGTTTCGCCGGACTCAGCCGCCATTTCGCGGGCCGCGGCGCCGCGGCTGGCGCAACAGGGCCCGGCCAGAACGAGCACAGAGCCCCTCCGTGTGGAGGGGCCCTGGCTGGGCGAGGTCCTGAGACATCACAAACGTCGGGGTGACAGGATTTGAACCTGCGACCCTCTGCTCCCAAAGCAGATGCGCTACCAAGCTGCGCTACACCCCGTGACACCCACTCACCGCGGGCTCCGCTACTCTAGTACGCGCCGCGAGTGCGGCACTGCGGGCGTAGCTCAATGGTAGAGCCTCAGTCTTCCAAACTGATGGTGCGGGTTCGATTCCCGTCGCCCGCTCCAGTCCCAGCCGCGTCACGGCACGCGGCACCACCCACCCCCACCGAGATGTCACCCCACCGTCACGGCCGCGCCCTCGCGTCCGGCGCTCCCACCTCCACACCAAGGTACAGACCCATGCCGTGCACGGCACCCAGCCGTGGAGACCCCATCCCAGAACCCTGAACCATCCGTTCGTGGCCTGGCACATCCGCGCCACCGAATATCACCGCGGCTCTGCATGAATCCTGAAGCTCGACATCGTCGCAGCACTACGTGCGACCACAACCTGATACAGCTAAAGAGGGTTCCTTGACATCGACTCCTGACGCCACGAGAATTTCGCTGAGACGCATTGCCACGCCGAAGCCTCGGAGGTAGTCGTGAAGGGCTTCCCAGTGGCATCGAGTGCCGTGCTATTAGCTTGCGTTGCGATCATCGCCATAGCGGGTACCGGCGTTGCCGCAGGCTCCGGGTCTGCCGCCGATCCGGGCGGCCTCGCGGCGTAGTGCAACGACATGCGAGGTCACGTCGTGGAGTATGAGATGCGGCCACCCACCGTGCCGCGTGATCAGCTTGACCCATGGACACAAGCAGTCGGGCCAACCGCTGTTGTCTCCCAGACGTGGGGGGCATGCGGTCTCACAGCGGCCGAGAGCAAGCTCGTTCGCGCGTTCGCCGCCGGTCACGTTCCCATGGCCCAGCACAAGAGCCAGTGGGAGTCTCTAGCACTGTTCGTCGGAAGCGACTGGCGGTCGTTCACGGATTGGGCCATCGCACAGTCCCTGGCAAACCCCTACAAGTATTGTCAAAATACTGCCGGCAACACTGTGAACTATGTGGGATTAATCCAGCTTAAAGACTCGAAGGGTAAGGTCGTGGGCACCTACTATCCCCGCATTCCTGCAGACCGTCGCGACTACAGGATGCTGATCGGCGACAGGCATGGCAACTAACGATCGGACGGTGGTGGCAGAGGTCGCCGCCGCTCTTGGTAGTGAACTCAGTTTGCTTCAACAAGATGACGGCAACTTTATCGTCGTGGAAATGACCTCATCACGACGCTGGCACGTTCCCTATTCGGCAGCGCAGCTGGCACAGTGCGCACGTGATCGGACACACTCCGCAATCGCGGCGGGGGCGGGGGCAGTAGACGGATCCGAGGCTGTTTCTCCCGGTGCCGCACTGCTCGCAATCCATATCTCCGAGGCAGTTGCGAGCGCCGAGCCACATAGCTTCGCACTACACATCGAACACGGCGGCGTACGGGCTCTATGAACAAGCGCGTGCGACGCGTCACCCCACCGTCACAGCCGCGCCCTCGCGTCCGCCATGGTGAGCACGTGATCAAGCGCGGTCAGGAACCGCGTCACCGCCTCGGCATCAAGGGTCAGCGGCGGCTTGATCTTGAGCACGTTCTTGTGGTCACCGGTGGGCTGCACGATGACCCCTTCGTCGAGCAGCGCCTCGCACATCTCGCGGGCACCCTCAGGGTCGGGAGCGTCCGGCGCTCCCACCTCCACTCCAAGGTACAGACCCATGCCGTGCACGGCACCCAGCCGCGGATGACGCGCGGCCACCTCACGCAGGCCCTCCCCTAGCAGCGCTCCCACGTCACGCGCGTTGTCTTGCAGCCCGTCGTCGTCGAGAATCCGCAGCACGGTGGAGCCCACCACGCATGAGACGGGCGAGCCTCCCGCGGACGAGAAGAACGATCCCTCGGCCGCAAATCGCTGCGCGATCTCGCGCGTGGTGATGACCGCGCCCAGCGGATGACCATTGCCCATCGCCTTGGCAACGGCAATGACGTCGGGCACCACCCCTTGCTGCTCAAAGCCCCAGAAGTGCTCTCCGAGCCGCCCGTACCCCACCTGCACCTCGTCGCTCACGCACAGCCCGCCAGCGGCGCGCACCGCGCCATAGACCGCGCGCAGGTACCCCGGAGGCAGCAGGATGCCGCCGCCGTTGCCAAAGATCGGCTCGCACACAAGCCCCGCGAGCGCCACGCCGGCCTCCCCAAGGGTCGCAATGCGCGCCACGGCGTCGTCCGCGTAGCGGTGCCCCTCGTTGCCGCGCCACGTGCCGCGGAACGTGTTGGGAGAGTCGAGCAGATGCACCCACTCGGGCCGCGTCCCCAGCGCCCCCGGGTTGTCGCCGAGGGACGTGGAAATAGCGTCGGCCCCAACGGTCCAGCCGTGATACGCCTCCGTGAGCGCGAGGATGTCGGTGCGCCCCGTTGCCGCGCGCGCGATGCGGATGGCGAGGTCAACCGCCTCCGAGCCCGAGTTGACGAGCAACACCTGGTCCAGGCCCGGCGGGCAGCGCCGCGCGAGCTCCTCGCTGAACTCCACGATGGCCCCATAGTGGAATCGTGAATTCGTGTTCAGGAGCCGCAATTGCCGCGCCACAGCCTCGGCGATGCGCGGCTCCCCGTGGCCCAGGATCGCCACGTTGTTGACCATGTCGAGGTAGCCGCGGCCGTTGACGTCAATGAGGTGGTGACGCCACCCCCGCTCGATGCGCGGCGGGTCCGCGTAATAGTGCTCCTGCACGGCGGCGACCACCTCCTCGCGCGCCCGCGCCAAGTCTCGCGCACCACGGCCCGACGCTATGGCCGGCTCTCGCCCCAAGAGCGCCGAGGGATCGGGGCAGATGCGCGCCCACCGTTCCTCGAGGCCGGGCTGCACGTAGCGCGGCGGGGTGGTTGCGGCGGCGCTGAGTTGGATCCACACCGGCCCGGAGGCGCCGCCGATCACCTCTCCTGGGCCTACCGTCTGCCCCGCCTCTACCAGGGAGTTCACCCCAAAGAGGTGAAGCCAGCCGCCATCGACGAGCGCAAGCACCATGTGCTCGGAGGCCACCACGCGCACGAGTGCGTGTGCCGGTGCACATACGGTTCGGTCCGGCTGAACGTAGGCCATCATGCCCAGCGGCACGGACCTCGGCACCGCCGCGGTGGCGGCCTGAGCGGTGAGCGTTGGCAGGCCATGAACGGTGACGCATTCGCGGCGTGGATCAGGTTCGGGCCCCTCGAGCCAGGCTCCGCCGTCGAGCACAGGTGAGGTGACGGACAGGTCAAACACGGGCGCGTTGGCGAGGCCTTGAATCATCGGCACGTACGGGCCGGACAGCCTCGGCAGCAACCCCAAGGTGTCGAGGATGAGAAGCTCGGCCTCGTCGTAACGCACTGCGAGTGCGTTCGCGAGCACAAGCCGCTCAAACGGCCGGCGCGCGAGCGCATAGGCATTGGTGGGATCCGATGCGAGCACCCGGTTGGCGCCGGCCTCGAGCACCAGCGCGCGGCGCACCACGAGCGGCCACACCGCGCGAGCCTCGTCAAGCGAGAGGGGTCTGCGCGCGTGGAACGCCGCCACGGCGTCGAGCACCTCACCCATCACGGGGCCGTCATGGGCAAGCAGCGAGGTGATGGTTACCGCCAGCTCGGCCACGGCCCAGCCGGGGGCGAGGTCACCAAAGTCGATGACGCCGGCGAAGCCGCCCTCGGATCCCAGCGCCACGTTGTCTTCGGTGAGGTCGCCGTGAATGACCTGCACCGGCAGGGTCAGCTTGGCGGTGCGTTCCAGGCTCGCCGCCAGCAGCGGCTCGAGCACGGGGTCCGCGCCAATGACCCGCGGCGCCTCCCGCAGGTCCCAATCCCCGCCCTCCACAAGCCCCGGATGCGAGAACAATGCGAGCTTGGCGACCATCTCGCCGGAGACGGAACCGAGCGCGCCACCCACACCCGGCACAATCCGCCGCGAGCCCACACTCATATGTCCCGGCACAAACGTCAGCAGCCGTACGTGCGGAAGCGGCCCCTCGATGACCGCAACGCACTCGCCGCCGGTGGTGAGTCGCGGAGCGGGCACGTCAAACGTGGCAACGGCGTCGGTCAGAAAGGTCAATACCGCCGTCTGGGCCTCGAGCGCAGAGCGTGGCGTTGCGGTGGCCTTCAGCACGTAGCGTGCACCCTCCCGAGTGGTCACCAGGAAGTTGACGTCTTCGTTTCCCCCGAGGTCGCGAAGGGTCGCGATCGCGAGCCCAAACTCCTGCTCGGCGATGCGCCTGGCGCGTTCGCCGTCCACGTCAGAACAGGCCCAGCAGCGCGCCGGCGAGGCCCAGGGCCACGACGTCGTGCAGGCCATCGAGCGCCGTCACCACGGGAGAGCGCATGGCGAAGCCGTTGTGGATGGCGTGTGCGCCGGCGCGGTAGACGAGGCCAAGCATCGCGCCGAGCACCAGCCCGTCCGGCCATGTTGCCGCGTCCAGTCGCACCATGAGCACGGAAAGCAGGATTACTCCAAGGGCATTCGCCACGATGGTGCCGCCAAAGGCGACGCCCATGCTGGCACCCTCCATGTCCGCATCGGTGACCTTGGCCGCGCGTTTCCACACCTTCCATACCCCGGCAGGCGAGTAGTACCACCACCCAAAGGCAAAGCTCACACCAAACGCGATCGCCACTGCGAGCCAGTCAACTCCCTCAAAGCTGAGCCACTCCATGACCTCTCCTCACGCCCCACTGCCGACGCTACAGGAACGCGCCGACAACCGCCCCGATGAGCGCGAGCACCACCACGTCATGCACGGCATCGATGAGTGTCAACGGCGCAGGCCGTGCCTCCTGCGCACCGTGAAGGGCGCTCCATAGCAGGCGCAACAGCAGCCCAACACTCGCCCCAAAGAGGAGCCCGCCACCCACGGAGACCACAAGCAGCTCGGCCTGCAGCACGCACATCACCGCGGCCGTTACCGCGAACACCACCACCGCCATGACGCGCGGCACCACGGCCGTGCGCACCGCGTCGAGGTCCACCGCCGCGTGCCGCGCCCACACCGTGCCCAGCCCCCGCGGGTGGTACCACAGGAAGGTCACCACGAACGCGGCAAGCGTTGCCACGGCAACCGCAATCCACCGCACTTCTCCCAGATCAAACCAGCCCACGCGTCGGCCCTCCTGACGTGACGAATTGCGCCCATGGTGCCTCAGCGTCGGGCCTGCCCGACGCTGGCGCGCCGACCCGCCCACGTCGCCGCTTGCCCGTGGTCACCGCACGGCGCTAGATTTGTGAGGCACCTAGGCACTGGAGGCGAGCATCATGAGCACCGAGCGCACAGCCGCCCTGCTGCTCCCTGCCTCGTCGCCCATGTGCATGCCTCGTTGCATGTGCTGCCCCTGTCTGTAGAGCACTGCCGCTGCCCGTGTGATGGCGCTCGGCAGGGCTCGCCCCGGAATCTGTCAGGCCCCTGCGGCGTTGCTACGCCCGGGATATCCCACTCAACACACAAGGAAATGAATATGGCTCGCATCTACGAGGACGCCACGGCGCTCGTCGGCAACACCCCGCTCGTCAAGATCAACAACCTCACCGAGGGCGCGGGTGCCACCGTGCTCGCCAAGCTCGAGTTCTACAACCCCGCCAACTCCGTCAAGGACCGCATCGGCGTGGCCATCATCGACGCCGCAGAGGCCGACGGCTCCCTCAAGCCAGGCGGCACCATCGTGGAGGCGACTTCCGGCAACACCGGAATCGCGCTGGCGTTCGTGGGCGCGGCCCGCGGCTACAACGTGGTGCTCACGATGCCCGAGACGATGTCCAAGGAGCGCCGTGCCCTGCTGCGTGCCTTTGGTGCCGAGCTCATCCTCACGCCCGGCCCCGCTGGCATGAGCGGTGCCGTGGAGGCGGCCAACAAGATCGCCGAAGAGCGTGAGGGTGCGATTCTTGCCCGCCAGTTCGCCAACGCCGCCAACCCCGAGATTCACCGCACCACCACCGCGGAGGAAATCTGGAACGACACCGACGGCGAGGTTGACATCGTCGTGGCCGGCATCGGCACCGGCGGCACCATCACCGGTGTTGGCGAGGTGCTCAAGGCCCGCAAGCCCGGCGTGCAGATCATCGCGGTGGAGCCCGCAGAGTCCCCGATCCTCAACGGCGGTCAGCCGGGACCGCACAAGATCCAGGGACTCGGCGCCAACTTTGTGCCCGAGATTCTGAACACCGAGATCTACGACGAGGTCATCGACATCGACTCCGAGACCGCCGTTGCCACGGCACGTGCGGCCGCACGCAAGGAGGGCCTGCTCGTTGGCATCTCCTCGGGTGCCGCACTGGCCGCGGCCATCCAGGTGGCCAAGCGTCCGGAGAACGCCGGCAAGACCATCGTCACCGTCATCCCCTCGTTCGGTGAGCGCTACCTGTCCTCCGTGCTCTACGCGGACCTGATGGACTGACATGTCACACCGCATGAACCCCCTGGCGCTCGCGCTTGAAGACATCCGCACGGCGAGGCACCGCGACCCCGCGGCGCACTCGTGGATCGTCGTTGTCGCGTCCTACCAGGGGGTTCACGCGGTCTGGCACTACCGTGCCGCCCACTGGCTGTGGACGCACGGTTTCCGCACATACGCGCGGCTGTGGTCGCAATATGCGCGGCGTCGTACGGGCATCGAGATTCATCCCGGAGCTCACCTTGGCAGGCGGCTGTTCATCGACCACGGCATGGGCGTGGTGATCGGCGAGACGGCCATCGTGGGCAACGACGTGCTGCTGTTCCACGGCGTCACCCTTGGCGGCACC
>Ga0206116_1001768_pt1 | contig 10380 bp, 6 predicted proteins | sample 3A1Ametagenome_FD_178000 | JGI IMG/M metagenome (GOLD analysis project Ga0206116, IMG submission 178000) | Enriched microbial communities from leaf-cutter ant dump, University of Wisconsin, Madison, United States - 3A1A | ecosystem: Environmental > Terrestrial > Nest > Insects nest > Nest dump...
GAATTTTCTACGGCGCGAGACGTGACAAGCGTCAAGCGCCACGACCGGGAGCCCCGGCCGGACTATTGTGCGGCCACCCAACAAAACCGACGCCGCCACGCGCGCCACGTGCCGGCCGCCAGCGAGGACATCATGGTCGCCATCAGGCTGCTTCCGGAAAACGACACCACCAACGGCTGGTCGGCCGTGTTGCCGGCGCGCGCGCCGAAGCCGCGTCTAGCCGAGGCGGTCGTGGCGGACTGGGCGATCATCGGCGCCGGCTATGCCGGCCTTGCCGCCGCACGTCGTCTTGCCGAGCATCGCCCGGGCGATCGGATCGTCATTCTGGAGGCGGGGACGGCGGGCGAGGGCGCGCAGGGGCGCAACGCCGGCTTTGCCATCGACCTGCCGCACAACGTCACCTCGTCCATGGCGGAGCTCGAGGAGACCGCTCGCTACAAGCGCCTCTACAGGGCGGCCATCGACCATCTCGATGGCGTGATCAAGACCCACGACATTGCCTGCGACTGGGCGCAGGACGGCCGCTATCACGCCGCGGTATCCGAGGGAGCGGTGCAGTCGGTGCTGAAGCCGCTGGCCGCCGAACTCAGCCGGTCGGCGGAGGACCATCGCTGGGTGGATCGCCAAGACCTCGCCGGGGAGATCGGCACCGACTATTACGGCGCCGCCGTGTTCACGCCCGGTGGCTACCTCGTCAATCCGGCTGCGCTGTCGCGTGGCCTCGCCGACAGCCTGCCCGACAACGTGACGCTTTACGAAACGACGCCGGTGGTCCGCTTCGAACCGGGCGCGCCGTCTCGTCTCATCACGCCAGAGGGCGAGGTGAAGGCACGCCAGGTGGTCATCGCCGTCAATGGCTTTGCCGACCGCTTCGGTTACTTCCGGCATCGCCTCCTGAGCTTTGCCGCCCATGCCAGTCTGACGCGGCCGCTCACCGATGCCGAGATCGCCAAGTTGCGGGGGAAGGCGCGCTGGGGCCTGACGCCGGCCAACGCCTTCGCCGGCATCACCATGCGCCGGACGGCCGACAATCGCATTCTCGTCCGCCAGAACGTCAGCTTCAGGCCGGGGCTGCGCGCCGACGACGCCGAGCGGGCGCGCGTCGCAGCCGATCACAAGCGCCTGTTCGATCAGCGCTTCCCCGGGCTGCCCGATGTCACCATCGCCCATACCTGGACCGGCTACATCTGCCTGTCGAGAAATGGCGCTCCGGGGTTCGGCGAGGTGGCGCCCAGCGTCTGGGCGTCGGTTTGCCAGAACGCGGTCGGCATGACCAAGGGCACCATCGGCGGCCTGCTTCTGGCAGACAAGGCGGTCGGAGTGAGCAACCCGCTGATCGCCGACATCGAAGCGGTGTCCGGGCCTGCCTGGATTCCGCCGCGCCCCGCGCTCGATATCGGCGTCCGCACCCGCTTCGCCTTCGAGCTGTGGCGTTCGCGCGCCGAGGCCTGAGGCCGATCAGTCACGGGATCGATGCGGCGGCCAGATTTCGGTGTCATGGTCGGGGTGCTGATGGTTGCTGCTGCTGATCCGATTCAGCATGTCGGGATTGCCGGCATAGGTCGGCAGCTCACCGGGCACCTGCGGCAGGCCGGCATACCAGGATACGCGGCTCTCGTTGCCATACTGGTTTTCCGGCGACACGCTATCGGGATCGTCGAGGGTGCCGGCCAGCACGCCAAACTCGCCGTCATCAGGATAGTCGAAACTCATCGGCGTTCCGCACGCACTGCAGAAGCCCCGACGTCCGACATCCGAGCTCATGAAATAGCTGAGGGCACCCCGCGTCAGGCGGAATGCCGACTTGGGTATCGGGCAGATCACCGCGAACGGCCCGCCCACGGCCTTCTGGCACATGCGGCAATGGCACACATGCACATTGCGCGGTGGCTGATCGAGAGCATAGCGGACGGCGCCGCACTGGCAGCCGCCGGTGAGGCGAAACTGGCTCATTGGTTCGTTCCAAGACCTGTGAAACGCTGCGCGGGCGCATTGCCGCATTGTCGGCCATCATCAAGCTCGGGGCCAGGGCATGGCACCCCGACTTTCGGCGCAGACAACCTCAGGCCGCGTCGACGGTTCGGTGGGGATGGACCGGCCCCCGTCCGCTGCCGAGTGCCGGCAGCAACTTGCTGATGTCGGAGAAGTCCCGTGCCGACAGGCTGATCTCTGTAGCCTTTGCGACGGCCGAGAGCTCGTCGGCATCGCGAACGCTGACAGCCAGCGCGGCCACACCTGGCCAACTCAAGGTCCAGGCTGCCGCCACGGCTGCCGGATTGGAGTGTCGGCGTATGGCGATGATCCGGAGCAGCCGTTGCATCGCGTCCAGACCAATGCCGACTTCAGTTGACCCTTCCTGGATAGCCGATCCGATGACGGCGGACGAATGGCTGGCGATGACCGCTGGCGTCGGCTGGCGTCGCCACAGAAGTTCGCCATCACTGACGCGACGGTCGAAAAGCGACATCTCGACGTGGACGGCGTCGCAGATGCCGATCCGCTCGGCGCGCTCAAGACGGGCGCTGTCGGGCGCGATCAGGCCCAGGCTTCGCACGAGGCCGCTCTGCCGCAGGTCGAGGAGCACGGACCATGCGTCCTCGAACAACGCGTCGGAGGTGGCCGCGAGATGGAGCTTGACCAGATCCGCCCTCTCGATGCCGAGGCGGGCGAGCGACCGCTCAAGTTGACGGCGCAGCCGGCGTGGCTCGAAGGTTGGACGCAACTGCGCTTGGCGCGAGCGTCCGTCCCAGTCGAAGCCGACGGCAAGCGCGACAAAGGGCCGGTCATCGGGCGGCAATGCCGAGAGAGCGCTGCCGACATGACGCTCGATCTCGCCACGTTCGAAGATGGCGTCGGTATCGATCCAGTTGATGCCGAGTTCGAGCGCCCGGCGAACAACTTCGACGATCCGGCTTTCGTCGGCGCCAAAAGCCGACGTTCCAAGCCCGATCCGCGATAGCTGCAAGCCGCCGATGGCGGCCGTTCTGCCTGGCGTGCTCCCTTCGGACATGTTCCCTCTCGGATGCCTGTCGCGGCGGCGATGCCGGCGTTCGGAAAGGCTAACCAATGTCGGAAGGGATCATCAGGGCTGGTTTTTCCTTTTTCTGCCGATCGTCGGAACGATATGCCGCTTGCACGTCGCTTTGCCGCAAATCGCTTGCGCATGGTGCGTTTCGGTGGACCGGGTATGCAGCGGCCGGCGTCCCGCGCTCCTATGGAGAAAACCTCATGCCGCCTCGATACCGCCCTTCGGCGCCCCCTTGCCGGTCGTGATCCGGCGGATGGTGACGAACAGCAGCGGGACGAAGAACACGCCGAGCACGGTGGCCGAGATCATGCCGCCCATCACGCCGATGCCGATGGCATTCTGCGCCGCCGAACCGGCGCCCGTGGCTCGGGCGAGCGGAAGCACACCCAGCACGAAGGCAAGCGACGTCATGACGATCGGCCTGAGGCGAAGGCGGGCCGCCTCGACGACCGCCTCCACCGCCGTACTGCCACGTTCCATCAGGTCCTTGGCGAACTCGACGATGAGGATGGCGTTCTTGGCGGTGAGGCCGATGGTGGTGAGCAGTCCCACCTTGAAATAGACGTCATTCGACTGGCCGAACAGCTGCGCGAAGGCGAGCGCGCCGAACACGCCGACCGGCACCGCGAGGAGCACCGAGAATGGGATGGACCAGCTCTCGTAGAGCGCGGCGAGGCACAGGAAGACCACGACGAGCGAGACCGCGTAGAGCAGCATCTCCTGCGAACCGGCGAGGCGCTCCTGATAGGAAAGGCCGGACCAGGCCGCCGTGTATCCGCCGTCGAGGCCGGCCACCAGCGTCTCCGCCGCCGTCATCGCGTCGCCCGAGCTGACGCCGCTGGCCGCCGTTCCATCGAGGGCGATGGCCGCCGTCCCGTTGAAGCGGGCGAGCGAAGGGGAGCCCTTCACCCACTCCGTGCTGGCGAACGCGGAGAAGGGCACCATCTCGCCGCTGTCGTTTCGGGCATACCAGCGGTCGATGTCGCCGGGCTGCATGCGAAAGGGCGTATCGCCCTGCACGTACACGGGCTTGATCTCCCCCTGATAGATGAAGTCGTTGACGTTCGAACCGGAGAAGACGGTGGTGATCAGGCTGTTGATGCCGGAGAGATCGACACCGAGCGCGCCGGCCTTGTTCCGGTCGATGTTGATCTTGAGCTGGGATTCCAGGGTGCGGGTGTTGCCGCGCAGATCGGCGATCGACGCGTTGGCCGCGGCCTTGTCGGCCATTTCGTTGGCGGCCGCGTTGAGCGCGTCGCGGCCTTCGTTGCCGCTGTCCTGAAGATACATCGAGAAGCCGCTGGTCTGGCCGAGGCCCTGGATGGCGGGCGGTGCCAGCACGAACACCTCGGCATCCCGGATCGCCCGGAAGTGGGCCGATGCGCGCGCGGCGACCGCACGCGCAGACAGGCGGATGTCGGTTCTCTGGTCGAAGTCCTTCAGGCGGACGAAACCCATGGCGCTGTTCTCGCCGCTGCCCGAAAAACCGAAGCCCAGCGTCATGAACACGCTCTGGATCGCATCCTTCTCCTCGGTCAGGAAGTAGTCCTGCACCTTGTCGATCACTGCCTGGGTGCGGGCGGCGTTGGCGCCGGCCGGCAGCGTGATCATCGTCATCAGGACGCCTTGGTCCTCCTCGGGCAGAAACGACGTCGGCAGTTTGCTGTAGAGGCCGTAGGCGCCTCCGATCAGCGCGAGGAAAACGGCGAACATTCGTATGGGCCGCACGACCATCCGGCCGACCGTGCCCGAGTAGCCGTTGGTCAAGCGCGAAAAGCCGCGATCGAACCAGCCGAGCCAGCGGTGAAGCGGTCCCTCGTGGCTGGGCTTCAACATGAGAGCGCAGAGAGCGGGGGTCAGGATGACGGCGACCAGAACCGACAGCAGCATGGCGCTGGCAATCGTCACCGAGAACTGCCTGTAGATGACGCCGACCGAGCCGGAGAAGAAAGCCATCGGGATGAACACGGCAGTCAGCACCAGGGCGATACCGATCAACGCACCGGTGATCTCGCCCATCGACTTCTCGGTTGCTTTGCGCGCCGGCAACTTCTCGTCGCGCATGATGCGCTCGACATTCTCGACCACGACGATGGCGTCGTCGACGAGGAGGCCGATCGCCAGCACCATGGCGAACATGGTGAGCATGTTGATCGAGTAGCCGAGCGCGGCGAGTACGCCGAAGGTTCCGAGCAGCACGACCGGCACGGCGATCATCGGAATCAGGGTGGCGCGGATGTTCTGCAGGAACAGGAGCAACACAAGGAACACGAGAACGATTGCCTCGATCAGCGTCTCCACCACCTTCTCGATGGAGAGCTCGACGAACGGCGTCGTTTCGTAGGAGTAGGCGATCTCCACGCCTTCGGGCAGCGAGTCCTTGAGGCTGTCGAGTTCGGCGTGAACGAGGTTGGCCGTGGAGATGGCGTTGGCGCCGGAGGCAAGCTGCACACCGAAACCCGCCGCCGGCATGCCGTTGAAGCTCGACTTCTGACCGTAGCTCTCGAGGCCGACCTCGACGCGAGCCACGTCGGAGAGGCGCACCACCGAACCATCGGCGGCAGTCTTCAGGCTGATGCGCTTGAACTCGTCGACCGACGTCATCTGCGACTGGGCGATGATGCTCGCCTTGAGCTGCTGCCCCTTGACCACCGGAGTGGCGCCAATGGATCCGGCGGCCACCTGGGCGTTCTGAGCCTTGATGGCGGCGGTCACGTCGCTCGGCACCAACTGGTACTTCAGCATGGCCGCCGGATCGAGCCAGATGCGCATGGCATAACCGGCCCCGAAGGACTGTACGCCGCCGACGCCGTCGAGCCGCTCGATGCGATCCTCGATCTGGCTGGACATGATGTCGGACAGCTCGTCCGAACTGTAGCGGCCGTCGCGGGAGATGATGTTGCCGATCATCAGGATGCCGGACGGCGACCGGTTGACGCGAACGCCGGCATCCTGCACGGCCTCCGGCAGCTGCGACTCGACACGCGAAAGCTTGTTCTGCACTTCCACCTGGGCCAGTTCGGGGTCGGTCCCGTTGGCAAAGGTGAGCTCGATCGAGGCGGATCCTGTGCTTGACGACGACTCCATGTAAAGAAGGCCGTCGAGCCCGGTCATGGCGCTCTCGATCTTCTTGGTGACGGAGTTCTCGACCGCTTCGGCCGTGGCACCTGAATAGGTGGCCGAAACGCGTACCGTCACCGGAGCGATATCCGGATACTGCGAGATCGACAGCGAATAGATGCCCATCACGCCGGCGAGTAGCGTGGCGATCGCCAAGACGATGGCGAACACCGGCCGGGCGATGAAGAAGCTGGCGAGCGCGTTGCGCGGCGAAGTGAGGCTCATTTGCCGCTCCCCGCCTTCAGATCCTGATCGACGACTCCATCCTCGTCGATGGTCGCCTCTACGGGCGTGACCTCGGCGCCGGCCGAGAACTTCTGGAAGCCGTCGACGATCAGCCGATCGCCCGGTGATGCGCCGTCGGTGACGATCCAGTTGTTGCCCGACGTGCCCGCCGTGGTGATGCGCTTGGCCTCGGCCTTGTTGTCGGCCGACACGACGTAGATGGTGGCGACGCCGTCGTCGCCGCGCGTCACCGCGCGTTGCGGTACCAGGAAGGCGTTGTTGAGCGTGCCGAGATCGACGCTGGCCTGAACGAACATGCCGGGCAGGAGGACCCGCTGGCCGTTCGGGAAGGTGGCACGAAGGGTGAAGGTTCCGGTGGTTTCGCTGACCACGGTGTCGGCGAGCGAGATCGTACCTGCCTGGTCGTAAGCTTTGCCGTTCTCGAGCGTCAGCGTCACCGCTTGCGGTTGGCCGGTCCCTCGTCCCAGTCGCCCGCTGTCCACGTCGTCGCGGATACGCAGGAGGTTGGCGCTTGAATCGACAAGGTCGACGTTGATTGGATCGATCTGTCGGATGGTGGCGAGCGCGGCGGTCTGGTTCTCGGTGACCAGCGCGCCGACGCTGACCGAAGACACCCCGATCACCCCATCGATCGGGGCGCGGATGGTGGCGTTGTCGAGGTTTATGCGAGCCGTTTCCAGATCGGCCCGGGCGGCTTCCTCGGAGGCCTCGGCCTGCAGGAGCGTCGAGCGGGAGTCGTCGACGGTCTGGGCGGCGACTGCGTTGCTCTCGGAGAGTTTTGCGTTGCGGTCGAAGGCCGTTTGCGCCCCCGCCGTGGCCGCCTCGGCCTTCTTTACCGCAGCTGCCGCAGCAGCGTAGGCGGCCTTGAACTTGGCGTCTTCGAGTTCGTAGAGCACGTCGCCGGCTTTGACCACGCGCCCTTCCTTGAAAGAAATCTTCCGGACGATTCCGTTCACCTGCGGGCGGATCTCCGCTGTGGCAAGCGCGATGACGCGGCCCGGCAGCTCCATGGTGCGCGGCACGCTGGTCGGCTGGAGCGTTATGGTGCCCACCTCGGCCTTGCCCGCCGGTGGTGGTCCGGAGGGACCGCTCGGCTGGCAAGCGGCAACGAGAGCAAGCAAGAGCAGTACGCCGCCCCATCTGACGATATTGCGCATGGTCATGGTAGCTCCAGCCTGGAATTCTGCGAAGGAACGCTTGGGAATACGTCTCTGGACGATAGTCGTGAGCGGGATCAATAGTTTCCCGCGCTTTGCCAAGTCAACGTCTTGCTGGAGCGTAATGGTAACCGGATATACAATTGTCGCAAGCTGGAAAAGAAAGCGTCAGATGACTTGTCGGCAATATAAAAGTTGTCCCGGATGACCGACAAAGATCATCCGGGACAACAATGAAAGCCAGGCGCCGACGGTGAGACCGGTTACAGCCCGAAGATGGCCGGCCACCAACCGAAGCCGACGAACAGGCTGCCGGCAATACCCGGAATGAGGGGCATCCAGCGTCTTGCGAGCGGCAGCCCCTGACGGCTCAGAATGCGGTCGCCGAGCCAGATGCTCCAGACGACACCGACCAGGAACAGGCCGCCGCGGATGGCGTGTACACCTTCCATGCCGACGAAGGTGTAGCGCAACGGCGTGAGAAGCTCGGCGCCGAGACCGATGATCAGGCTCATCAACGCCACCGGGGCATACTGGTAGCCGAGTTCGGTGAATACCTGGCCGAACCCGCCGTCGGCGCCGAGCCGGCGGGCAATCATGGCGCCGACCGCCGTCAGGCTGGCGAGAACGGCGGTGAGGACGGCCATGGTGCCGAGCATGAAGCCGACGATCATGATGAAGTCGAGCCACAGGAAGGTTTCGGCGCGGGCCGGGTGTACGCTCATCAGCCAGGACGGGCCGATGCGGGTGATCCAGTCGACGTGGTTCTGGATCGCCCAGACGCCGAGCTCCTGGCGCATCGCCTGGTACTGCGGCAGCACCAGCCAGAGGAAGCCGCCGAGCGCGACGCCGGTGTCGAGGAACAGGAACCAGGCTTCGGCCGGATTGGCGCGATGGTCGCGGATCTCTTCCACCTCGACGCCCGGCCGCCGCAGATCGAGGCGGATGCTGCCGGCCGCTTTCGGATTGACGCAGCGGAAGCACTCGATGCAATGGCGGCTTTCAACTTTGCGCGGCAGGTCGATCATGGTCGGGCAGGCACCGCGCTCGGTATAGGCATCGCCGCCGCTGAGCCGGACCTTGGGCGTGAACTGAACGGCGCCAAGCCGGGAGTAGAGGCCCAGGACGCGACCGATCGGGCAGAGATGGCGGCACCAGACGCGCTTGTTGCGACCGTAGAGGCCGCCGATGGCGATGGCCAGCAGCATGGTGCCACCGAACAGTCCGGCAGCCGCTTCGGGATGATCGCGCACGCCGATCGTCTGGCCATAGAGCGTCATGATGATGAAGCTGAGGGCCGGCGTGCCTTCCCACTTGATCCAGGCCGGAATGGCGCGCTGAAGACCGTATTTGTTGGCCAGCTCGGAGGCGGCGCCCATCGGGCAGAGCGTGCCGCACCACAGGCGGCCGAGCACGATCACCGACAGGAAAACCAGCGGAAACCAGATGCCCCAGAGAAGATAGCGCAGGAACAGCGTCGGGTTGGAGAGGATACCGCTTTCGGCGGGAGGATCCGGCAGCAGCACCGGCAGACCGATGACCACCAGAAAGACAGCGAACATCAGCACCTGGATCCAACCGAAGTGCCGGCGCCAGCGGACGAACAGTGCCTCGACCTTGCGGGTGAAGGGGCTGCGCGGAGCGGTGCCCTCGGCTTCGATCATGGTTCTCACGGCCGGGCCGACAAAGTCGTCGCCACGGACAAGCCTATTCATCGTTGTGTCCCTCCGACACCGGTTCCGAACGGCGCCGCTTCACCCGTCCGCGAAGGACACCAAGATGCTAACTGCTCGCAATTGCATCTCGCATCAAGCTGGTGGTTTCCCTCATGAAATCCGGAAGATGCGCACCCGTCAAAATTTGAACCGAAATCAGTGGTTTACGCCGACGGAGATCGCTATGCGGGGTTTCCCTACGGTTGACGCGGGCGGTGGGCTGAAAATACTCATGACAATCATTTGCAAAAACGGGGCAACAAAATGCGTATCCTGAAGGGACTGGTCCTGACCTCGGCGGTCATCGGTTTTACGACGAGCGCCTATGCGCTTGAGTATCCGATTGGCGAGCCGCAGTTCGGCGGTGGCATGGAAGTGGCTGCCGTCTACCTGCAGCCGATCGAGATGGAGCCGGCCGGCATGATGCTGGCTGCCGACAAGGCGGACATCCACCTCGAGGCCGACATTCACGCGACCAAGGACAACGTCAACGGCTTCGCCAACGGCGACTGGGTTCCCTATCTCGAGATCACCTATGAGCTGACCAAGGACGGCAAGACCGTGTCGAAGGGGCCGTTCATGGGCATGGTCGCCTCGGACGGTCCGCATTACGGTGACAACGTCAAGCTGGACGGCCCCGGCGTCTACCAGCTCACCTACCGCATCGCTCCGCCCGCCAGCACCGGCCACATGGCGATGTTTGGCCGCCACGTCGACAAGGAAACCGGCGTAGCGCCGTGGTTCGAGCCCTTCGAGACCAAGTACGAGTTCACCTACGCCGGCACGGGGAAGAAGGGTGGTTACTGAGCCCATCCCCAGCACGACGCACCGGCGGCGGCTTTGCCAGGCCGCCGGTTGCCTGCTCGTGGTCCTCGCGGTGGCCGCTCCGGCCGCCGCCGAGGACGATCCGGTGTTCCGCATCGAGTTCAACGACGGAACCATGACGCCGGCCCGCATCGAGGTGCCGGCCGACACCCGTTTCGAGCTGCAGCTGGTCAATCTCGGCAAGACGCCGGCCGAGTTCGAGAGCGTGCCGCTCCGCAAGGAGAAGGTGATTGCCCCGGGCGTCACCACCACCATGGTGATCAAGTATCTCGATCCGGGCGAATACTCC
>Ga0206116_1001770_pt1 | contig 10377 bp, 8 predicted proteins | sample 3A1Ametagenome_FD_178000 | JGI IMG/M metagenome (GOLD analysis project Ga0206116, IMG submission 178000) | Enriched microbial communities from leaf-cutter ant dump, University of Wisconsin, Madison, United States - 3A1A | ecosystem: Environmental > Terrestrial > Nest > Insects nest > Nest dump...
AGCTTTCTTCCCGTAAGCAGGATGCAATAGCTTTTTTCGGCGCCACGTCCTACCCTGCCCCGCAACTGGTGCAATTGCGAAAGCCCGAATTTTTCCGCGCTTTCAATAACCATTACCGATGCGTTCGGCACATTGACCCCTACTTCAATAACCGTTGTGGACACCATGATTTGCGTATCATGCGTCACAAACCGCTGCATATTCAGCTCTTTCTGTGCAGCAGGCTGCTTACCATGTACCATGCTGATCCAGTACTGCGGTTCGGGGAAATAAGTTTTTATTTCATCGTAACCACGCATCAGGTTTTCATAATCCAGTTTTTCACTTTCTTCTATCAGCGGAAAAATAATGTACACCTGCCTGCCTAACGCAATTTCGGCTTTAAGAAAATCCATTACCTGACTCCGGTCGCTATCAAAACGATGAACAGTTTGTATAGGCTGGCGGCCGGGAGGCAGCTCGTCTATCACACTATAATCCAAATCGCCGTAGGCCGTCATGGCCAGCGTACGCGGAATAGGAGTAGCGGTCATTACCAACACGTGAGGCGGTATATCGTTCTTTTCCCAAAGCCTGGCACGCTGCGCTACTCCAAAACGGTGCTGTTCATCTACAATTACCAGTCCCAGGTTTTGGAAACGCACCGCATCTTCTATTACAGCATGAGTGCCCACCAACAAATGAATAGTTCCGTCAGCAATGCCCTGCAATATGTTCTTACGCTCTTTGCCTTTTACAGAGCCAGTAAGCAAGGCTACTTTAATGTCCATCTCTTCCAGCAAAGAAGTTATTCCCTGGAAGTGCTGCCGGGCAAGGATCTCCGTAGGCGCCATCAGTACCGATTGGTAGCTGTTATCCGCGGCCAGCAACATGCAAAGCAGCGCCACAATGGTTTTGCCGCTGCCTACATCGCCCTGTAATAATCGGTTCATTTGTTTGCCCCGTGCCGTATCGCTCCTTATTTCTTTAAGCACCCGTTTCTGCGCGCCTGTCAGCTCAAAAGGAAGGTATTGATTATAGAAAATATTAAAATAATCTCCCACCACATCAAATACTACTCCTTTTGAAAAACGGTGCCGCTGGGAGCGTAAAAGATTCATGCGCATTTGCGCCCAGAAAATTTCTTCAAACTTTAGCCGGCGTAAAGCGGCTTCGTACTGCTTCGGGGTTTGAGGAAAATGAATCTGCCGGTAAGCCTCAAAACGGGGCATCAGCTTTAGTTCTTCCAGCATTTGCTGCGGAAAGTTTTCGGGAATATCACTTGGCTTGATATGAGGTAGCAGCACCTGTGTAAGCCGGCCTATCTGCCTGCCGCCAAGATTTTTGGCTTTCAGCTTTTCTGTTGATGGATAAACAGGTTCCAAAAACCCTTTTCCCTCCAGCTTTTCCGGCGACCAGGTTTCAATTTCGGGATGAACCAACTGCGGCTTGCTCATAAACCACGATAATTTGCCATATACAATATAGGCCTGCCCCGGATGCAGCATTTTTTGAATGACATTGATAGCACTAAACCAAACCAGCTCCACCGAACCGGTTTTATCCCGTAGCTGCGCGATAAGCCGCCGGCCACGCTTTTCGCCTATCGCCTGGAAAGGCTCTAAAACACCGGCGAACTGTATATACTCTTCCGCCGGACTGGCATTCCCGATGGGTGTTATTTTGGTTTTATCTACATGCCTGAAAGGAAAATGATGCAACAGGTCGTTAAACGTAAAAATACCCAGCTCTTTCTGCAAAAGCTCGGCGCGCTGCGGCCCTACACCCTTGAGATAAACAATGGGACTGGATAGTATTTGTGATTTGTGATTTATAATTTCTGATTTGTAATTATGCGAATTTAAAAAATTGGCAGCAAAGCCGTCCAACCCCGAAACAAACCAAAACATTGATTTATGAGCTTATCAATCCTTCTCCCCGTCCTCCAATTTTGCGCCCTTATTGGCCAGCTTATTTATTGATAATCCCTGGATAAGTATGGAACAAACCACCACGATATAGGTAATAGCAACAACACTGTTTTTTTGCGAAGTAGCCGGGATAGAAAGCGCCAAAGCAATGGAAACGCCACCACGTAACCCGCCCCAAACCAGGATCTTAATTGTCTGTGTCGAAAATTTTCTTCTGAATGCGATCAATCTTGTAGGCAGCCAAATGGAAACAAACCTGGCGGCTATCACAAGTATAAAACACAGAAGGCCTGCAACCAGGAACCTATTAAGCTCTGGAATGACCATTAATTCTAATCCTATTAACAGGAAGAGTATGGCGTTCAGGATCTCATCTATCAGCTCCCAGAACTTCTCAACGTACTCGCGTGTGGGAGCCGACATAGCTACTTTTTTTCCGACATTGCCAATAATAAGCCCTGCAAGCACCATTGTAAGCGGCCCCGAAATATGCAGCTGATGGGCAATAAGGTAGCCACCCATCACTACGGAAAGGGTTATTAGCACAGTTACAATATAATCGTCAATCGATTTTATGGCTTTTGAAGCTGTAAAGCCTAAAATTAATCCAAGCAAAATACCACCACCGGCTTCTCTAAGAATAAGCCAGCTTACAGTGCCCGTATCAATGGTTTCGTCTGTTCCTTTTGCAATACTTAACAGGATGGTGAATACCACGATGGCAATACCATCGTTGAATAAGGATTCCCCGGCTATTTTAGTCTCTAAAGACTTAGTCACTTTTGCTTTTTTCAGAATGCTCAGTACCGCAATAGGGTCAGTAGGTGAAATGAGTGCCCCGAAAAGCAGGCAATAGATCAGCGGTAACGAAATGCCCAGCCAGGGCAGCACAAAGTACAAAAGATAGCCTACTACAACAGTAGATATCACCACACTGATGGTAGCAAAGATGACAATAGGCGCACGTTGTTCTCTGAGATCATTAACATGAATATGGATAGCGCCTGCAAATAACAGGAAGTTCAGCATGGCGCCCATTAACACATCCGTAAAATCAACCCCGCTGATTAAACCGGAAAAATGCTCCAGCGTTTTAGGCAGAAAAAAATGGCCGATAAACACCAATAACGCGGAACTGACAAGTGCGATCAGCATAATACCAATGCTGGACGGTAGCTTTAAAATTTTAAGATTCAAAAATGCAAATAACGATGCGATTACAATAAGTATAGACAGCGAGTAATATAATTCCATAACATCATATCAATTAAGGGAAGGACACAAGATAAGGTTTTTGAAAAAATTAGAAGAGGCTGTCTCCAAATTCGGGGACAGCCTCTTTATAATTTATAAGATTGATAAAATCAATACCAATCAAGTCCTGCATCAATACCTGTTGATCTGTTCTTTCAGTAACTTCCGTGCAAAGTGAATGCGGCTTTTGATAGTGCCTAAAGGCTCATCGAGGTATTCAGATATCTCCTGGTATTTATACCCTTCAAAATACAATTTGAAAGGCACTTTGAAGGTTTCGGGCAATCCCTCAATAGCCGCTTCTATTTCTTTCTGCCTCAAACTTCCTTCTGCAGAGTTGGCTACCGATACCTGGCTCAGGTTGATCAGGTAATCTTCCGGCGTGCTGTCAAAAACCGTTCTGCGTTTGGCGTTACGGCGATAATCATTTATAAAAATATTACGCATGATGGTGAATAACCATGCCTTAATATTAGTGCCGGAATTATATTTTTCTTTATTAGCCAACGCTTTATAAAGGGTTTCCTGGTAAAGGTCGTTGGCAGTTTCATTATTTTTTGTGAGATTGACCGCAAAAGGCTTTAAAAACCCTGCATTATCAACCAGCAGATCGCTGAATTCTTTTTCTTTTTCCATGCTGCCCGGATTTGTAGTTTGAAATAAGTACGCTAAGATACCTATAAAACATAGGGAATTACTTAAACTGTATTAAGTTTTACAAAAACTTTACCGAATGGATTCTTCCTGCCATTACTTCAGTAAACTGAAAGAACTTTGACCATATTGCCGGTATTTTAAGCATTTGATGACAGTTCTGGTATTAAAATGGTTGCAACTAAAAAAGGAAGGCTCTTTTATAACCTCCCTTTTTACTTTTTATATCCTGTACTTCTTACTTTGAAGAAGCAAATTCCTTTGGCTGTTTAAACCATTCCTCCGGAGGTAAAGATTTGAAATAGTTATATGTTTCCCGTAAACCTTCAGCCCTGTTGATCTTAGGCTCCCAGTTTAAAATAGTTTTTGCCTTGGTTATATCCGGCTTTCTTTGCTTGGGATCATCTACCGGTAACGGTTCATAAACTATTTTAACGGTATTTCCTGTTAAGCTCAATACTTCTTCAGCAAAGTCTTTCAAAGATATTTCATCAGGATTACCAATATTTACAGGACTTGAGTAATCGCTTAAAAGTAAACGGTAGATGCCTTCAACAAGGTCGCTTACATAGCAGAAGCTACGGGTTTGAGAACCATCACCAAAAACGGTTATGTTTTCTCCCCTTAATGCCTGGCCAATAAATGCCGGCAGTGCGCGTCCGTCGTTCAGCCGCATACGAGGGCCGTAAGTATTGAAGATCCGGATAATGCGGGTCTCTACCTTATGAAAGGTATGATAAGCCATGGTGATAGATTCCATATAGCGTTTTGCCTCATCATATACGCCACGAGGGCCTACCGGGTTTACATTTCCCCAGTATTCTTCTGTTTGGGGATGCACCAGGGGATCGCCATATACTTCGCTCGTTGATGCCACCAGTATCCTTGCCCCTTTTGCCTTAGCCAGTCCAAGACAATTGTGCGTACCCATAGCCCCTACTTTCAGGGTTTGTATAGGTATTTTCAGGTAATCGATAGGGCTTGCCGGGGAAGCAAAGTGCAGGATATAATCTAAGCTACCGGGAACGTGAATGTATTTGGTAACATCATGATGATAAAATTCAAAATCAGGATTCGGGAACAAATGTTCCAGGTTTTTTAAATCACCCGTAATAAGATTATCCATTCCGATTACATGGTATCCTTCTTTAATAAACCTGTCACATAGGTGAGATCCCAAAAAACCTGCGGCTCCTGTAATTAATACCCTCTTCTTCATTTTTTAGTTTTTGCTGTTGATAATTTTTCTGCCGATGCTGTTATAATAGAAGCCTAGCTCCTCCATTTTGTCGAGACTGAAAACATTTCTGCCATCAAATATGGTTTTTGATTTCAGATTTTTTACCATCCTTTCAAAGTCAGGATTTCTGAATTCGCTCCACTCTGTCACGATTAGTAAAGCATCGGCTTTTTTAAGCGCCGAATAAGGATCTTTTGCATAAGTGATCTTATTTCCAAGAAGCCCTTTTACATTAGCCATAGCTTCGGGATCAAATACAGTTACACTTGCACCCGCATTCAACAATTCGCCTATTAATTCAAGAGATGGTGCATCCCGGATATCATCTGTTTCGGGTTTGAACGCCAATCCCCACATGGCAAAATTTTTACCTTTCAGCTCGTTCTTATAGAACTTTTTGATCTTTTTAAACAAAACAGTTTTTTGGTTTTTGTTGACCTTCATTACTGTATCCAGCAATTTAAAATCGTATTTGTTTTGTTTGGATGTGTGGTGCAGCGCCAATACATCTTTAGGAAAACAGCTGCCTCCATAGCCAATACCGGAGAACAGGAAGCGCTTGCCAATACGGCTGTCGCTACCAATACCAATACGTACCAGGTCTACATTGGCGCCGGTAAGCTCGCAAAGGTTAGCCACCTCGTTCATATAAGAAATACGCATAGCCAGGTAGGAGTTGGCCACGTATTTGGTCATTTCTGAGCTACGCTCATCCATAAAATAAATGGGATTCCCCTGGCGAACAAAAGGTTGATACAACTCGCTCATCATATCACGTGCTTTATCAGAAGAGGTTCCAATTACTACCCTGTCCGGTTTTAAAAAGTCATCAACGGCAATACCTTCTCTCAAAAATTCAGGATTTGAGACAACATCAAACAGATCTTTCGACAATTTCTTACCTAATACTTCCGCCACCTTTTCGGCCGTACCTACCGGCACAGTGCTTTTATTTACAATTACCTTATATGTTGTTATGATCTTTGACAGATCTTCCGCAACATTCAGAATGTATTTCAAATCCGCGGAGCCGTCTTCACCCGGAGGTGTGGGAAGTGCCAAGAATATGATATCTGATTTATCAACAGCCGCTTTTAAATCTGTTGAGAATAAAATTCGTTTTTCTTTTATATTCCGCTGCAAAAGCACATCAAGCCCTGGCTCATAAATAGGGCATTCTCCTTTTTTCAGTTTTTCAACTTTCTCTTTGTTTACGTCTACGCAATGAACAAGGTTACCAGTTTCAGCAAAACAAGTGCCTGTTACTAATCCTACGTATCCCGTTCCAACAACAGCAATTTTCATAATGTATTTATGGTTTTTTTTTGAAGATTTTTCTTTCAATATTAAAATCGGGAACAATAACCCTAGACCCTATTTTATTGAGCCAAAGGAACCTGTTCAAATTCACAGCTTTTTCAAATACGCCCCATAACCACTCTTGATCAGCTCTTCTGCTAACACATCCAGTTGCTCTTTTGTAATGAACCTATTGCGCCAGGCAATTTCCTCTATACACCCGATCTTCGTTCCCTGCCTTTTCTCTATCACACGTACAAACTCCGAGGCATCAGTAAGTGAATCGAAAGTTCCCGTATCAAGCCAGGCTGTACCTCTATCTAAAACAGCTACATGTAGTTTCTCCTGCTTTAAATAGATCTTGTTAACATCGGTTATCTCATATTCCCCACGTGCCGAAGGCTCTAGCTGCCGTGCAATATCGACAACAGAATTATCATAAAAATACAATCCGGGAACTGCATAATTAGATTTAGGATATTCAGGTTTTTCCTCTATCGAAATGGCTTTCATCTCTTCATCAAATTCTACTACACCATACCTCTCCGGATCGCTTACCCGGTATGCAAATACGTATCCGCCATCAACATCAGCCAGCTTTTTCAACTGGGAGCCTAAACCAGCTCCGTAAAATATATTATCGCCTAAAACCAGGGCTACTTTGTCGTTCCCGATAAACTCAGCACCAATTACAAAAGCCTGGGCAAGCCCGTTAGGCACTTCCTGTACAGCATATTCAAAGCGGCATCCCAAACGGGAGCCATCTCCTAACAATCTTTTGAAACTTGCATTATCTTCCGGAGTGGTTATAATCAACACTTCATTTATCCCAGCCATCATCAATACAGACAACGGATAATAGATCATAGGCTTGTCATAAATGGGCATTAGCTGCTTACTTATAGCCTTTGTTATAGGATACAACCGGGTGCCGGAGCCACCTGCGAGAATTATTCCTTTCATTATCTTTAGACGTTAGATGATAGACATTAGATTTTAGACAATAGATTAATTAAAGCTATTGATTACAGAATACTTGAAAGCGTCTGCTGTAAACCACGATTCATTTTTTGAATTTCATCAATTTGGCTTAATAAGTCTTCGGCCAACTCTTCATTAAGCAGTGACACTCTGCAGGCAATTACAATATGCGTTTGCAACTCGTAAGAAGATCCATTAGCCACTCCTAAAAAGTGCACAAACTCTTTATCAGAGTTCCTCCCTGCTCCTTCTGATATATTTGCTGCTACAGAAACAGCGGAACGTTTCATTTGTGCATTTAAACCAAATAATTCGTCTTTAGGAAAATTAACAGTGGCTTTATACACATCAACACAAACATCTATCGCTTTCTGCCAGATTTTTAATTCTTTGAAATTGTGCATTTTATTCTTTTTTCAATTAACCTAAGATAGACTCAGCTCCGGAAGTTCGGACGTCAAATATTTACCAACCAACATTTCAATTATCCAATAATATCTAAAGTCTGAGATCTAAAGACTAATGTCTTTCCTCATACTGTTCCTCATAATATTTCTGGTAATCACCGCTGGTTACATTTTCAAGCCATTCCTGATTACTTAAAAACCAATCAATAGTTTTTGATAGCCCCTCTTCAAAAGTTACGGAAGGTGACCAACCTAATTCTTTGTTGATCTTAGTGGCATCAATAGCATATCTTAGATCATGCCCCGGACGGTCTTTTACAAATGTGATAAGTTGTTCGCTGGTTCCCGGCTCCCGGCCTAGTTTTTCATCCATCTGCCTGCAAAGCAATTGCACCAGGTCAATATTTTTCCACTCATTAAAACCGCCTACATTATATTTCTCTGTATTTTTTCCTTCATGAAAAACAAGGTCTATAGCGCGTGCGTGGTCAATTACGTACAGCCAGTCGCGGGTATATTTTCCATCGCCATAAATGGGTAGTGGCTTGTTATTGATGATATTATGAATCATTAGCGGAATCAGCTTTTCGGGGAAGTGATTGGGGCCGTAGTTGTTGGAGCAATTGGTTAAAACCACTGGCAACCCATACGTATCTGCGTAAGCATACACAAAATGGTCTGATGACGCCTTAGACGCAGAGTATGGCGAATGAGGATCGTAAGCAGTTTCTTCTGTAAAGAACCCTGTATCTCCCAAAGCTCCATAAACCTCATCTGTGGATACATGGTGGAATCTTTTGCCTGCAAAATTGTCTTTCCAGAGTTCTTTAGCTGCGTTTAAAAGATTTACCGTACCAATTACATTGGTATAAACAAAGTCCAGCGGAGAGGTAATAGATCTGTCCACATGACTTTCAGCAGCAAGATGGATCACCCCATCTGGCCGATGCTTTGCAAAAACAGCCTTAACGGCCTCAACATCAACAATATTTACTTTCTCAAAAGTATAATTTGTTTTATCTTCTATATCCTTTAAATTCTCCAGGTTCCCTGCGTAGGTAAGCGCATCCAGGTTAACGATCTTATAATCGGGATATTTATTTACAAATAACCGTACAACATGCGAGCCTATAAAGCCTGCACCACCGGTGATCATAATAGTTCTGCCAGACATGAATTAAAATAAGTTCTGTTAAAATAATTTGCAAATATAGATGTATGAGACGACAAATTGATACTCCCCCCGATGTACGTCTTTATAAGCCATATTAACGGGTTATAAAAAATTCTCATTTATACTAATGGATAAATGAATACTTTTACTGTACATCCTGATGTAGATAAAACTGAAGACACTAACTATGTTTGCCTGTAAAGTAGCCTGTTAAAAAAAATTAATATACGGATGAAAGTACGCTATCAATCGCTCGATATATTCAGGGGCGCCACAGTATGCCTTATGATATTAGTGAATAACCCCGGAAGCTGGTCGCATATCTATCCGCCATTAGAACACGCGCCCTGGCACGGACTTACCCCTACCGACCTGGTTTTTCCATTCTTTCTTTTTGCTGTTGGCAATGCTATGGCGTTTGTAATGCCCCGGTTAAAGGAGGAGGGCGATGGTGCATTCTGGAGGAAAGTATTGAGAAGGACCCTTCTTATTTTTGGTATCGGCCTTTTTCTAAACTGGTACCCTTTTATACGCTGGAACGAGGACAGCCTTGAATTCATTGGTTGGGTAAACCAACATAACAGCGAAAGAGGTGTGCGTATTTTTGGAGTATTACAGCGTATCGCAGTCTGCTATTTTTTTGCATCTGTTATAGTGTACTATTTAAAGCCTAAGGTGGCTTATTTCACCTCTCTTTTACTGCTACTGCTATATTGGGCTATTTGTATACTGGGCAATCCGGCTGACCCCTATAGCATAGAAGGCTGGATAGGGACCAATATAGATAAAGCCATCCTGCATATTCCACACATGTACAAAGGAGAAGGCATACCCTTCGATCCTGAAGGACTCCTGAGTACCCTCCCCGCTATCGTTGAAGTAGTTTTTGGATATTTTGTAGGAACGTATATTAAAAATAATTCTTTAGTTTCCGAAACCAACACTATCTATAAAACACTTACAGGACTATTTATTGCCGGAGTAGCGCTACTGGTAACCGGGTTTTGCTGGGACATGGTATTTCCCATTAACAAGAAAATATGGACCAGCTCTTATACGGTTTATACAGTTGGATTGGCTATTATTACACTAAGCACTATGATCTACTTTATAGAAGTAAAAGGCTATAAGGGCTTTCCTACCCGTTTTTTTGAAGTATTTGGCAAAAACCCACTGTTTATTTTTGCCCTGAGCGCTTTTCTGCCTAAAACAGCGACACTTTTTAAATCAAAAGACGGGACTACATTCTGGAACTTCCTGTATAAAAAGGTCTTTATTCATATTCCTGGCGATCCCAGAGCCGGATCGCTGGTCTATGCACTTTGTATTATTATATTTATGTGGGCCATTTGCTGGTGGCTGGACAAAAAGAAAATTTATATTAAGGTTTAGCTGGCCAGATAAAAGATTGGAGGCTGATTACAAAGAACCTGGAGCTTATCAGCTTACCACCATATT
>Ga0206116_1001773_pt1 | contig 10375 bp, 6 predicted proteins | sample 3A1Ametagenome_FD_178000 | JGI IMG/M metagenome (GOLD analysis project Ga0206116, IMG submission 178000) | Enriched microbial communities from leaf-cutter ant dump, University of Wisconsin, Madison, United States - 3A1A | ecosystem: Environmental > Terrestrial > Nest > Insects nest > Nest dump...
CTATAACCACTTAAGAACCAGTCTCAACCATTTATATAACCACCCACAACCATTTCGGAACCGGCTATACCCTGGTTAGGAACCACCCTTACCCCCCCTTCCGAACATATAAACAACACAATATCAAATCATTAAAAACAAATCAAATCCCATAAGGGATGACCTGTTAGTAGACAACACATACGCACTAATCAGAGCTCCGTAGGAGCGACCTATTGGATACATTTAACAGGTCGCTCCGATGACGCTTGTCTGTGAAAATCCTATTGCTTCTATTAACAGAACGTTCCTACGGAACTATAAAAACAGTTCCGATTTTTGTGATTTTATTGTGATTATTTTAATCCAAAAACTTACCCGAAAACGATTAAATTTTGCGTAATTTTGTGGGGCTTATTTTTACTATGGCTACAACAACCGACATCGATATCAAGAAATTTCTTTTCGTTAAAAACGCACACCTTAACAATCTGAAAAACATCGACGTTCTGATTCCAAAGAACAAATTGATCGTGATTACAGGTGTCTCCGGAAGTGGAAAATCATCTCTGGCTTTCGACACGATCTATGCGGAAGGGCAAAGGCGTTATGTGGAAAGTTTGAGCTCCTACGCACGTCAGTTTTTAGGTAAATTGGAGAAACCAAAGATTGATGATATCAAAGGTTTGGCGCCATCAATTGCAATTCAGCAAAAGGTGATTTCGTCTAATCCGCGTTCTACTGTGGGAACTTCTACGGAGATTTACGATTATATGAAATTGCTATACGCAAGAGTTGGAAGAACCTATTCGCCGATTTCCGGAGAAGAAGTTAAGAAAGACAGCGTGACGGATGTCATTGATTTCATCAAGGCTTCGAAAAAAGATTCCACTTTTTTACTTTTGACGCCTTTGACATTTGAAAAAGAAACATTTGCTGAATTATTGAAAACTTTGAAAGTTTCAGGATTCACTAGGTTAGAAGTGAACGGAAATCTTGCCGGTATTGAGGATTTGGAAAGTTTCGGTTTCAAGCCGGAAAAGGATATGACTATTAATCTTGTGATTGACAGATTTAGCTATGAGGAAGATGAGAATTTCTTACAAAGATTAGCAGATTCTATCCAAATGGCTTTTTACGAAGGGCACGGCTATTGTTCACTTAAAAATACAGACACCGGAAAAATCCGTGAATTTTCCAATAAATTTGAACTGGACGGCATCGTTTTCAACGAACCAAATGTTCATTATTTCAGCTTCAACAATCCTTACGGCGCTTGCCCGGCTTGCGAAGGTTATGGAAAAGTGATTGGGATTGATGAAGATTTAGTCATTCCGAATAAAAATCTTTCGGTTTATGAAGATGCAGTCGCTTCCTGGAAAGGTGAAAGTATGAGCGAATGGAAAAAGGATTTCATCAAAAAAGCTAAAGATTTCCCGATACATAAGCCTTATTATCAATTAACCAAAGAGCAGAAACAATATCTTTGGAAGGGCGACAAAACGAGAAATTTCCCGAGCATTGACAATTTCTTCAAAATGCTGGAGGAAAATCTATATAAAATCCAGTATAGAGTAATGCTTTCGCGTTACCGTGGAAAAACCATTTGTCCAACTTGTGAAGGATTACGGTTGAGGGAAGAAACGAGCTGGGTGAAAATCGACGGACATAATATTCAGTCTTTGATTGAGTTGCCTTTGGACGAATTGCTTCCTTTAATAAAAAGCTTAAAACTCAACGACCACGACGGAGAAATAGCAAAACGATTGACTTACGAAATCGAAACAAGACTGGAATTTTTGACTAAAGTTGGTTTGGGTTATCTGACCTTAAACCGGACATCGAACACGCTTTCCGGAGGAGAAAGTCAGAGAATTAATCTGGCGACAAGTTTAGGAAGTTCTTTGGTTGGTTCGATTTATATTTTGGATGAGCCAAGCATCGGTCTGCACTCTCGAGATACGGAAAACCTGATCGGTGTTTTGAAACAATTGCGAGATTTAGGAAATACCGTGATCGTTGTTGAACACGATGAAGATGTGATGCGGGAAGCCGATTACATCATCGACATTGGTCCGGAAGCGGGTTATCTTGGTGGAGATTTGGTTTTCAGTGGTGATTATAAAGAAATGCTAAAAGCAGATACTTTGACCGCAAAATATCTGAATGGGGATTTGGAAATCGAAGTTCCTGCAAAACGAAGAAAAACAAAAGAATACATCGCAATAAAAGGTGCTCGTCAAAACAACCTGAAGAATGTTGACGTCAATGTTCCATTGGAATGTCTGACAGTTATCACTGGCGTTTCCGGAAGCGGAAAATCGACTTTGATGAAAGAAGTGATGACGAATGCGATTCAGATTCAACTCGGAATGGGTGGAAAAAAAGCAGATTACGATTCGGTGGAGTTTCCTTCAAAATTGATTCAGAATATCGAATTAATTGACCAAAACCCGATTGGAAAATCGTCACGTTCCAATCCTGTAACGTATCTGAAAGCCTATGATGACATCCGTGACCTTTTTGCAAAACAGAAATCTGCAAAAGTTCAAGGTCTGAAACCGAAGCATTTTTCTTTCAACGTAGATGGCGGAAGGTGTGACGAATGTAAAGGCGATGGTGTAATCACAGTATCAATGCAGTTTATGGCCGACATCGAATTGGAGTGTGAACATTGCCACGGCACACGTTTCAAAAAAGAAATCCTCGAAATCAAATACGACGAGAAAAATATTTCCGACATCCTTCATATGACAGTTGACGAAGCGTTGGAGTTCTTCAAGGAAAATCACGAAGAAAAAATCGCGACCAAGCTAAAACCGCTTCAGGATGTTGGCTTGGGTTATCTGCAACTCGGTCAGTCCTCTTCTACTCTTTCCGGAGGTGAGGCTCAGAGAGTGAAGCTGGCATCTTTCCTTGTGAAAGGTGTTACGACGGACAAAACGTTATTTGTATTTGATGAACCGTCAACAGGTTTGCATTTCCACGATATCAAAAAATTACTAAAATCGCTTCAGGCATTGATAGAATTAGGACATTCAGTGGTGGTGATTGAACATCAGCCAGACATCATCAAATCTGCTGACTACATCATTGACGTTGGTCCAAATGCCGGAAAATACGGCGGCGAGATTGTTTTCACAGGAACACCGGAAGATTTGATTAAAGAAAAAAAGTCTTTTACGGCGAAGTATATCAAAGAAAAACTCAATTAATAGAGTTATCCACAAAAAAATGTTGATAAGTATGAAATTTTAACATTTAGTTTACAAATGGTATGGTTTTTATTTCTAAATTTACAATAGAGATTTAGGAAATGATTACAAAATTTGCTTTTGACCCAATTGGAATTACTCAAATTAAATTTGATATAAAAATTTAAAGGATAGCATTGTCGGCTGTCCTTTTTTGTTGTTGTCTAACTAAAAAAATGAGATGTTTTATCTACTGAACCGGCTTCTAAAGAGTCGGTTCTTTCATTACTTTAAGCTATTTTGTTCTTTCATAATCCGGGTGATTCCTTCTTCGAAAGTTGTAATTTGGAAATCCGGAAACTTCTTTTGGAATTTATCTGAGACAAAAATATTATCAACCTCATAGCGTGGCAACAGTTCCTGAAGCTCTTTCATCCGCTTACTGAACAGTCCTCCTACCCGGAACAACCACTTTCTAATGATAGAATAATCTAATTTTTTCTGATAAATTATAGAAATTAAATTGATAAATTCTTTATAAGTTAGCCTGTTATCATCACAAGGCAAATGCCAGGTCTGCCCGTAAGCGTCGGGTGTATTTCCCAACAAAGCCATCGCCCGACTTGCATCCGAAGTCCAAATGAGGCTTCTTAATGTGTTGTCTTTTAAAGGAACTTTAAGCTTTTTGTTTTTCTGTATGTTATCAAATATTAAAGAATTGGTGATACTTTGAGTTTTCCCGGGTCCATAAAATTCCGGGGCTCTGCAAATTAATGCTTCAATAGTATTTTTCTTTATTTCGTCCAAAAGCATTCCGGCAATTTCTGCTCTCACTTCTGACTTTGTACCAACCGGCAAAAAAGGAGTTTCTTCCGTTTGCGACTCGCTCGTTTTGGGATACATGTATGTATTATCAAAGAATACCAATTTGCATTTTTGATTTTTGCAGGCTCTGATGACATTATGCATTATTATCATAAACTGCTCTTCCCAGATTTTAGAATCCATTGGCAAACCAACTGTAAGGTAAACAATATGGCTTCCCTTTACAGCATTATCCGTTGCTTCCCCGTCTAATAGATTTGCAGAAAACAATTCATCAGTATCATTTACTTTTTTAGGATTTCTGCTCACAAGTCTGATATCTGTCGTATAATTTCTGTGTAATTCTCTCGCCAGTTCTTCGGCAATCTGGCCATTAGCTCCAAGTATTGTCTGCATTTTGTCTCAAGATTTATTATAAAGACGATTGAAAACAAAATTTACCTTTAATAACGAGTGTTTTACAAACAAAAAAGGACTATTTCTTTCGAAACAGTCCTCCTTTCATTTTCAGATTTTATTATTTAGAAGCAGTTACATTGATACCAATTTCAATGTCTTTGCTAATCATCCATTCAGCAGGGTCAGTTTCATCCGTCCCGAATTTGATTCCCCAATCTGCTCTGTTGACTGTAAATTTAGCTTCGATAGCCGCTTTACCTTCAGCAACAGTCACTTTTGCAGGGAAAGAAACATTAAGCGTTTTTCCTAACAATGTCAAGTTTCCGCTCACCGTTTTGTTAGCACCCGCGACTGCATCTTTTGGAAGTTCGCCAGCCAAATCCGCAACAGAAGTGATTTTGAAATCAGAAGTCGGATTTTTTGTAACGTTGAAGAAATCTTCATTTTTCAAGTGCGCTTCCAGGTCAGCCGGCTTTTTGTCAGCCTCCGTTACAGATGCAGGGTCAACTTTCAATGTGGTCATATCAATGACGAAATCACCTGAAGTTACCGCATCATTCTCAACGGTGATCTCTCCGGATTTCAAATTAAGTGTTCCCCATCTCGGTGCAAATCCACCTTTGTGAAACGCTTTCCAGTTCACGTTGGATGTAGCCAAATCTACTTTGTAAGCTTCACCGGTTTTTGCTGCAACTTCCTGTGCATCTTTTACCGTTTCTTTTTTGTCGTTACAAGCTGTGAACATCAAAGCAGCGCCTGCCAATGCCAATACTGTTAATTTTTTCATAGATAATATTTTAAATTAATATTGATTTTTCTTGCAGCAAAAATAAGACCTTAAATATTGACACAACATTGATGTACATCAAGAAACGTTTTTTCCAAACCACAAAGTCACAAAGTTTTTGCACAAGGTTCACAAGTTAAATAGTTGTGTTCTTAGTGAGACCTTTGTGTCTTTGCGGTTAAATTCTATTCAAATTCTTTTGAAACACCCAATCCAAACAACGCAAAATCGTAGACTGCAGGGTCATCTGCATTATATTTTCTGAGAATCAAATCCAATTCTTCAACCGCTTTCCAATCGTTTTGTTTTCTGGTTAATATTCCTAATTTTCTGGAAATATTTGCCGTGTGAACATCCAACGGAACGGAGAGAAACCTTGGGTCAATTTTTTCCCAAATTCCAAAATCAACGCCTTTTTTATCTTTCCGAACCATCCATCGCAAAAACATTATTAACCTTTTGGAAGCCGAATTTTTGTAAGGCGAACTGACGTGTTTTTGCCCGCGGTGTTTTTCGGAAATAAAATGATTTCGGAAACGTTCGATAGAATGAGAGAAATTGCTTTCGTTTTCATTGATTAGAAACACATCTTCCAGACTTTCAAATTGGTTATAAATTCTTTTAAAATTCTTCAGGAAGAAAATAAAATCTTCGTGATTGAAAGTTCTGTGAATTGCTTTTTGTGGAATTTTTTTTAAATCAGAATCAGTAAAATTCATCACAAAATCGTATGGTGAATTCCCCATCAATTCCATCATTTTATTGGCATCATTGATAATCGATTTTCGGTTTCCCCAGGCAATGCTTGCAGATAGAAACCCCGAAATTTCGATATCCTGCTTCAAAGAAAAACGATGCGGGATCTGAATGGGATCATTGGTAATAAAATCCGGTGAATTGTAGAGTTCTGCTTTTTCATTCAGCAAATCGAAGATGTCTTTTTCTTTCAAATTCATTATTCAAAAATACGAAATTGTTATATCGCAAAGTCGCAGGAAATTATTGTTATTATGCAAAAAAAGTCGCAAAGTTCTTATTGAAAACATTTGCGACTTAATAAATTAATGATTTAAAATCTAATATCTAGACTCTAATATCTAACTTCTCTTTGTCTATCTTCCAATCACTTCCGTAATTGGTTTTCCAACGGCGCCGCTTGGGAATTCGATGTGAAGTAATGCGGAGATTGTTGGCGCAATATCCGTCATATAATAATCACCATTGCTCTCGCCATGTTTGATTCCCCAACCCATAAAAATCAATGGAATATGTGAATCGTAGGAATTCCAAACGCTGTGTGTTGTTCCTTTTTTAGCATAAGTCGGCAACATCCCATCGTGAGAAATGATTTGTATATCACCGCTTCTCTGCCAGTTATAACCATTAATCGCTCGGGATTTTATCGGTTCCGGAATCGCTGACGAACCAATCTTCTTCAAATCCACAGCGTACAAAACTCTTGGATCTTTGTTAAGATTGTCTATAATTGTAGCCTTGATAGCTTCTTCATCCAGATTTTTTTCTTTGATGAGACTCTGATTCAAATAGATCTGATAATTATCGATTCCGAGAATCAATTTAGAATTGGCATATTTCTTTTCCAATTCTGCTCCCAGATTTTTTTCCATTCCTTCATCAAAGAAACCGCCTAGAATTTTGTTGGCTCTCAGGAACCCTTCCGCATTTGCTCCACCATGATCAGCAGACAGAAAAATCAAATAATTGTTCTTACCAACTTTCTCATCCAACATTTTGAAAAACACCGCCAAATCTCTGTCCAATCTGATGTAAGTATCTTCCACCTCGATGGAATTTGGTCCATAAGAATGTCCTACATAATCCGTTGAAGCCAGGTTAATAGCCAGAAAATCTGTTTCAGTTCCTTTTCCTAAGGCATAATTATCCAAAGCCGCTTCAGCAAATTTCAGTGTCAAAGTATTTCCAAAAGGTGTCGTTCTGATAACGCCTTTTTTAGTCGCATAATCTGATAAAAGATTTTTATAAGGAAAAACCGGTTCTTTTGCCGTTCCTACAGGAAATTCCCACTCGACATTATCAACCGTACTTTCAGTATATTGATTAATTGGCAAAGCTGTTTCCCAACCGTTAGCCAATAATTTTTCCGGAACTTTCTGGTCGTTGAAGTCTTTTACCCATTTTGGCAACTCATTCATATAATAAGAACTTGTGATGAAGTTTCCGGCAGAATCGTCAAACCAAAAAGCACCAGTCGGATTGTGACCTGCCGGCAAAATCGATGCACGGTCTTTCAAAGAAACGCCAACGACTTTTGACCTGAAATTACTTGCGATTCTTAGCTGGTCTGTAACTGTAGTTGACCAAAGATTTTTCGGAGAATGACTTCCATTTCTTCTATTATCCGTTCCAACAGGATTGACACTGTCATCGGTTGTACAATAAACGTTTTTCCCTGTCGCTTTATCCGTCCAGTCGTTCCCGGCAATCCCATGAATGGAAGGCACAGAACCTGTATAAATGGAAGTATGACCGATAGCTGTAACAGTTGGAATATAAGGAATATGAACATTATTGAATGAATAGCCTTCTCCCAATAATCTCTTGAAACCGCCTTCTCCAAATTTCTTTTCAAAACGGTAGAGATAATCCCAACGCATCTGGTCGACGACTAATCCTACAACTAATTTTGGTCTTTCTCCCGAATTTAATTTTGATTTCTGAGCATTTATATTTCCAATTGTGGCCACCGCCAAAACGAAAATCTGAATTTTCCTGAACATTGATTTACTTTTAATTGAGTCCCAAATTTACATCTTTCAAAAGTTTTGGGATGTGAAATTTTATTAAAATTTATTTTGCTAGAATTTTAAACGCAAAGAGCGCAAATATTTTTTTGAACTTATTGAAAATATTTTTAAGGTTCGCAAAGATGTTTTACTCATCGAAGATTTTCGATTTATCTTTAACAAAAAGAACGAGTAATTGCCCGTTCCATTAAATATAAAATTTAACAATTCTATTTTCCGCTGCCTGAGTTTTTCTCGACATCGGTTTTAGTATTTTCTTTTACCTTTTGATTTCCGAAACGTTTTACAAAGGTGAGCGAGAATCCGTACCAATCCCATTTGTTGTAATTTCGAATCATCCCTGTTGAGCTGTAAGTCGTATTGTCTACACTTGGCCTTTTAAAAATGTTCATCAACTGCAAGCTGGTTTCGATTTGAGAATTCGGGAAAATCTTGGTTACAGAGATGTTATGAAAGAAATTGTATTTATTCGCAACAGAGTTTCCGTAATTCTGATTATCAACACTGAACCACCCACTGATATTGATGTTCTTATTGAATAGATTAGTATAAGAAAGATTGGTAGAACCACCGATATAACTGATATAGTTGTTTTCCTGATTCAGTCCATTTTTTCTATTGAAATCGCTGTTATCAATATAATACCAACCGATTCCGAAATTGACATTCAGTTTATTTTTGAATAGGTTCTGATTCGTATTGGCAAAAAGATAAAATTTCTCAACCTTTCCTTTGAAATTTTCCGAGACTGAAATTGTTTTTCCGTCTTCTTCTACAAATTTGTTCCAATAATCCTGGTCTGTAAACATATATCTTGCTGATAAGAAATACTTTTTGAATAAACCGAACTTCAGTACTACTCTATCACTTGGATTAGGAAGCAAGTCCATATTTCCGCGATAGTACATCCCATTATTTCCGGGCAAAACAAATGGGTTGAATTCCGAATACCAAGGTCTCCAAAGACTATGATTGTATGTCAGACTCAAATCGTAATTCGGTGAAAAAGCATACTTCAGCAAGAGATTAGGCATAAAAGCTCCATAAGAATCTTTTCTTTTATTAGCATTTTCACTGATTTTGTAATCAATATGCTCATATCGCAGACCTACCCGTGTCTCAAGCTTTTCAAAAAAGGTTTTACTATAAGTGAAATAAAGTGAATTGATATTGTCTTTATATTGGAAATCACTGATTGCATTATTAGTATTATTCAAAAAATCAAAATAATTATTTGGAATTACATTATTATTAAAATCAATTTTCCCACCAACTTCCAGGGTTCCGCCATTTTTCCCCAAAGGTGTTGTATAATCTACCTTTACGTAATAATTCCTGGTTTGATTATAAGAATCGATTCTATAAAAATTTGGAATCAAAGCTGTTTTATTGAAAATAGTATTTCCGTTATCAGAATCATAATTGATTCCTAAGTTGACATCCAGAATTTTATTTTTCTCCTTGTCGTAATATTTGTAGAAGAGATTTGTACCAAGCGTTTTTGCGACTGAAGATTTTGTTAAATCCTGAACAAAAGTATCTTGTAAAACATTATCTACATAAGTTGCACCTCCGGAATTGGAAGTAGAGTTTCTTTTTCCCTGATAATATTCCAGCACAAGCCCTACATTATTTTTATCATTGAGCTCAAACTCTGAAGTTGATGATACCGAAGGATTTTTATTTTTAAAAATACTTTCTGCATCAATATTTTTTACTGTTTTGGTATCATAAATAGTATTGACTGAAGAATTTTGTGTGATAAAAATATTGTCTCCATAACTTCCTCCAAACGTCTGGGTGAAATTCTTTTTATGGTAATTCAAATTCAAACTTCCGTATTGGTTATTCTTGGTGTTCTGAGTATTGGTTAAAGAAATACTTCCTTTCAAACCTTCATCATCTCGTTTTTTCAGAACGATGTTGATTACTGCTCCTGTTGCTTCATAACGGGAAGATGGACTTGTAATGACTTCGATTTTCATCAGATTATCTGCAGGAATTGTTTTGAGGTATTCCTTCAGTTCTTTACCTGTAAAAACCGACTTTCTGTCGTTGATATAAACCGTTACCGATTCTCCTTCCGCTCTCACATTATCATTGTTATCGATGCTTACCAAAGGCGTCATTCTCACAATATCCCAAGTGGTATTTCCTGCCAGAATAGAACTGTTTTCCACATTAAACACGGTTCTGTCGGCTTTACTTTGGACAGTCGGTTTTTTGGCGATAACGGTGACAGCTTCTATTTCTTTGGATTTGAGAGTATCTTTGTTTTGTGCGAAAGAAATTGTAATCGATAATAATCCTAATAAGGATAAGGCTGACTTCATTGTTATTTTGTTTTACTTATAAGACAACTACTTTAGCACATTTGTTACATCAAGAATCAATTAAATTAGTAT
>Ga0206116_1001774_pt1 | contig 10373 bp, 5 predicted proteins | sample 3A1Ametagenome_FD_178000 | JGI IMG/M metagenome (GOLD analysis project Ga0206116, IMG submission 178000) | Enriched microbial communities from leaf-cutter ant dump, University of Wisconsin, Madison, United States - 3A1A | ecosystem: Environmental > Terrestrial > Nest > Insects nest > Nest dump...
CGTCGGCGGCATCGCTGGTCACCGCCCGACGGCACACGCTGCCGCCCGCGCTCGACCGCGCGCTCGACGCCGCCAAGTGGGTACGCACACCCCGGACCCCGGACCCCGACGAGCCCACGCTCACCTCACCGCGCTCCGGCCGCCCGGCGCGCGTCCTGATCGGGCCCGCGAACTTCGCGGGCCAGGGCCTCGCGTGGGCCTCCGCGCTCGACCGCGCCGGGGTGCCCGCCGTGAGCTGGGCGTTCGTCGCCGACCCGCGGTTCCGGTTCGCGGCCGACCACCGCGCCCCGCTGGGTGCCGTGCACCGCGCGTCGCGCGCGTACCAGCGCCGCGTCTTCGAGCGCGTCGTCGCGACCGTCGAGGCGGTCGTCATCGAGGCGGGGCGGCCGCTGTTCGGGCGCCTGCACGGCTTCGACCCCGTCGCCGAGGCGGCCGCGCTGCAGGCCCGTGGCGTGCGTGTCGCGCTGCTGTGGCACGGCACGGACGTCCGCGTGCCGAGCGAGCACGCCGCGACGCACCCCGAGTCGCCGTTCGCGGTGCCCGACGCGCGCACGCGTGCGCTCGAGGCCGTGGCCCTGCGCAACCGCCGCCGCGCCGCCGCGTTCGACGGCCCCGTGCTCGTCTCGACGCCCGACCTGCTGCCCGGCTGGCCCGGTGCGCGGTGGTGCCCGGTCGTCGTCGACGTCGACGCGTGGGCGAGCGACGCGCCGCTGCTCGAGCGCGACGTCCCGCTCGTCGTGCACGCCCCCAGCAACCGCACGCTCAAGGGCACGGACCTCGTCGAGCCGGGTCTGGCGCGCCTCGCCGACGAGGGCGCAATCACCTATCGCGCGCTCGCGGGTGTGCCCGCCGACGAGGTGCGCGCGCTGTACCGGGCCGCGGACGTCGTGCTCGACCAGTTCGCGCTCGGGATCTACGGCGTGGCCGCGGTCGAGGCGATGGCCGCGGGCCGCCTCGTCGTGAGCCACGTCGACGCGCAGGTGCGCGACGCGGTGCTCGCGGCGACGGGGACCGCGCTGCCCGTGCGCGAGGCGGCGGCGTCGGACGTCAGCGCGACGCTCCGCGACGTGCTCGCGGACCGGACCGCCGCGCGTGCGCTCGCGGCCCACGGCCCCGCGCTCGCGCGCACGCTCCACGACGGTACGACGAGTGCGCGGGTCCTGCTCGACGCGTTCGGTCTCACCCCAGCCTGACCCATGACGCCGCGGCCGCCAGGCCGGACGGTCCGGATCAGCGTGTGAGCGCAGCCCGCAGCGTCCAGTCGGTCGGTGGCCGCAGCACGACGACACCGTCCTGCCGGCCGCTCAGCAGCGACTGTGCCAGCGGGCTCGCTGTGCGGTCCCCCAGAACGACGATGTCGCCGGGGCTCACGGACCATCCGGGGTAGGTCCGCCGCGCGGCGGCAGGCAGCAGTCGTGACTCGAGGCGTGCGAAGGCCGCGTCGTGAGCGGCCGACCGGACGTGGTCGACGGTCCGCTGCCAGCGCGAGATCAGGTGCGACATCGCTCGACCACCGCGCGCGGCCGGACGGGTGAGCGGGCCAGGCAGCGAAGTCACGAGCTGGCACACGCGCCTGACCGACCGGAGAACGAACGTCGGCCCGGCCTCGAGGCACCGCCAGAACGTCAGCCATGGCCGGGCGACGACTCCGGGAGACAGGTACAGCACGTCCACGGCCGGCTCTGCAGCAGTGGCCTCCGCGAGCAGCGGCGTAACGAGCTGGACACGCGCACCACAGCGGACCGCCTCCGCCTGGACGGGAACGAGCGCGCGTGCACCTGCATCGCTCGTCGCGAGCAGGACGACCTTCCGGTCGGAGATCGCCGGGGACGGGCTCTCGTCGAACAGGTGGTGCCGCAGCGCGCGCCGGTACGCGGCGGTGCCGTAGCGGTCCACGAGCACGTTGCGCACGGCGGTGTGGTCGCACTCAGCCTGCCGCTGCGCCAGACCCGCGAGTGCTGCGACGACCTCGTCAGGAGACGGCTTGACGCGGACCAGCGCGACGAGGCCCTGCTCGACAGCGTCCGACAACGTCTCGGGCGGTCCCGCGCTCCGCGTGACGACGACGGGCAGTCCGGTCATCGCTGCTTCGACCACGGTGAGCCCGAAGGTCTCGTAGTCCGAAAGGTGGACGAGCACGTCCTGCGCACCGAGCAGTCCGGGTAGCTCGTCGGGGCGTGCGGCGCCGTACCAGGTCACGCGCTGAGAGACACCGAGCGCGGCGGCGTGAGCCTCGAGCTCCTCGCGCTGTGGTCCGTCGCCGATCACCGTCAGGCGGCATTCAGGACGGGCGATCGCGAGCGCATCGAGAATCGTGCGCACGTTCTTGCGCTCGACGAGGTTGCCGACGTAGACCCAGCGCAGCAGCGGCTCGCCGATCCGCACCGGGGCGGAGCGCGGCCCGAACCGCGCGTCGTCGACGGGGTTGCCGATCGCGTCGATGCGCTCTCGCAGGTCCGGGAAGGTCCGGCGCAGGTCGCGCGCCTGTGCCCGGGACACGGTGAGGTGCACGTCTGCCCGCTCGAGCATCGCTCGGTACGCCGCGAGGCCCTGCGGGAGGCGCAGGACAGCCGAGAGGTACGTGGCGTGCTCGGTGGTGACGAAGCGCTGCGCCGGGGCCAGCAGCTCGCTCACGGCGTAGCCGGACGGCATGCCGACGTGTGCGTGGACGACGTCCGCTGCGGCGAGCTCGGGCAGCTCGCCCGCGTCGCGGGCTGCCATGAGCGCCGTGCGGTGCGCGAGTGCCGTGTCGACGCGCGGTGTCATGGGGTCGAGCGGCACGTCGATGCGCACGACGGGGCCGAGCGGCGAGTCCTGCCGGATCACGGCGGACGGGCTCCCGGACGAGACCGACCGGACCTGGACGATCGTCGTCGCGTCGCTCGGGTGGTCGAGCGCTGCGACGGACTCCCGCACGAAGGACCCGTGGTACGGCTCGTCCGCAGTCGGGTACCACGGGGTGACGACGAGGAGGCGGGAAGCGCGGTACGGAGTCTGCTCAGTCACGGGACGAGCCCAGCACGACGCGCGTCACGCCGTCCCAGCCGGTCTGCGCGGTGACGCGGCGGCCGTCGACCAGGACGCGCACGCCGGGCAGGTCGCCGGCCCCGAGCGTGCGGTACTCGTCGTGGTCCGCCTGCACGACGACCACGTCGACCGGCTCGCCCACGTGGTACGCGTCCCAGCCGAGCGCCGCGAGCTCGTCGTCGGAGTACATCGGGTCGTGCACCACGACCTGCGCACCGGCCGCGCGTGCGGCGTCGACCGTCGCGAACACACCCGAGAATGCGGTCTCCTTCACGCCGCCGCGGTACGACGCGCCGAGCACCGCGACGCGCAGCCCGTCGAGCGAGCCGCCGGCCGCCGCCCGTGCCAGGTCGATCGCGTGCGACGGCATCGCGGCGTTCGCCTCGCGGGCCGCGCGGACGATCGTCGCGTCCGGGTCGTTGAACAGGTACAGGCGGGGGTAGACCGGGATGCAGTGCCCGCCGACGGCGATGCCCGGGCGGTGGATGTGCGAGTACGGCTGCGAGTTCGACGCGTCGATCACGGCGTGCACGTCGATGCCGTGCTGCTCGGCGAACCGGCCGAACTGGTTCGCCAGACCGATGTTGACGTCGCGGTACGTGGTCTCCGCGAGCTTCGCGAGCTCGGACGCCTCGGCCGAGCCCAGGTCCCACACGCCGTTGGGCCGCGGCAGGTCGGGGCGCTCGTCGAAGTCGAGCACGGCCTCGTAGAACTCGACCGCACGCTGCGTGCCGCGCGGCGACAGCCCGCCGACGAGCTTCGGGTAGCGGCGCAGGTCCTGGAACACTCGACCCGTGAGCACCCGCTCGGGGGAGAACACGAGGTCGAAGTCGACGCCCTCGGTCAGGCCGGAGACCTCCTCGAGCAGCGGCTTCCACCGCGTCCGGGTCGTGCCGACCGGGAGCGTCGTCTCGTAGGACACGAGCGTGCCGGGCGTCAGGTGCGCGCCGAGCGAGCGCGTCGCGGCGTCCATCCAGCCGAAGTCGGGCTGCCACGTCGCGTCGTCGACGAACAGCGGGACGACGAGCACGACGGCGTCCGCACCCGGGATCGCGTCGGCGTAGTCCGTGGTCGCGCGCAGGCGGCCCGCGGGCACGAGCTCGGTCAGCTTCTCCTGCAGGTGCGCCTCGCCGGGGAACGGCTCCGTCGCGGCGTTGACCAGGTCGACGATGTGCGGGTTCACGTCGACCCCGACGACGTCGTGCCCCTTCGACGCGAACTGGACGGCCAGTGGGAGGCCGATCTTGCCAAGGGCGACGACAGCGATCTTCACAGGATCCTCAAGGGGTGGAGGGGAAGCCGACAAGAACCGTGCGAAACGGCCTCCCTATACTAACGACGGCCTCCTGACCGTCCCGGGACACCTCCCGGGACCCCTTCTCGGGAACCCTCTCGAGAATGCATCCCGGATGCGCTCGCGCAGCACCCGGCCCGGCGTTCGTCGGTCCGTCCGGGCAAGGGGGAGGCGCCTGGAGTCGACGTGGCGGCCGCGTGCTGCCCGAAGGAGGTCGCGTGGTCCACGCCGGGGGACGCCCGCACGTCCTGCTCGTCGCGCTGTACTACCCGCCGTCGCGCGCGAGCGGCGTGTTCCGCCCCCTCGCGATGGCGAACCACTTCGCGCAGGCGGACTGGGACGTCACGGTCGTGACCGTCACCGAGGACTTCTACGACCGCGTCGTCGGCTCGCGCGACGACTCGCTGCTCGCGACGATCGACCCGCGCGTCCACGTCGTGCGCGTCCCGATGCCCATGTCGCACCTCGATCCTGACCTGCGGCACCGCGGGCGGCTCGCGACGAACCTCCCGTTCGTGCACCGCGCCCTGACTGTGGCCGGTCAGAAGTACGTGTTCCCCGAGCAGTACGGCTCGTGGATCCTGCCCGTCGCGCAGGAGATCGGCCGCGTGCACCGGCACCACGCCGTCGACGTCGTCGTCGCGACGGGCAACCCGTGGTCCGACTTCGCGGCCGCGTATGCCGCGCACCTGCGCCACCGCATCCCGTACGTGATGGACTACCGCGACTCGTGGACCCTCGACCTGTTCGAGGAGGACGACGCCTTCCCGCCCGGGCACCTCGCCCGACGTTGGGAGAAGCGCTTGATCGGCTCCGCGGCGCGTGTGACGTTCGTCAACGAGGCGTTGCGCGGCTGGCACGCGGCGCGCTACCCCGACGCCGCCGACCGCATGCGGGTGCTGCCCAACGGCTATGACGCTGACCTGCTGGGGGAGCCCGCGTTCCGGGCGCCCGAGCCGGGTCGACCGCTGCGGTTCGGGTTCGTCGGGACCGTGACGGACCGGCACCCGCACGACGCGATGTGGGAGGGCTGGCGCCTCGCTCGCCGCGACCCCGCGCTCGCGGGTGCGACCGCGCACGTCTACGGCCACCTCGGGTTCTTCGCGGGCCAGGCGGACCGGATCCGCGCGCTCCTGCCTCTCGACGACGACCTCGGCGTCTCGTACGAAGGTCCCGTGTCGAAGGCGAGCATCGGCGGCGTGTACGACGACCTCGACGCGATCCTCCTCATGGCGGCCGACTCGCGCTACGTGACGTCCGGCAAGGTCTTCGAGTGCATGGCGTCGGGCAAGCCGATCACCGGTGTGTTCTCGCCGACGACCGCGATCGCCGAGCCGCTGTCGGGCTACCCGCTCGCGTGGTCCGCTGCCGAGCTCACGCCGCAGGGCGTCGCGGACGCGCTCGTCGCGACCGCACGCGGCGCGCGCGAGCAGACCCAGCAGCAGCACGACGACGCTCTCGCGCACGCCCGGACCTACCGGCGCGACGCGCTGCTCGAGCCGTTCGTCGACGAGGTCGCGGAGGTGGCCGGTGTCTGAGCAACCCAGCAGCTCGTCCCCGTCGGGGCGTCTCGTCGTCGTCACGCCGTGGTATCCCGGACCCGAGCACCCGTCCTGGGGGGCGTCCGTCCGATCGACGGTCGGGGCGCTGCGCGACCAGTACCCCGACCCGCTCGTCGTGCACGTCGTGGCTCGCACGGCCGACGACGGGCGTCCCGCCCCCGAGCCCCTGCGCGAGGTCGTCGACGGAGTCGACGTGCTGCGTGTCCCCGTGATCGCGGGGCCGACCATGCCGCGTGCCCGGCTCGCGGAGCTGACGCGTGACGCTCTCGCACCCTTCGCCGACGAGCTCGCCGATGCCGACGTCGTACATGTGCACGCGCTCATGCCGACCGGTTGGGCCGTCGTCGAGCTGATCGGATCGCGCACGCGGGTCGTCGTGACGGAGCACGGCCTCGACCTCGGCGAGGTGTGGGACGACACGGACTCGGCCGCGCTGTGTGCCTCGGCCGTGCGCGGCAGCGCCGCCGTCGTCGCAGTGAGCGAGGTATCCGCTCGTGAGCTGCGCGCACACGTCCCCGAGGCGGCAGATCGCATCCACACGGTTCCCCCCGCGGTCGACGTCACCCGGTTCGAACCGCGCGCAGGCGGTGCCGCCACACTCGACCGCTGGCTCCACATCGGTCTCGTCGCCGGGCGCGACGAGGTCGAGCGTCTGGTCCGCGCCTTCGCACGGTGGCGGGGTCGGCGACCCACGGCGACGCTCGAGGTCGTCGGTGCTGGGGAGGGCTCCGCTCTCGTCCGCGATCTGGCCGACGAGCTCGGCGTCGCCGACGCTGTGATGCTCCGCGAGCCGGTCGCACCGGACGATGTCGCTGCGCTGTTCGGGCGGGTCGACGTCCTCGTGCATCTCTCGAGCGCCGAGCCGATGGGTATCGCTCCGGTGGAGGCGCTCGCTGCGGGCATCCCGGTCGTCGCGACGGCGACCGCTGAGGCGCAACGCACGCTGGACGTCGCGCAGGACCTGTGGGCGGCGTGGCTGGTGCCGGCCTCCGGCGATGTCGACGACGTCATCGCCGCAGTCGACGGACTTGAGGCGAGACACCGCTCGGCGCGCCCCGACCTCGTGCGCGAGGACTTGGCGACACGGTTCGGGACGGAGCATGTCGCACGGTCGCTCGGCCATCTGCTCTCGGGTGAGCCCGAGACCGACCTCGGCGCCGACTCGCCGGTGGTCGTCGCGATCGCGCTGCACCGTTCGTCGCAGGCTGCGGCGGTGCGCACGGCGCGCGATGCCGCTCGGCGAGGCGCTCGTGCGTATCTCGTCACGGACGATGGTGCGGACGTCGATGTCGATGATCGCGTCACCGTCCTCGACGTCGCGGCGGCGCGCTACGCAGTCCCGACGCATCGGCTGGAGCGGCTCGTGGTCGATGCGCTGCCGCGCGCGGTGCTGAGTGCAGCGCGACCCGTCGCGCGGGCCGTCGGTCGGGATGCCGCCCTCGACGTGCTCGATGAGCGGCACCGTTCGGCGAGCCAGTGGTTCAAGCGCAAGGTCGGGGAGCGGGCCGTGCACGCGCACGTCGACCCGCTCGTGCTCGCGCGACACGTCGAGCGGACGTGGGGGCACCTGCTCGTCGGTCCCGTGCTCATCACGTGGGGCGATCCGCGGGGGATCCCGCTCGCGGCCGCGCTGGCGCGTGCCAACCCGGACGCGGTGGTGGTGCGCACGGTGCACCACGACCGGCTCGTCGAGCTCGTCGACCGAGCGCCGTCGTCCTGACGCTGCACGTCCGCACGGCGTATTCCTGACACATCGCGACAAGTCGGTCCGATCGGGGCTCCGGTACGCGCCGTGGCGTTCGTCATAGGTGCGTGTGTGACAGGAGTGAACTACTGTGACCGCGGTTCCGCGCCCAGCCGGGTGCGACGACGGCGACGTCCGGTGGAGGCACGGTGAAGCACACGATCGTCCAGCAGCGAGGTGTACGCCGGGCCGCAGCCGCCTTGGCCTGGGCTCTCGCGACCCTCACCGTCGCATCCGTCGGCACAGCGGGGGCCGCGGTAGCGGTCACGACGTCGACGAGCGGGACCGTCGCTGCGTCCGCGGCCGTGCAGGCGGCCGCGGCGGTCCCCCCGTCGTTCACCTTCACGGGCAGCGGCTGGGGGCACGGCCTCGGCATGTCGCAGTACGGCGCCTACGGCATGGCGCTCGACGGGAAGAGCAGCACCGAGATCCTCGAGCACTACTTCGCGCCCGCGAAGGTCGTGCGCCGCACGGGAGAGCCGTCGATCCGCGTCCTGGTGCTCGGCGAGTCGCTCTACGACGGGAAAGTCACCTCGGTCACCGTCAGCAGGGACGCCGCGACGACCTGGACGCTGGGCACCGCGCCGAGCACGACGGTCCGGGTCGCTGCGACCTCGATCACGTTCGTGTACTCGACCGCGTCGGGAACGGCACGCGTCTCCGCGGTGATCGACGGCAAGGAGTACCGCACCAACCCCACGACCTGGCGGGACCTGCGCCTCACGTGGAGCGGAGGGACCGTCTCGGTGCCCCGTGCCAACGGTGGGACGGGATCGGTCCGTTACGCGCACGGTTCGCTCGCTTTCGGGCCGAACGGCGGCGGGATGGCCGTCGTCAACACCCTCAAGCTCAACACCGAGTACATGTACGGCATCGCCGAGATGCCGTCGTCGTGGCCGTCGGCGGCGCTGCAGGCGCAGGTCACCGCAGCGCGCACGTACGCGTACCGCAAGCTCGACGCTGCAGGCGCCTCGTCCCTGTGGGACCTGACGGACGAACCGACGAGCCAGAAGTTCACGGGGTGGAACAAGGAGAACGAGGCGACGTACGGCGTGCGCTGGGTCGCGGCGGTGGACGCGACGCGGAACGACGCAGGGTCGACGGTCGTCCGTGCGCCGGACGGCACGCTCGCGGAGACGTACTACTCGTCGTCGACAGGTGGTCAGACGACGACCTCGGAGGAGGTCTGGGGCAGCGCGACCCTGCCGTACCTCCGTAGCCAGGACGACCACTGGTCGAGCGACCCACGGGTCAAGAACCCGTACGCGAGCTGGACCACGACCCTGACCCAGGCGCAGGTCAAGGCGAAGTTCCCGACCCTTGCGGACGTCGCGCGCCTCACCGTGACCCAGCGCGCCAGCTCGGGTGCCGCGATGCAGATCCGCGCCACGTCGTCGACGGGTGCCTCGGCACTTCTGTTGACCAAACCGACCACGGACGGCGTCCGGACGAAGATGGGCCTTCGGTCGGCCTACGTGCATGTCGGCTCGGTCTCGGCGGTGCAGAGGATCGCCGGAGACGACAGGTTCGCCACCGCTGCCGCCATCGCCCGGCAGGCCTTCCCGACCGGGCAGGAGGTCGTGATCGTCTCCGGGCAGCAGCTCTCGATCGTCGACGGGCTCGTCGCTTCACCGTTCGCACGGTCGATCGGTGCTCCCGTCCTGCTGTCGCGGACGGAGGAGCTCCCCGACGTGACCGTCGCGGAGATCACGCGTCGAGGCGCGACGCACGCGACCATCATCGGGAGCGAGGGTGTCGTCGGGCGCGGCGTCGTCACGGCGCTCGAGGACCTGGGTCTGTCGGTGTCCCGGCTATGGGGTGACGACCGCTACGGCACCGCGAACGCTGTCGCACGGGCTGAGGACGAGGCCTCGACGGTCGTGATCGCGTCGGGGCTCGTCACCGACCTGGTCGACGCGGCCGCTGCAGCGGGACCGGCAGCGGCCTCGGGTCAGCCCGTGCTGCTCGTGCCGCGGACGAGCATCTCGTCGGCGACGCGCGCGACCATCAAGGCGCTGGGAGCCACGAAGGCCGTCCTCGTCGGCAGCGAGGCCGTCGTGTCCCGGGCTGTCGCCGACGCACTCCGGGCAGACGGGCTGACGGTCACTCGCCTCGGGGGACCGACCCGGTTCGAGACTGCGACCGCGGTCGCCGACGCCTACGAACCGACGGTCGGGACCGGTACGGTGGTTCTGGCGTCCGGCTTGGACGCGAATCTCGTCGATGCGCTGGCCGGCGGTGTGCTCGGCCACGTCACGCTCCTGACAGCGGGGCCCAGCATCCCGGCCGCGACCAAGGCATGGTTCGCGCAGCGCCAGGTGCCCGCCCTGCAGGTGCTGGGCAGCGTCGGCGTCATCCCGAACTCCGCCGTGGAGGCAGTGCGTTGAAGGTCCTGAGCGTCGTCGGCGCTCGTCCGCAGTTCGTCAAGCTCGCACCCGTCGCGGAAGCGCTCGGTCGGGCCGGTGCCGAGCACGTGATCGTGCACACGGGTCAGCACTACGACCCGGGGATGTCGGACGTGTTCTTCGCCGACCTGCGCATCCCCGCGCCGGACGTGCACCTCGCGGTCGGCTCCGGCTCGCACGGCGCGCAGACCGGTGCGATGCTCGGGCCGCTCGAGCAGGTCATGCAGGAGCACCACCCGGACTGGGTGCTCGTCTACGGGGACACGAACTCGACGCTCGCCGCCGCGGTCGCCGCCGTGAAGCTCCACCTGCCGCTCGCGCACCTCGAGGCGGGCCTGCGC
>Ga0206116_1001778_pt1 | contig 10302 bp, 9 predicted proteins | sample 3A1Ametagenome_FD_178000 | JGI IMG/M metagenome (GOLD analysis project Ga0206116, IMG submission 178000) | Enriched microbial communities from leaf-cutter ant dump, University of Wisconsin, Madison, United States - 3A1A | ecosystem: Environmental > Terrestrial > Nest > Insects nest > Nest dump...
TCCACCGAGAGCGGGCCCTGGTAGCCGATGTCGTTCAGCGCGACGATGATGGATTCAAAGTCGATCATTCCGCGCCCCACGCTGCGGAAGTCCCAGTGCCGCCGCGCGTCGCCAAAGCTGGTGTGGCCGCCGAACACGCCCACGGTGCCGTCGCCCTTGCCCCACCACACGTCCTTCATGTGGGCGTTGTAGATGCGGCCGCCGAACTGGCGGATGAACTTCACGTAGTCCACGCCCTGGTAGGCGAGGTGGCTGGGGTCGTAGTTGAAGCCGAAGCGTTTGTGGCCGCCCACGGCAGCAATCGCCCGCTCGGCCGAGGCGATGTCGAACGCGATCTCGGTGGGGTGCACTTCGAGCGCGAAGTTGATGTCGTGCTGCTCGAACACGTCGAGGATGGGGCCGAAGCGCCGCGCGAAGTCGGCAAAGCCCTTGTCCCAATACGCCTGCGTGGTGGGCGGAAAGGCGTAGATCGCATGCCACACGGACGAACCCGTGAAGCCCGTGACCGTCTTCACGCCAAACTTTGCCGCGGCACGCGCTGTGTCGGCCAATTCGCTCGCGGCGCGCTGGCGCACGCCCTCGGGGTCGCCGTCGCCCCACACGTGGGGCGGCAGGATGGACTGGTGGCGTTCGTCGATCCGATCGCACACGGCCTGGCCCACCAGGTGGTTGCCGATGGCGAAGCACTGCAGGCCGTGCTGGGCCAGCAGCGCGTGCTTGTCTTTCACGTACTGCGGCGATGCCAGCGCCTCCTGCACGTTGAAGTGGTCGCCCCAGCAGGCCAGCTCCAGGCCGTCGTAGCCCATGCTTTTGGCCAGCGGCGCGAGTTCTGCCAGGGGCAGGTCGGCCCACTGGCCGGTGAAGAGGGTGACGGGTCTTGCCATGGCGTGTCCGGGACGTGGGTTGAAAAGGGCAAGCAGCTACCGTTTCGATAGCTGCTTGCGCTTGCTGGATAAGCGCTAGGGGCCGATTTGGCCTGAGGCGACGCTGAACAAGTCCCCGCGTGTCGCGCATCCCTGCTTTGGGATGGTCTGCGGCGTTGCAAATGCTCGCAATAGCTTCGGCTATTGCTGCGCTTTGCGCCTTGCAGCCCAACCCAAACCAGGGCGCGCGCCATCGCGGTGACTTGTTCAGCGTCGCCTTAGAACGGCGAATCCGGGAAGTAGAAGTCCTTGGCGTTGTCCTTGGTGATCAGCACCGACGGAATGATGGTGGTGGCGGGCAGCTTGTCGCCCTTGAGCCGCGCCTCGGCCGTGAGCTTGACGGCGTCGTAGATGAACTTGGGGCTGTACGACACGTTGGCCTGAATGAGCGGGTTGCTGCCGTCCATCAGCGTCTTGACCATGCCCTTGGCGCCCGCGCCGCCGAACACCAGCTTGATGTCCTTGCGCTTGGCCTGCTCGATGGCCTTGAGCACGCCCACGGCCATGTCGTCGTCGGCGGCCCACACGGCGTCGATCTGCGGGAAGCGCGTGAGGTAGTCCTGCATGACCTTGAAGGCGTCGTCGCGGTTCCAGTTGGCGTACTTGGCGTCCAGCAGCTTGATGCCGGGGTGGTTCTTCAGCACCGCGTTGAAGGCGTCCATGCGCTCGTTGTCCAGCGTGGTGGCGATGCCGCGCATGGCGACCACGTTGCCCTTGCCGCCCAGGGCCTTGGCGATGTACTCGGCCGGGATCTTGCCGAAGGCCGTGTTGTCGCCCGCCACGTAGGCGTCCTGCGCGTTGGTGTCGGTCAGGCCTCGGTCCACCACCGTCACGTACACGCCCTTGGCCTTGGCCTGGGCGACGGGCTTGGTCAGCGCGGCGGACTCGAACGGGAAGATCACCAGCGCGTTGATCTTGTTCACCGTGACCAGGTCCTGCAACTGGTTGGCCTGCTCGGGCGCACCGCCCGCCGTCTTCACGATGACCTGCAGGCCGGGGTGGGCCTTCTCCAGGTCCTTCTTGGCCTGGTTGGCCCAGTACACGATGCCGCCCGTGAAGCCGTGCGTGGCCGACGGGATGGCCACGCCCAGCGTGACCTTGTTTTGTGCCACCGCCGGGCCTGCCAGCGCGAACGCGGCGGCACCGATGGTCGAGAGGGCCAAGCGGCGGGTGAAGTTGAGCTTGCTGCTGTTCATGCGTTGTCTCCTGTTGCGTTGCTGCTGCTTTGAAAATGGCCAGAAAAAGCTGGCCGGCTACCTTCGCCCGCGCTGCATGAACGCCACGGCGATGATCACGAAACCCTGCACCGCCGCATTCAGATACACGCTGATGATGCTGGTGAGGTTGAGGATGTTGCTGATGACCGAGAGCAGGATGGCGCCCACCACCGTGCCGGTGATGCTGCCCGCCCCGCCCTTCAAGACAGTGCCGCCCACGATGACGGCGGCGATGGCCTCCAGTTCCCACAACAGGCCCGTGGTGGGCGATGCCGAGCCCAGGCGCGGCACGTAGAGCAGCGTGGCGATGCCCACGCACACCCCGAGCAGCATGTAGGTGAGGATCTTGGTCTTGTGCACGTCCACCGCCGCGTACTGCGCCACCTGCTCGTTGGAGCCGATGGCCTGCACGTAGCGCCCGTAGGCCGTGCGGTTCAGGATGACGCCGCCCGCCAGCGCCACCAGCAGGAACACCCACACCGGGATCGGCACGCCCAGCAGGCTGGCGTAGTAGACGGGGCTGTAGAGGTCCGACAGATCGTTCTCCAGCGTGATCGCGCCGCCGTTGGAGAAGTACGTGAGGTAGGCGCGGAAGATGCCCAGCGTGCCCAGGGTGACGATGAAGGGCTCGATGCGCCCCTTGGTGATGAGCAGGCCGTGCACCAGCCCGAACGCCGCGCCCAGCACCACGGCCAGCAGCATGCCCGCCGCCACGGCCATCAGCGGCGAGCCCAGCACGGGCGCCATGGCGTTCATGAACAAAATCACCGAGCCCGCGATGAGCGCCGCCATGGAGCCCACCGACAGGTCGATGCCGCCCGAGATGATGACGAAGCACATGCCCACCGCGATGATGCCGATGAAGGCCGTGCGCGTGAGCACGTTCATCACGTTGTCGTAGGTGGCGAAGTTGCTGTTGAGCAGCGTGCCCGCGATGCACAGCAGCACCAGCCCGATGACGGGCCCCAGCCCGTGCAGCCGGCCGCTCCAGGCGCGGTGGGTTTCAGCGGGTTCCTGTGGCATGGGCGATCAACTCCTCTTCGGTCAATTGGGGGGCTTGCAAGGTGGCCTGCAGCCGGCCCGCGCGCATCACCGCCACGCGGTGGCACAGGCCGATCAGCTCCATCAGTTCGGACGACACCACGATCACCGCCAGGCCCTCTCGCGCCAGGCGCTGCACCAGGTGGTAGATCTCGCGCTTGGCGCCCACGTCCACGCCGCGCGTGGGCTCGTCGAGCACCACCACGCTGGGGCCGGGGTGCAGCACCTTGGCCAGCGCGAGCTTCTGCTGGTTGCCGCCCGAGAGCGACGAGGCGCGCACGTCCAGCGAGCCGGTGCGGATGCCGAACTCCTGCACCGCATCGCGCAGCGCGGCCTGCTCGGCTGCCGGGTCGAGCCAGGGCCTGGCGTAGCGCTCCAGCGCCATCAGCGTCAGGTTGGGTCGCAGGCTGAAGTGCACGTGCAGGCCCTTGCCCTTGCGGTCTTCGCTCAGGTACGTGAGGCCATGGCGCGCCGCATCGCGCGGGCTTTTCAGCGCGACCGGCTTGCCCGCCAGTTCCACCGTGCCGCCCGCGCGCGGGCGCAGGCCCAGCAGGCCCTCGAACAGCTCGGTGCGGCCCGCGCCCACCAGCCCGGCAAAGCCCAGGATCTCGCCGCGCCGCACTTCGAAGGCAATGTCCTGCGCCCAGCCGGGCACCGTCAGGCCCTGTACCTTCAGCACCGGCTCGCCGTGAGGCGCTGGCAGCTTGCCGGGGAACAGGTCGGCCAGCTCGCGGCCCACCATCAGGTTCGCCATCTGCCGCCGCGTGACGCTGGCCGTGGGCTCGCGCGCCACCAGCAGGCCGTCGCGCATCACGATCACCTCGTCGGTGGTGCGCTCCACCTCGTCGAGCTTGTGCGAGATGTAGATGATGGTCACGCCCGCCGCCTTCAGTTCGGCCATCAGCGCGAACAGGCGCTCCGTCTCACCGGGGGTGAGCGTGGCGGTGGGCTCGTCCATGATGAGCAGGCGCGCGTTGCGGGCCAGGGCGCGGGCAATCTCCACGAGCTGCTTCTCGGCCACGATGAGACTGCGCACGCGCGTGTCCGGGTCGCGAGCAAGCCCCACCTGGGCCAGCGCCGCGCGGGTCTTCTCGCGCATGGCCTTGTCGTCCAGGAACAGGCCCTTGCGGATCTCATGCCCCAGGAAGATGTTCTGCGCAATGGTCAGGTCGTCCGCCAGATTGAACTCCTGGTGGATCAGCACGATGCCCTGCGCCTCGGCCGCGCGCGAACCGCCGCCCGGGGCACGCACCACGCCATCGACCACGACCTCGCCGCTGGTGGGGTTCTCGTACCCGGCCAGGATCTTCATCAGCGTGGACTTGCCCGCGCCGTTCTCGCCCAGCAGGCCGACCACGCGGCCCGGCTGCAGCACAAAGCCCACGCCGTGCAGCACCTGCACGGGGCCGAAGGCCTTGGTCACGTTGCGGAACTCGACGGCGACGCTCATCGCACGCTCCCGCCCGCACGGGCCATGCTCTCCTGCATGGCCAGCACGCCCGCGCCCACCACGCCGGCATCGTCGGCCAGGGGCGCGTACTGGATTTCAAGATGGCGCGTGGAAAGCGCCAGCGACCTGTGGTACACGCTCTGGCGCACCGAGGCCAGGAACAACGGCCCCATGTCCGTCACCCGCCCCGCGATGAACACGTGCGACGGGTTGAAGAAGTTGACGATGGACGCCAGCATCTGCCCCACCAGGCTGCCCGCCCGCTGGATGATGGCATTGGCCGCCACGTCGCCCGTGCGGCTGGCCTGGGCCACGTCTTCAATCGTCAGCGTGCCCGTGGCCTCCAGGCGCTCGGTCAGCAGCGCGCTCTCGCCACGCTGCGCGGCCTCGACGGCCATGCGCGCCATCGCGGGCGCGGCGGCCATGGCCTCCACGCAGCCCTGGTTGCCGCAGTGGCAGCGCGGCCCGCTTTGGTCCACGCAGATATGGCCCACGTCGCCCGCCGAGCCGTTGGCGCCCCGGTACACCTGCCCGTGGCACACGATGCCGCAGCCGATGCCGGTGCCCACCTTGATGACCAGGAAGTTGGGCAGGTTGCGCTGCAGCCGGTACATCTCGCCCAGCGCCATCAGGTTCACGTCGTTGTCCACGAACACGGGCGCGGCAAAGGCTTCGCGCAGGTAGTCGCGGATGGAAAAGCCGTCCCAGTCGGGCATCAGCGGCGGGTTGACGAGCTGGCCGCTCTCGAAATCCACCGGCCCCGGCACGCCCATGCCGATGGCGATCACCTGCGAGGCGGGTAGCCCGCAGCGCGCCATCAGCTCGCGCATCAGGCCACGCAGCCGCGCCAGGATCACGCCGGGGCCCTGGCGCACGTCGATGGGTTCGCGGTGCCGCGCCAGCACGGTCATGTCGGGCCGCATCACGGCCACCTGCATGCTGGTGGCGCCCAGGTCGGCGCCGATGACCACGCCCAGGGTTTCGCTCAGGCGGAGGGTTTCGGCACGGCGGCCGCCGGAGGACTCCTGCAGGCCCACCTCGTCGAGCAAGCCTTCATCGAGCAGGGCCGCGACCATGGCGTTGGCCTTGCTCTTGGAATAGGCCAGCCGCTGCGCGAGTGCATTGCGCGACGCGCCTGCGGACCAGAAGATGGTCTGCAAGACGTCCAGGTCTTCGGTGCCGCAGTTGTGCCAGCGTGCCAAGGCTTGTCTCCTGTCATGGCACCTCAAACCGGGTGCCTGCAGGAATACTATGCGGCCCACTTTGGCCGATCAAGACTTAACTTAGACCCAATTCAGGTCAATCTAGCATTTGTGCAGGCGCACTACGCGTAGGCCATCCAGCCCCGGAACGCAAACCCAGCATAGAACAGCTGAACACGGCCAAAGCCTGCTTCGCGCAGGATGGCCTCGTCCTGGGCGGGCGCCAGTACCGCAAGCTCCTTTTCGATCTTGGACCGCGCGGCTGCCGCCTGTACCTCTCCCACCCCGGACGCCACGAGAAAGGCCGCATACCGCGACATCCAAAGGGCACGCTCGCCGTTGCCGTCTTCCACGCTCAGGTGCGCCACCACCAGCGGCGCACCGGGTCGCAGGCGCCGGTGGATTTCCCGGGCCATGGGCAGCCGCTCGGACTGCGGCACGAAATGGCAGGTGAGCAGGCACGCCGCGCCGTCGAAGGGGCCGGTTGGCGCGTCCTGCACGTAGCCCTCGTGCAGTGCCACCCGCTCCGCCATGGTTCCCAGCCGCCGGATGGCGAGGTCCAGCATGGGCGCGCTCGGGTCCACGCCATCGAACCGCCAGCCGGGGTGCGCCCGGGCCATGTCCTCCAGCTCCAGCCCGCCGCCCGCGCCCACCACCAGCACGCGGCCGTCCGGGGGCACCCGTTCGGCGAGCAGGATGCGCACCATGGGCAGCAGGCCGTCGTAGCCGGGCACGTTGCGGCGCGGGCCCTCGGCATAGCGGGCGACCAAGTTGGGGTCCATGAAAACAGAAGGACTGGCAGCAGGCATTTGAAAACACCCTCAGTTCGGAAAATGGCGAAAACAAAGCGGCGAGACGGGAGCGCTTCAGGTGACCGGCCCGTCCAGTGCTTGCCAGCAGCCATGTGCCGCCGGAGGGTCCAGCGCAAAGGCATAGAAATTTCCGCCGCCATTCGCTGGCTGATCCCATCGCCGCGAGATGGGTTGCCGCGTCAGCCAGGAGTACAGCAATGCGCCCACTGCGCCATGGGAGACGATGGCGATGGCTCCTGGCGTCCTGTCGTCGAAGGCGACGGATTGGGCGGCGGAAACGATGCGGGCCTGCGCATCCACGGCACGCTCCCAGCCACGCACCGAATCATCGGGCTCTGCAAAGAACCTATCCGCCATGGCTTCGAATTCGGGCGGCGGCAAATAGCCCGTGGAAGAACGGTCGATCTCTCCCAATGGTTCGACCTGCTGAAACGCCAAGCCAAGGTGCTCCGCGAGGATCGCCGCGCCGTCAATCGCCTTTTGCTCCGCGCTGCAATACACCGACGTCAGCCCACGCACCCAGGGCTGCCGCAGGCCCGCGGCCATGCGCGCCCGGCCCAGCGCCGACAGCGGCCACGATGGAATCGGTGCGTGCTCGTCGATGGCGACATTCGGATGTGAAATGAAGTACAGGAGTCGGCTCACGGTCAACGAGAAAAAGCCCTGCGGTTGCAACATCTTTATTATGCAACTAATAATGTTTCATGAGACGTGATAGCCGGCTTTCCTCCGTCCTCCACGCCCTGCTGCACATGGCAGAGATGGATGGCCCCGCCACATCCGAAGCACTGTCGCAGGCCATGCAGACCAACCCCGTGGTGGTACGCCGCCTCATGGCGGGCCTGCGGTACGCGGGCTTCGTCACATCGGCCAAGGGCCACGGCGGGGGATGGGTGCTGTCGTGCCCGCTGTCCGAAATCACGCTGCGCGACATTCACGAGGCCCTGGGCGCGCCCACGCTGCTGGCGGTGGGCAACCGGGTGGAGAGCCCGGGCTGCATCGTCGAGCAGGCGGTGAACCGGGCACTGTCCGACGCCTACCAGGCAGCGGAAGACGTGCTGCTGGCGCGGCTGGGCGAGGTCACGCTCGCGCAGCTGTCGGCCGAGTTCCATCAACGCATGGTGGCCGGGTGCCACTCCCACCAGGACATTTCCCATGACCTATGACGTGATCGTGATTGGCGGCAGCTTTGCGGGTCTGTCGGCCGCGATGCAGTTGGCGCGTGCCCGGCGGCATGTGTGCGTGGTGGACGCGGGCCAGCCACGCAACCGCTTTGCCGCCGCGTCGCACGGCTTCTTCGGGCAGGACGGCGAGCCGCCGCTGGTGATGATCGAGCAGGCGCGCACCAGGCTGCTGGCCTACCCCACGGTGAGCTTCCTGCAGGGCACGGCGGTGTCGGCCAGGGCACAGGATGAACCCGCCCGCCGCTTTGACGTGGCGCTGCAAGACGGCACGGCCCTGGCCGCGCGCAAGCTGGTGCTGGCCTTTGGCGTGCAGGACCACCTGCCGGACATCGCGGGCCTGCGCGAGCGCTGGGGCGCCAGCGTGCTGCACTGCCCCTACTGCCACGGCTACGAGTTTGCGGGCCAGCAACTGGGCATGCTGTACCACGCGCCCGGCTCGGCCATGCATGCGCAGCTGATCGCGGACTGGGGCCCGACCACCCTCTTCCTGAACGGCAACACCACGCTGGACGAAGCCGAGCGCGCGCGGCTGCTGTCGCTGGGCATCGCCATCGAGCCCACGCGCATCGCGGCGCTGGAAGGCACGGGTCTGGCGCTTGAAGGGGTGCGACTGGCGGGCAGCGCGGGCCGTGTGGTGCCGCTGGATGCCTTGTACGTGGCCGCCGCCACGCGCTCCGCCAGCCCGTTGGCGGAGCAACTGGGCTGCGCCTTCGACGACGGCCCCATGGGCCCCGCCATCCGCACCGATGCGAACAAGTTGACCACCGTGCCGGGCGTGTATGCCGCTGGCGACGCCACGCTGATGCGCCACAACGCCACGCTGGCTTCTGCCGAAGGGGTGCTGGCCGGTGTGGGGGCGCACCAGGCGCTGGTGTTTGATACCTAGTCAGCAACAACGGCCGCTCTGCCCGGCCGCCTGATGGTCCACAGCGCCGCCGCCATCAGCGCCACGCCCGCCAGCTGCACGGGGCTCAGGGTGCGGCCGTACACCGCCCAGTCCACCAGCACGGCCGTCAGCGGGTACACGAACTGCAGCACCGCGATGCGCCCCAGTCCCAGCCGTGCCATGCCCGCGAACAACACCACATAGGCCAGGCCCGTGTGCAGCACGCCCAGGCCCAGCAGCCAGCCCCAGGCGGCGCCCTGCTCCGGCCAGCCCAGCGCGAAAGGCGCCCAGACCAGCGCCACAGCGCCCACCAGGCACTGCCACAGCGCCATGGCGAAGGGGCTAATGGCCTTCTGGGTGCTGGCCAGCAGGGTCACGGCGGCGTAGCACAGCGATCCGCCCAGGCACATCAGCACCCCCGCCATATAGCCGCCACCCGTGCTGGCGGTGGCGGCGGCGGCGTCCAGCAGGCCGGTGGTCAGCACCAGCCCGCCCAAGGCGGCCAGGGTGGCGAGCCACTGCAGGGGCGAGACGGCCTCGCGCAGGAACAGCGCGCCGAACACGATGACCCAGATGGGCTGGATGTGGAAGATCACCGTGGCCACGGCGATGGACGTGCGCGGAATGGCCGCGAAGAACAGCGCCCAGTTCATCACCATCAGCACGCCGGTGGCGCAGGCCACCCACCGGGCACGGCCGCCCAGCAGCAGCTCGCGCCCGCGCCCGGTGGCCAGGCACCAGGCCAGCAGCGCCAGCGCGCCGAACGCGCAGCGGAACCACACCGTCACCAGCGGGTGCTGGGCTGCCTCTTCCACGAACACGCCGATGGTGCCCAGCAGCACGCCGCCCGCGATGAGCAGCCACTGGCCGTCGCGCTCGCGCGTGCCGGATGGAAGCGATGAAGGAGTGGCAAGGGCGGCTTTGGATTGCATGCCACCGATGCTCAAGGATTCGCACCGGGGAGTAAAGCGCATAGTTCGAACGATTACCATTCGATAACCGAATAATCAGCAAGACATCGCCATGGCATACCCGGACTTCCAGATCGACTGGCTGCGCGCCTTCGTGGCCGTGGTGGACGCGGGCTCGCTCTCGGGCGCGGCGCCGCTGGTGCACCGTTCGCAGTCGGCGGTCAGCATGCAGATCAAGAAGCTGGAGACGGCGCTCGGCCGCCCCGTGCTGCTGCGCGGCCCGCGCCACCTGGAGGTGACGCCCGCCGGCGCCCAGCTGCTGTCCTACGCACGCCGCGTGCTGGAGTTGCAGGCCGAGGCGCACGACACCCTCTTCGGCCCGCAGCTCGCCGGCCGGGTGCGGCTGGGCGTGCCGGACGACTATGCGTCCACCTACCTCACGCCGGTGCTGCGCAGCTTTGCGCACCGCTACCAGGGGGTGGAGATCGAGCTGACCTGCGAGCAGTCCACCGCGCTCATCCCGCGCGTGGTGCGCGGCGAACTGGACCTTGCCCTGGTCTCGCGCGACAAGCCGCAGCGCGGGCGCTTTCTGTTCCAGGAGCCGCTGGTCTGGGTGGGCGCCGCGCAGTTCGAGGTGTGGCGGCGCGACCCGCTGCCGATCGCGGTGTACGAATCC
>Ga0206116_1001783_pt1 | contig 10285 bp, 9 predicted proteins | sample 3A1Ametagenome_FD_178000 | JGI IMG/M metagenome (GOLD analysis project Ga0206116, IMG submission 178000) | Enriched microbial communities from leaf-cutter ant dump, University of Wisconsin, Madison, United States - 3A1A | ecosystem: Environmental > Terrestrial > Nest > Insects nest > Nest dump...
AGCAGCGGAGTGCTTGGTTTTCTCGATGGCGAACATGAAGCCGAAGGCCCCGGCCATGAACACGATCAGCCCCAGGCCACCGGAGAGGCCGCGCGTGATTCCCGTACTCACCCCGATCCAGGCGCCCAGCACGGTGGGCAACAGGCTCAATGCGAGTAGCCAATAGGTATTGCGCAGCACTTTTTGGCGCTGCTGCTGAACGAGATCCAGACCGGCGGTGTCCAGCGTCGGAAAGTGATGTTGCATGGATCTAAGCTCCTGTAATAAAAAGTATTTGCTGCGCATGGCAGTACCCTCGGCATTCTAGGAGCAATTACGCACGGACAAGTTCCACGCTGGCAGCACATCCTGGCTGTCTGCCGCCGCTGGGTATGTTTTATGCACAAATGTTTTTCGCAAACACTCACCCTCAAAGAAGCACAGTTGTCCTACATTCCCTGGTTTCACCGAATACTGATGAAGGATTGCGCCTTATGAAAAACAAGCCCGAACTGGAACTGGCCGACGTCAAGAAAATCGCCGCTGCCGCCGAAGCCGAGGCCCTGAAGAACCAATGGCCCGTGACCATCGCCATCGTGGACGATGGCGGCCACCTGCTGTGGCTGCAGCGCCTGGACGGCGCCGCCGCCATCTCGGCCCACATCGCCCCGGCCAAGGCCCACGCCGCAGCCCTGGGCCGCCGCGACACCAAGGGCTATGAAGACATGATCAACAATGGCCGCGGAGCCTTCCTGAGCGTCACCCCGATTGCCCCTGGCGGCCTGCTCGAGGGCGGCGTAGCCATCGTCAAGGACGGCCAATGCCTGGGTGCCGTCGGCGTCTCCGGCGTGAAAGCCCCCGAAGATGCCCAGGTCGCCAAGGCAGGCGTTGCTGCCCTGGGCCTGTAAGCCCGACACCCCAAAAGAGAAATAAAAATAGCTGCCCGCGCTTGAAAGACAAGCGCGGGCAGCTATTTCTTTATTCAGACTGCCGCCGATTATGCAGCCGCCAGCGTCACGGTGAAAGCCGGGTCGAACTGCAGGTTCTCGGGCACGCCCTCGCGGGCATAGCCCCGGGGATTGCACAGCACCCGGGTGCCATCCACGGTGTAGTCGCAACGATGGTGCATGTGGCCATGAATCCACAAAGCCGCTCGCCGCCCTGCCAGCAGCCACTGCGCATCGGAGACGAAATTCACGTTCAGGGGAGAGCCGGCAAACTGCGCCGCAACGCTGGGCAGCGCCGGGGCATGGTGGGTGACCACTACCGTCGGGCCGACAAAGGGCGTTGCCAACTGGGCATCGAGCCACTGGGCATTGCCGGCGAACATGGCGGCGCAGTCCTGCGGGGTAAACAGCGGGGCATCTGCGCCGCCATGCAGGCGAATGCGGCTGAAGTCCCGGTTGAACTGCAGCGATTGGGCAATGGCCGCATCGCGCTGCGCCCCGGCGCCGGCCACCTCGAAATCCGTCCACAAAGTGCTGCCCAGAAAGCGCACGCCGTGCAGCTCCACGGACTGGTTGTGAAGCACATGCACCTGGCTGCCCTCGGCCAGGGACTGCAATTGCGCAATCGTTCCAGGCAGGCTGGAGCCATAGAACTCATGGTTGCCGGGGACATAGACCACGGGTTTGGCAAAGCGCCGTGCCCATGCCACGGCAGCCGGCGGGCGGGCTACGTCCCCTGCCAGCACGACGATGTCGGCGTCGGTCGCCACCGGCTCCATCGTCTGCACGCTCAAATGCAAATCGGACAATATCTGTAGTTTCACCATGGCGGTCTCCTTGCTGTATTTACCGGCCTATATACCGCAAACGGCTTCTGGCTTTCGCCAAATTGCTATTTATTTTTAACGCCTTAGCAGGGCTAGAATGCCTTATCGATTTTGCTTCTGCGCCAGCGATTACCCCATGCCTTTACTAGAAAACGCCGACTGGAAGCTGCTCAGGCACCTTCATCAGCAGATTGCCTGCGCACAAGCCAGCCGTATTGAGCAAGGGGAAAAGGTTCCCCCCAACGCCTACCTGATCAGCCCCAGCCGAACAGGTTTGGCGCAGGAGCCAGCCCAGTTGGCCGAGCTGTCCCAGGACTTTGTCGCCAGCCTGCTGCTGCAGCCCGATGGGCAGCATCTGCTGGCCAAGTACCTGGCCGACGCGGTACAGCCAGGCAGTGAAGTCCATCGCCGGATTGCCCAGGAATACGGCTTTCACGCCCAATACACCCTGAGCTGCCAGGAAGCTGTACTGCCGCAGGCCAACGGCTCGCTGCAGCCGGTGCTGATGGTGCTGCTGCATGGCCAGGGGTTTGCCCTGCCGATTTTTCACACCATAGAACGGATCGCAACCGGCAGCCATTGCCAGTTGCGCCCCTTCCCCGATCTGGAAGAATTCCAGGCCGTTCAGGCGCTCCTGGAGCAACGCATCCAGCAGAGCATGACCCACCACTGATCCGCCCCGGCAGGGTTCGCCCCCGCCCCCCCCGACGGAGTATCAGTCGGAAGTATCCCAGGGCCAGTCGCGGTGCTTGCGCACAACCTCGGCAAACAACATGTCCTGCTTGCGCAGCCACAAGCCGTAGGGGCCTTGTTTGAGATCCTGCACCTCGGCACGTTGCCAAAGCAAGGGGTCGATGGTCTGGATGGGCGGGCGTTGCGTGGGCGTTTCCACTGCCGCTTCGTCGTCCACCTTGTGCGCCTGCTGGTCTTCGCGCCAGTAGATGCCCTGATTGTCCCAGCCCTCGATGATCGGCATCGCCGCCTGGATGATCAAGGTGCGCACCTGGCGCTTTTGCGGCTGCAGCCAATGCAGGCTCCAGGTGCCGATGGCGCCATACGCAGGGCGTTCGGGCGGCTGCAAAATCAGCCAGCCCTCGTTATTCGGGTTGGGCAGCGCTGCCGGCCCCGTGCCGCATAGCACCACGCCGCTGCGGGTGACGCTGATGCCATCGCAGCGCGGCACCAGCACATCGTCCAATGGCTGCTCCGGGGTGTATTGGCGCATTCCGCCCCACCACCACAGGTCATCCTTGCCGTTCTTCCAGAAGTAATCGCCATCGGCGCACGGATGCTGCGTGCCGGCAATGGTGCGCCAACTGGGCAAGAGACGCCATACACCCTGGCTGTCCGGAATGATGTCCCGCACTTCGTACAGCGGGGAATAATCGGGCTTTTCCAGATTCAGCCAGGTGAACGGCTCCTGGTGCCAGCGCCAGGTGGGCTTGCGCAAATCGACATCGCTGTCCTTGACCATGGCCATCATGGCGAAGACCCGCACACGCAATGATTTCGGATGGTTCAGCCCGGGGGTCGGCACAATCCGCGCCACGGGCCAGGGCAGATCCAGGGGCAAAAGCTCCTTGCCGTCCCAAATGCATACCTGGGCCTCCTGGCCGTCATGACCATCGTTTTGCAAATAGCGCAGCAGCACGGCCCAGGTGCGTTGCACGATGACATGCTCCAGCTCCCACAGGCCGGGAATGCTGACTTCGCCCCAGCGCAGGCGGTAGGCCGCCCGTTCGCCCGAAGTGGCGCTTTGGGGCAGCTCCAGCGTCCAGGCCAGGGACTTGCCGGCCACCGGTTCGCTGCGTGCCAGCCAGCGGTCGGGATGCGGCAGCTGACGCTCCCACATCAAGTTGGTGACGGGAGCCGGACGCAACTCCAGGCGGCCATCGTTCTGGTGGGCTGCAGGCACCAGCACCGGCTCGGTGCTGTATTCGATGCGTGAGCCCTGGCGCAAGCGCTGCAGCACCGGGGTGTCGATGCGCACCCGCTGCAGCAGGCGATCCTTCATCCAGCGAAAAGCCGGCTGCCCGGCCTCCTCGGCAACGGGAAACAACGCCCAGGGCTTGTGATCCGGGGGCTGCTGCTCGGCCCATTTCTGCCAACCGCGTTCGGCCTCCCACACGGCCAGGGCCAACCGCTGCTGGCGATTGCCCTGCGAGACGGAGTAGGCATACATGGCCAGGGCATTGCCATCTTCGCGCCAGACAAAAGGCATCTGGGCAGCCAGCACCCAAGGCTGCGGCTCGCCGTCGAACAGCAACTGCCACTGCGGCTTGGTGAACAGCTCCAGCGGCTGACGCTCGGTGCGCAAGGATTCGGGCCAATAACGCTGCACGCCGACCAGCCTGCCGCCGCTGGGCGGCGCGGGCAATTCGGGCGGCACCTCCTCCTTCTGCACCGGTACTGCATCCCAGGGCACCCACAGATCACGCACCGCCGCCATCTGCATGGCGCCGTTGGTGACGTTGGCGGCCAGCCAGGCGGAAAACTGCGCATCGGTCATGGGGCTTTGCGCGTCGTTGTGCATCCCGCCGATGCCAACGTCCTCGCCGCTCCAGCGCGGCAGGCGCCAATGCACTTCCTCTACGGCGGCGACTTCCTCGGCACTCAAAGTCCAGGTGCAGCGCTTCTTGCGATCGACCAGGTAGGGGCTGGCGTGGCCGTAGCTGGAGATACGCAGCCAGCGCCCGTCCATCGAGGTGGCAAAACCCGACTCCCACAGCAAGGGCAGGTAGACGCCATCGGCACACATGATGTCGCCATACGGGGTATTGCCAACACCGCTTTCCCCTTGCTTGCGAAAGACGATTTCCTTGAGTTTCTGGTTCTGCTCCTGCTTGAGCGCCAGTTCCCGGGCCCGCGCCTGCTTCAACGCCCGGTCAGCAGCATCGGCACGGCGCCACAGCACCAGGGGGACGACCATCACCACGACCAGTGCCAATATCCACCACACCATGCTTTGCTGCCTTCGTTACTGAAAAAATATGCGTTCGCCGCACGACCGATCCATAAAAAAATAGCGCCTGCTTGCAACAGCCAGGCGCTACCGATTATGGCGGCAAATTTACAGCGCTTCCTGGCGCAGCTGCGCAGCAGTCTTAGGGGAAATCCAGCCGGGTGCCACATCAAACACCGTTTTCGCCCCATGCAGCCCCAGGGCCGCCATGCGGTGTACGGCCCGGGCATAGGCCACCAGCACGCTGGAGGTGAATTCGGGATTGCTGTCCAGTTGCAAGCGGTACTCGACCACATGCTTGGTGCCGGCGCTGGTGCTGCCACTGCGGATGACGAAGCCGCCGTGAGGCATGGCGCTGTGGTCGCGGGCAAATTCCTGGGCGCTGATGAAATTGACCGTAGTGTCGTACTCGTCGAAGTAATGCGGCATGGTAACGATGGCCTGGCGCACGGCCTGGGCATCGGCGCCTTCGGCCAGCACCACGTAGCAGTGGCGCTCGTGTTTTTGGCGGGTGGTCAGCTCGGGGCAGGTACCGCTGCGCACGGCATCGACCGCTGCCTGCACGGGGATGGTGTACTGCACGCCCTGGGCCACGCCGGGCACGCGGCGGATGGCATCGGAATGGCCCTGGCTCAAGCCTTTGCCCCAGAAGGTGTAGGTGGTGCCGTCGGGCAGCAGCGCCTCGCTCATCACGCGATTGATGGAGAACATGCCCGGGTCCCAGCCTGCGGAGATCAGGGCCGTGGTCTTGCCGCCCTGGGCGGCTGCATCCACTGCGGCGAAGTGCTCGGGGATGCGGGCGTGGGTGTCAAAGCTGTCGATGACGTTGAATTTGGCGGCCAGGGCCGGGGTCTGCGCGGGCAGATCGTCCTTGGAGCCGCCGCACAGGATGAGCACATCGACCTGGCCCTGGTGGGCGTCCAGATCGGCGATGCGGTACACCGGGGTGCCTGCATTGGCAGGCTGGAGCTGGGCGGGATCGCGGCGGGTATAGATGCCGGTGATGACCATGTCGGGGTTCAATGCGACGGCGGCTTCCACCCCGCGCCCCAGATTGCCATAGCCCACCACGCCGATACGGATGGGATTTGCTTGCTTGTTTTCCACGGTGATTTCCTTTGCGTGTGTGAAAAAAACGGATTAACTGGCCCCTGGCCGGTTGCGCAACTGCCACAGCCCTTCCAGGGCCATCACCAGCACGGCGGCGCCGATCAGCACGTACATCGGCCCCTGCCCCGGCTCCAGGCGTTCGCCCAGCAGCAGGGCCGCCAGCACCAGCAGCACCGGCTCGACGTAGGACAACATGCCGAACAGCCCCAGGGGCAGCAGCCGGTGCGCCGTCATGTACAGGGCCAGCGCCACCGCGCTGACGATGCCCAGCAGGGGAATCAGAAAATACAGTTTGGGCGTTTCCCGCGCAATCAGCCAGCCGCTGGCGTTGTCGCTGGGGGCAACCAGGATGAACCACAGGCACGCTGGCAACAGAATCAGCACGTCCAGCCAATGCCCGGCCAGGGAATCGGTACGCATCAGGCGGCGCAGCACGAAATAGGCGCTGTAGCCGATCACCACGACCCAGGTCGGCCAGGCCAGACCCGCGCCGCGCAGCAGCTCCCAGGCCATCCCGGCGGCGGCCAGGGTCACGGCCAGTTGCTGCATCCGGCTCAGGCGCTCCTTGAACACCACGCGCCCGGCCAGCACCATCGCCAGGGGCAGCAGAAAATAGCCAAGAGAGGTGGGCAGGGCCAGCCCGCGCAGGGGCGCCCACAGGAACAGCCATAGCTGCACGCCGAACAGCGCGGCACTCAGGAGCAGCAAGGCGCCCAGGCGCCAGCAACGCCGCACCCGGCGCACGATGGCCTGCACCTGGGCGCCCTGGCCGGTATACAGCAGCAGGAGGGTGGTCAGCGGCAGGGTGGCCAGCATCCGCCAGCCGAAGAGCTGCTCCCCGGTCAATGGCGCGAAGAAAGGCGAGAAGTAGTACATCCCCCCAAACAAAAAGGATGCCACTACCGAAGCCAGAACGCCGCGCACCATCACGCCACAACCCCTTACCCAAAAACGCCCCTGCGATGCATGGGGCAACCGGGGATTGTGCTGGATTTTTTCTACCTGACTACACTGCCCGCCTTTGCCCTGCCTATTACCCGGCCTATTGATCCGGCCCATTCCTATGGAAATCGCCCCCGCATCGGATTTCACCGCTCCCCTGACCGTGCTGCACCGCGATGCGGATCTGGTCGCGGTCTACAAGCCGGCTGGCTGGCTGGTTCATCGCAGCGCCATCGCCCGCCACGAAAAACGTTTCGTGCTGCAACGCCTGCGCGACCAGATCGGCCAGCACGTCTGGCCGGTGCACCGCCTGGACCAGGGCACCTGCGGCCTGCTGGTGTTTGCCCTGCACAAGCAAAGCTGCCAGCAACTGGCGCAGGCATTCGCGCAGCAGCAGGTAAGCAAGCACTATCTCGCTCTGGTACGGGGCTGGCTGCCGCCGCAGGTGGAAGTAGATTACCCGCTGCGCCCCGAAGACAGCGCCCCCGACGCCCCGCCGCAGGACGCACAGACCAGCCTGCGCTGCCTGGCCACGCTGGACTGGCCCGAGAGCTACGACCCGCGCCACCCCAGCACCCGCGCGAGCCTGGTGCTGGCCCGGCCGCACACCGGCAGGCGCCACCAGATACGCCGCCACCTGAAGCACGTGGCCCACCCCATCCTGGGCGACGCCACCCACGGCAAAGGGCCGCTGAATCGCTGGTGGGCCGAACGCCTGGGCGGCCAGCGCCTGTGGCTGCACGCCCATGCACTGGAGCTGGCCCACCCGCGCACCGGCGAGCCGCTGGCCCTGTGCGCCGACTGGCGCCAACTTGCGCATGTGCCAGAGGTACGGCAATGGCAGCAGATGCTGCGGCTGCCGGGGTGGAGCGACCTGGCTGCCTTGCCGCCAAGCTGCGGCGTTCTTTAAAAAGAGAGCTGTGACCGCTGATAAACAAACAATTTCAGATACAAAATAGTCTGAGTCCTTTTATTTATCAGCGGAAGCAGCTTCCATCTTTGATTACCTCCCCTACTTCCTGTGCGCCGCCCGCACCCACTTGCCGGCGGCATCGCGCTCCAGCGCGGGGGACAGCACCTGGGCGTACTGCGCCTGCGGGTCGGCGCGGAAGTCGCCACTGAGCAGCTCGGCCAGGCGCTCGTGCCCCAGCTTGCAGCCGCAGGCCTGGGCATGGCCGCCGCCGCCCAGGCTTTCGGCCAGGGGGATGCAGTCAAAGCCGGTGCGCGAGCGCAGGCCCAGTTTCACGCCCTGCTCGTTGGCGTTCCACATCAGGGCGAAGGTGCCCGATTCCCGCGCCAGGATGTCGCCCACCTGGCTGTGGAAAATGCCGGGGCAGTTCACCATCAGCCCCTGCACGCCATTGAAGACGATGGCATGGGCGCCCTGGGCAATATCGGCGCACAGCTTCTGGAATTTCTCGTCCATCGCACCGCCCCGGGCCATGAAGGCAGCTTCTTCCCCGGGGGTGAAGGCGGCAATCTCGGCCCAGCGCGGCAAGTCGCGCGGCTCCATGTCCAGCGCGGCGAGGAAGGCGGCGCTCTCGGGAAATTCCCATTTCCAGATATCGCGGTCTTCGATGTACCGAATCAGGCCCGGCACCGGCTTGTCCGGGTGGAAAAACTCCCAGGCCAGCCGGGCACCCGAATGCTGCATGTCAAAGTGCACCGCACCGCAGCGGCACTGGAAGCCGGTGAGCTTTTCCGCTGCGCTTTTGTGGTGGTCCAGCACCACCAGCCTGGCGGCGCGTTCGTCCAGGGCGGCCGTCAGCTCGGGGCCGAAGGCAAAGTCCAGCATGTAGACGACGCGGCCCTGCACATCGCCCAGGTCGTCGATGCTCTGGATTTCGCCATGGTCCAGGCCGCGCATCTCCACGCCGGGGCCGTAGAACAGCCAGGCGGCCAGGGCCGCGCCAAAACCATCGGGACAGTTGCGACCGTGGTAGAGGATGAGGGGACGCGCATCGTCCAGGGACGGGCGCACAAGCAGGGACGGGGGCAGGATGCTGGATTTCATGGGCGCCGATTTTCGCCGCTTTTGCCCTCGCCCCGACACGGGCGGCAAGCGCCCCCATAATGATCGTTTTGCTGACTGCCGGGATATTTGCAATGTCTGCCGCCCTCACCCCCCACCTGCCCGCCCTGGTGCGCCTGCGCCACGATCTGCACAGCCACCCGGAATTGAGCTACCAGGAAAACCGCACCGCAGGCCAGATCGCCACCTACCTGCAGGCACTGGGCCTGCCGGTACACCAGGGGCTGGGCAAGACCGGCGTGGTCGCCAGCATCCACGGCCAGGGCTTCAGCGCCGAGCACCCCGGCCCCAGCGTGGGTTTGCGCTCCGACATCGACGCCCTGCCGCTGACCGAAATCACCGGCCTGCCCTACGCCAGCTGCCACAGCGGCAAGATGCACGCCTGCGGGCACGACGGCCACACCGCCATGCTTGTGGGCGCCGCGCATTTGCTGGCGCAGCAGCGTGACTTTGCCGGTACCGTGCACCTGATCTTCCAGCCCGCCGAAGAAGGCGGCGCCGGGGCCAAGGCCATGATGGACGACGGGCTGTTCACCCACTTCCCCTGCCAGGCGGTCTTCGCCCTGCACAACTGGCCCGATCTGCCCCAGGGCCAGATGGCGGTGCGCGTGGGGCCGATCATGGCGGCCAACATCCGCTTCGAAATCCGCGTGCGCGGCAAGGGCGGGCACGCCGCGCTGCCGCACACCACGCGCGACCCCGTGCCCGTGGCCTGCGCCATCGTCACGCAACTGCAAACCCTGGTGTCGCGCACGCTGGATCCGGTCGATAGCGCCGTGCTGACCATCGGCAAGATCGAGGCGGGCACGGTGGAAAACATCATCCCCAACGAAGCGGTGATCTACGGCACCCTGCGCACCCTGCGCGACGACACCCAGGCCACGCTGGTGGCCGGCATCGAACGCATCGCCCAGCACATCGCCGCTGCGCACGAATGCCAGGCCCTCTACATCCACAAGCCCGGCTACCCCAATACCACCAACAGCGCGGCAGAGGCGCAGTTCATGGCCCAGGTCATGGCCGAAGTGGTGGGCCCGGACAATACCCACCCCAACATCGACCCGGCCATGACCAGCGAGGACTTCGGCTTCATGCTGCAACAAGTGCCCGGCGCCTACGGCTGGATCGGCAACGGCAGGAACGGCCAGAGCGGCACCAGCCTGCACCACCCCGGCTACGACTTCAACGACGACAACATCGCCCTGGGCGCAATATTCTGGGACACCCTGGCCCGCCGCTGGCTAAAAACCTGCTCACGCCCCCTCGCAAGCGCCTGAAGCTGCGAAGCAAGCGAAGAAGCCCCATCCCACAGCGCATCCGTCAGGGCGCAGCCCCAAGAACAGGCAAGCCGCATCCCATCTGACTCGCCGTGGCTGCCCGAGCGCAGCGCCGCAGGCGCGAAGCGAGTTCCACGGCGCAAAGCTGCGCAGCACGCCTTCTTTGCCTCCTTTCTTGCGCGGGCAAGAAAGGAGGTCGCCCGCCGGGG
>Ga0206116_1001784_pt1 | contig 10283 bp, 10 predicted proteins | sample 3A1Ametagenome_FD_178000 | JGI IMG/M metagenome (GOLD analysis project Ga0206116, IMG submission 178000) | Enriched microbial communities from leaf-cutter ant dump, University of Wisconsin, Madison, United States - 3A1A | ecosystem: Environmental > Terrestrial > Nest > Insects nest > Nest dump...
CGGCCGGGCTGCGCGGCGGGCTTGTCGAAGGCCAGCACCAGGGCCAGGGCGATGATCGCGGGCAGCGCCTGGGTGAAGAAGATCTTGGGCACGGCGGTGGCGGCGCCGAAGACGCCGGCCACGATCACGCAGGCCAGGAAGAAGATCTTGAACAGCCGGTTGCCGGTGAACAGCCCCCAGAACAGGCCGGCCGCCAGGAAGCCGTTGTACAGCCCCTGGTTGGCCGCCAGCCCCGCGGAGGCGTCGGCGAACTCCTGCGTGAGGTTGAAGGTCTTCAGGCCCAGCGGCTTGTTCCAGAAGAACATCTCCAGCACCAGGATGTACGCATGCTCGATGGCCACCAGGGCCACGGCGATGCGGGGAAGCAGCAGGCGGTTCATGGGCTCGGCTCAGGCCAGCGTGATGGTCACGTCGATGTTGCCGCGCGTGGCGTTGGAGTAGGGGCAGACCTGGTGGGCCGCGTCCACCAGCTTCTGGGCCGTGGCGGCGTCCAGGCCGGGCAGGCTGACCTTCAGGCGGGCGGCGATGCCGTAGGCGTTGGGGATGGGGCCCAGGTCCACTTCGGCGTCGATGGACACGTCCTGCGGCACGGGGATGCCGATCTTGCCGCCCACCGCCTTCATGGCGCCGATGAAGCAGGCCGCGTAGCCCGAGGCGAACAGCTGCTCGGGGTTGGTGCCCGTGCCGGAGGTTCCGGGCGAGGAGAGCTTGACGTCCAGGCGGCCGTCATCGGTCTTGGCGGCGCCGTCGCGGCCGCCCGTCACGTGGGCCTTGGCGGTGTACAGGACTTTTTCGAGTTGCGTCATGGTGTCTTCCTTGGTGGTTGGTGCCCACAGGCGGGCGGTGGAGGGAATCGGTGGATCAGCGCTGCCCGAGCCGGTCGCGCAGCTGCCGGAGTTCGGCGGTGAGGGTGGTCAGCTCGGCAATCGAGCACTGGCTGCTTTCCAGCACGCAGGGCGGAATGCGCTCGGCGCCTTCGCGCAGCGCGCGGCCCGCCGGGGTGAGGGTGATGCGCACGCGGCGCTCGTCCTGCACGTCGCGCAGCCGGGCGATGTGGCCCTGGGCCTCCAGGCGCTTGAGCAGCGGCGTGAGCGTGCCGGAGTCCAGGAACAGGCGCTCGCCCAGCTCCGAGACGGTGACGCCGTCGCGCTCCCACAGCACCAGCATCACGAGGTACTGGGGGTAGGTGAGGCCGATGGCGTCGAGCAGGGGCTTGTATAGCTTGGTCATCGCCAGCGACGCGGAATACAGCGCGAAGCAGACCTGGTTGTCCAGCCGCAGGACGGGAGGGCTGGGGGGGAAGGCGGGGCGGGACATGGGGTGGATTGTGGCGGGTAATTAAATTGCGTGCAATTTAATTGTGAAAAACCATGAATGCGGAGTGGTGAAGCGAGAACTATTAAAAAAGGAGCTGCCAGCGCCTGTCATCCCTGGGTTTCAATTGAAAATCCACATGAAACTAAGGATTGGCAGGCACTAGCAGCTCCTGAATAAGGAGCGCCGGCGAATCAGTAGCTGTACACGCCCCGCCCCGTCTTGCGCCCCAGGCGGCCCGCAGCCACCATTTCCTTGAGCAGCGGGCAGGGCCGGTACTTGCTGTCGCCGAACTCGGTCAGGTACACGTCCATCACCGCCAGGCACACGTCCAGCCCGATCATGTCGGCCAGTGCCAGCGGGCCGATGGGCTGGTTGCAGCCTAGCTTCATGCCCGCGTCGATGTCCTCGGGCGTGGCCAGGCCCTCGGCCAGCACGAAGAAGGCCTCGTTGATCATGGGCACCAGGATGCGGTTGACCACGAAGCCCGGCGCGTTCTTCACGGTGATGGGGCTCTTGCCCAGGCGCTCGGACAGGGCCTTCACCGCGTCGTGCGTGGCGTCGCTGGTCGCCAGGCCGCGGATGATCTCCACCAGCGCCATCATGGGCACGGGGTTGAAGAAGTGCATGCCGATGAACTTGTCGGCGCGGCTGGTGGCGGCGGCCAGCTTGGTGATGGAGATGGACGAGGTGTTGGAGGCGATGATCACCTCGGGCGCCACGAGCGCGTCCACCTGCTTCAGGATCTTGAGCTTGAGCTCGTAGTTCTCGGTGGCGGCCTCGATCACGATCTGCGCGGCCTTGAGGTCGTCGTAGCTCGTCGAGGTCTTGATGCGCGCCAGCGCCGCGTCCTTGTCGGCAGCGGTGATCTTTTCCTTCTTGATCAGGCGGTCGAGGCTGCCGGCCACGGTGGCCACGCCTTTTTGCACGGCGGCATCGGAGATGTCCACCATGACCACGTTGATGCCCGAGACGGCACACGCCTGCGCAATGCCGTTGCCCATGGTGCCTGCGCCGATGATGCCGACGGTCGAAATCGTCATATAGAGAGCCCTCTTCAAAGTGAAACGGATGGAGGGGATGGTATCGGCATTCAGTTATGGTGATCCGCGACAAAACAACTGCCGGGCTGCCATGGCGGACTGGCGTCACATAGGAGACAAACCCATGTTCGACTACATCGTGATCGGCGGCGGCTCGGCGGGCTCGGTGCTCGCGGGGCGCCTGACCGAGGACCCGTCCGTGCGCGTGTGCCTGCTCGAGGCGGGCCCGGCGGACCGCAGCGTGCTCATCCACTGCCCCGCGGGCCTGGCCGCCATCGCCAAGACCGAGATGTTCGGCTGGGGCTTCAACACCGTGCCCCAGCCCGGGCTGGGCGGGCGCAGCGGCTACCAGCCGCGCGGCAAGGTGCTGGGCGGGTCGAGCTCGGTCAACGCCATGGTCTACATCCGCGGCCAGCACGCCGACTACGACCATTGGGCCGCGCAGGGCAACCCCGGCTGGGCCTGGGACGATGTGCTGCCCTACTTCCGGCGCGCCGAGCACAACGAGCGCGGCGCCGACGCCTGGCACGCCCAGGGCGGCCCGTTCAACGTGGCCGACCTGCGCTCGCCCAACCGCTTCAGCCAGGTCTTCGTCGATGCCGCCGTGCAGGCGGGCCACGCGCACAACCGCGACTTCAACGGCGCCACGCAAGAGGGCGTGGGCCTGTACCAGGTCACCCACAAGAACGGCGAGCGCCACAGCGCGGCCAAGGGCTACCTCACGCCGCACCTGGCGCGGCCCAACCTGCAGGTCGTCACCGGCGCGCAGGCCACGCGCATCCTGTTCGACGGCCGCCGCGCCGTGGGCGTGGAATACCGCCAGGGCGGCGAGCTGAAGCAGGCGCGCGCGCAGCGCGAGGTGCTGCTGAGCGCGGGTGCCCTGCTGTCGCCGCAGTTGCTCATGCTCTCGGGCGTGGGCCCGGCGCAGGAGCTGCAGCGCCACGGCATCGAGGTGCTGCACCACCTGCCCGGCGTGGGCCAGCACCTGCACGACCACCCGGACGTGGTGCAGGTGGTCAACGCCCCGCAGCTCACCGACCTGTTCGGCCTGTCGCTGCGCGGCGGGCTCAACGTGCTGCGCGGCATCGGCGAATGGCGCCGCCAGCGCACGGGCCCGCTCACCACCAACTTCGCCGAGGCCGGGGGCTTTCTCAAGAGCAGCCCCGGGGAGGCCGCGCCCGACCTGCAACTGCACTTCGTCATCGGCAAGCTCGTGGACCACGGGCGCAAGACCGTGTTCGGCCACGGCTACTCGCTGCACGTGTGCCTGCTGCAGCCCAAAAGCCGGGGCAGCGTACGCCTGGCCGGCCGCGACCCGCTGCAGCTGCCGCTGGTCGATCCGAACTTCCTGGCCGACCCCGGCGACATGGCGCGCATGGTGCGGGGCTTCCAGATCGGGCGCCGCATCCTGCAGCAAAGCGCGCTGGCCCAGTACGGCGGGCGCGAAAACCAGTCCATGGCCCAGGCGCAGACCGAAGGCGAGATCGAGCAATTCATCCGCCAGTACGCCGACACCATCTACCACCCCGTGGGCAGCTGCCGCATGGGCCCCGGCCCACTCGACGTGGTGGACGCCGAACTGCGTGTGCACGGCCTCGCGGGGCTGCGCGTGGTCGATGCGTCCATCATGCCGCGCATCGTGAGCGGCAACACCAACGCACCCACGGTGATGATCGCCGAGAAGGCCGTGGACCTGCTGCGCAAGGCGGCCGTGAACTAGTTCACGGCAACGCGCAAAGCCGTGCCGTTTAAGGAATCTTTAGGCTTCGCGTAAGCAGTTTTTAGCAGCGCGCGGCGGCGGCCGTTCCTAGACTCCTCCCCCATGTCACGCAGGCATGGGGCCTGCGGACACCGCCCCCTGACGGGGCCTGTGAGGAAAGACCGCAATGCACATCGACCCCCGCGAGATCGCCGAAATCGCCGCCGCCCAGGCGGCCCAGCCCCGCCTGAACCTGTACGCAGGCATCCACAAGGCGCTGCGCGCCTTCATGGCCGACACCCTGCTGGCCCTGGGCCGCATGGACGTTCACGATGACCTGGAGCGTGCGCAGACCTGCCACCAGGTGCTGGAGCTGCTGGAGCTGTGCCGCTCCCACCTGGGCCACGAGAACCGCTTCGTCCACACCGCCATGGAGGCCCGCGCGCCCGGCACCAGCGCGCGCCTGGGCGGCGAGCACGAGGCGCACGAGCGCGACATCACGCGCCTCGCCGCCGGCGCCATGGCCCTGCTGGGCGCGGTCGATGCCGGGCGCGGCGCGCTGGCCCATGCGCTCTACACGGAGCTGGCCGCGTTCGTGGGCCACAACTACGAGCACATGCAGGCCGAGGAGACCGGGCACAACGCCGTGCTGTGGGCGCACTACAGCGACGCGGAGCTCATGGACCTGCACAACGCGCTCGTGGCGTCCATCCCGCCGCAGGAGACCATGCAGGTCATGCGCTGGATGATCCCCTTCCTGTCGCCCGCCGAGCGCGCGGCCGTGCTCTCCGACATGCGGGCCCATGCGCCCGCGCCCGCCTTCGCCGCCGTGATGGACGTGGTGCGGCAGCACCTCACGCCGGCAGAGTGGGGCAAGCTGGAGCGTGCCCTGGGCTGATTCAGCCCGCCACCTCATCGAGCCGCACGGGCCCGCCCAGGCAGAGCCGCAGGCGCCCGCGCCCCGTCTTCTCGATGCGGATGGGCGCGAGGCCCTCCTGCAGGCGGCGCTGCAGCAACAGCAGCCGCGCCTCGAGGTTGTCGGCCACGTCGGGCAGGCGGATGCGCGGGTCCAGCCGCAGCTCGCGGTTGGTGAAGTCCACGCGCCCCGTGGCGGCGTGGTCGCGCAGCAGCTTGGCGAAGATCGCGCCCGCCACGCCCTTGATGAGGTAGTCGTCGCCGATGAACACGCTGTCGTTGGCCGTGAAGTGGCGCACGCGCAGCACGGGGCCGCTCGCGGGCGGCGCCGTGGGCGCGGGCTGGGTCGCTTCGGCGGGTTCGGCGGCGGCCTGCAGCAGGTCGATGGCCGCGGCCAGCTGCCCGGCCAGGGTGGCCAGCGCATCCTCCTCGGGGTAGCGGAACTGCAGGTCCAGCGGGCTCTCGACGAACAGCACGCCCAGCACGCGCCCCGCGCTGACGAGCGGCACGGCCAGCTGGCTGTGCGGCGTGGCCAGGCCGGGGTAGGGAATCTCGGGGCCCGCCGCCGCGCCGTCCGCCGCCAGGCTGCTGCGCACCACGTGGCTGTACAGCGCCGCGTGCGTCATGTGGCTGATGCGCACGGGCGTGCCCTCGCGCGCGGCCACGCCGATCACGCCCTGGCCCAGCCGGATCTCCGAGCCCACGCCCGAACGGGGGTAGCCCAGGCTGGCCACGGTGTAGAGGTGGCCCGCCGCGGCGTCGAGCATGAGCACCATGGCGTGCTGTACGCCCAGGTGTTCCCGCAGCCCGGCGAGCACGGCCTGCAGCAGTTCGCCCAGCGCCGTGCAGCGTGCCAGGCGCTGGCTGCACAGGCGCACCGCGCCCAGCAGGTCGGCGCGCGGCGCGGCGGGCGCGAGGCCCTCGCCCGGCAGGGCCTCGACGCGCTCGACGGCGTACAGGTCCGAGCCCTTGAGCTGGAACACATCGTCCAGCCCGCTGAGCGAGGCAATGCCCGCGAGCTGGGCCTTCATGCGCTCGAACAGCGGCCCCGCCGTCTCGGTGCGCAGGTAGCGCAGGTGCAGCCGGTAGAAGCGCGCCGTGACCGGGTCGAGCACCAGCACCGTGGCCCAGGGGTTGGCCAGGATGTTCTCGCGCGTCTTGTTGAAGAACTGGAACGACAGCGCCACGTGGCCCTCGTCCACGTACACCACCTGCGAGATGTAGGCCACGTTGGGCGTGCCGTCCGGGGCGCAGGTGGCCATGACGGCGGGGATCGCACCCTCGAGGCAGGCGCGGATGGAGCGCAGCGTGGGGTCGCCGGTCATGGCATCGGATGGGGCTGTAGCGGCGTGCCCGCGCGCGGCCCGGGGGTCTGGTCGAAGGCGGATTCGGGCGTGAACTCCACGGCCACCAGGTCGTGCGGCGGCGCGGCCAGCATGGCGGCCACGTAGTCGGGCCCGTAGCCCACCTGGCCCACGGCGTGCTGCATGGCCGCGAGGTAGCGCTGCAGCACGGCCTCGTCCTGCGGCCCGGCGGGGCGCAGCCGGGCCGCCGTGGCCTTGACCTGCAGCGTGCGGTGCGAAGGCGGGTCGCTGAACACCACGGCGACATGGCCCGTGGCCGCGATGTCGGCCAGCAGCTGGCGCGACTGGCTGGGCCGCAGGTACACGGTGATGTGCAGCCCGTCGGCACTGATGCGCGAGCCCACGGCGCGCATCGCGCTCGGGCGCAGGGCCGCGTCGCGCGAGGCCACGATGGCCGACACGCCCTGGTCCACCAGGGCCACGTGCGCGGGGCTCAGCAGGGCCGTCATGCGCGGAAGCGCCGGCGCGTGAGCGCGAGCGCCACCCAGAAGGCGATGAGCGTGGTCAGCGCCAGCACCAGGCCGTGGCGCAGCGGGTGGGCGGGCCACTGGTCCATGAACAGCGGGCGCACCAGCTCCACCGCGTTGGTGAGCGGCAGCCAGTCCGAGAGGGCGCGCACCACGGGCGGCAGCTGTTCGCGCGGGAAGAACACGCCCGAGAGGAACATCATCGGCGTGAGCACCAGCGTGAAGTAGTAGGTGAAGAAGTCGTAGCCCTGGGCCAGCGCGTTGAAGATCAGCGCGATGCTCGAGAACATGATGCCCACGCACAGCAGCACGGGCCAGGCCACGAACAGTTTGGGGCTGTGGCTGATGTTCAAGGCCAGCATCACCCCCAGGATGGCCGTGACGGTGAACAGCGCCTTGAACGCGGCCCAGAGCATCTCGGCGAGCAGCACGCTGTCGAGGCTGATGGGCGCGTTCATGATGCCGTCCCAGGTCTTTTGCACGTGCATGCGCGAGAAGGCCGAGTACAGCGCCTCGAAGCTCGCGGCGTTCATCGCGCTCATGCAGATGGAGCCGCTCGCGAGGAACAGGATGTAGGGCACGGTTTGGCTGCCGACATGCACCTGCCCCACCAGCGCGCCCATGCCGTAGCCGAAGGCCACGAGCCACATCAGCGGCTCGGCGATGTTGCCCACCAGGCTCGGGATGGCGAGCTTGCGCCACACCAACAGGTTGCGCAGGAACACGGGCCACCAGCGCGGCGAGAGGTCGGGCGGGCGCCAGATGGAGGGGGTGTTCATGTCAGCCATCTTCGCGGATCTGGCGGCCCGTGAGCTTGAGGAACAGGTCCTCCAGGTTCGCGGGCCGGTGCAGGGTGCGCAGGTCGCCGTGCGCGGCCAGGGCCTGGAGCAGCGGCCGCGCGTCCTGCGTGTAGAAGAACAAGGTCTCGCCGCTGACCTCCACGCGCCGCGCGAGCGCGCGCAGCGCGGCGTCGTGCGCCAGGGCCAGCGCGCCGTTGCCGTAGGCCTCGACCACCTCGGGCTCCAGGTGCTCGGCGATGAGTTCGCGCGGGCGGCCCTCGGCGATCATGCGGCCGTGGTCGAGCACGAGCAGGCGCGAGCACAGGCGCTCGGCCTCGTCCATGAAATGGGTGGTGAGCAGGATGGACGTGCCCTGCTGCAGCAGCAGCTGCAGCCGCTCCCACATGAGGTGGCGCGCCTGCGGGTCCAGGCCCGTGGTGGGCTCGTCGAGCAGCAGCAGGCGCGGCTCGTTGACCAGCGCGCGCGCCAGCGACAGCCGCCGCTTCATGCCGCCCGAGAGTTCGCCGGGCCGCGCGTTGGCCTTGTGCGCGAGGGCCGCGAATTCGAGCAGGCGCGGAATGCGCTCGCCCATGGCGCGCGCGCCCAGGCCGAAGTAGCGGCCGAACACGGCGAGGTTCTCGGCGCAGGTGAAGTCGGGGTCCAGCGTGTCGAACTGGGTCACCACACCGAGCCGGGCCTTGATGGCGAGGGCGTCCCGGGGCATCTGCAAGCGGGCGCCATCGGCGTGCAGGTGCACCGTGCCGCCGTCCGGCGCCGTGAGGCCCAGGCACATGCGGATGGTGGTGGTCTTGCCCGCGCCGTTGGGGCCGATCACGCCCAGGCATTCGCCCGGCGCGATGGCGAACGACACGCCATCGACCACGGTCGCGCTGCCGTAGCGCTTGCGCAGGTCGGTGGCTTCCAGCAGCGGCGCAGAGGGCATGGGCAGAGATTTTTATATGAAATTGGCCTCTAGCGCTTATGTATCAAGCGCAAGCGGCTATGGATTCGATAGTATTCGGGGCCGCCTCCTGGAGCCGCCCGCGCCCATTGGCCTTGGCCGCGTAGAGCGCGGCATCGGCGCGCGCGAGCAGGGCGGCGAGGTCTTTTTCGTCGGGGTGGCGCAGGGCCATCCCGGCGCTGTAGTCCAGTGCGTGGCCGAGGTCGGCCGTGGCGGCGGTGCGCAGCGACTCGCGCAGGCGCCGGTCCAGCGCCCGGGCCGCGGCCGCGTCGCCGTGCAGCAGCAGACAGAACTCCTCGCCGCCCAGGCGCGCGGCCAGGTCGCTCTCGCGCCGCTGGGCCAGGACCAGCCGGCCGAACAGGCGCAGCGCCTGGTCGCCCGCCTCGTGGCCCAGGGCGTCGTTGATGCCCTTGAAGTGGTCCAGGTCCAGCATGAGCGCGGCGACCGGCAGTTGGTGGCGCCAGGCGTGGGAGAGCATGGCCGGCGCGCGCTCCTCGAAGCCGCGCCGGTTCAGCAGACCCGTGAGCTCGTCGGTCACGACGAGGGTGCGCAGCTGCTGACTGGTCTCGTCGCGCCAGGCGGCGAGCGCGGCCGCGAACATGGCCGTGGCGGACAGGCTGCACAGGACGATGAAGGCGTGGTTGAGGGCGCCGGGGCTGACGTAGCTGAGCGGCGCGCCGCTCGCCCAGGCCCAGCCCGCGCGGGCCCAGAGCGCCAGCGCCACGGCGGTGCCGGCGCCGCACAGCACCCAGCGCCAGCCGCGCGCGCAGTCCCGGCCCGGGCGCAGGCACATGCGCGCGAGGAGCATCAGGCCCAGCCCCTGGGCGGCGCTGAACCATATGAAGCGTGCCAGCCCGTGCGGCCACAGCAGCGCGAAGCCCACGGGCCCCGCCAGGCAGCACAGCAGCAGAGCGCCGCGGCCGGGCCGGGGGCCGAGCCACAGCCCCAGGGCGCGGCCCAGCGTCCACTGCCCGGACATGGCCAGCGCCGTGGTGCCGATGGCGAGCGGCGGCTCCCAGGCGCTGCCGCGCGCGTCGCTCACCAGGAGCAGCGCGATCCAGGCGGCGGCCTGCAGCAGGAAGAAGCGCTGCACCTGGCGCGCGGCGGGGCTGATGCGCTGCCCCATCACCAGCGGCAGCAGCGTGGCCATGGCGATGAGGTTGCCCACCGTGAGCAGGCCGAGCGAGGTGAGGTCCAGAGGGCGCATGGATGGGGGTTATTGGAACGCCACTTCGGCGAAGCTGCGCAGCTTGCGGCTGTGCAGCCGCTCCACGCCGCCCGCGCGCAGGATGTCGATGGCGCGCATGCCGATGCGCAGGTGCTGGTCCACGCGCTCGCGGTAGAAGTGGTTGGCCATGCCGGGCAGCTTGATCTCGCCGTGCAGCGGCTTGTCGGAAACGCACAGCAGGGTGCCGTAGGGCACGCGGAAGCGAAAGCCGTTGGCCGCGATGGTGGCGCTCTCCATGTCGAGCGCTACGGCGCGGCTCTGGCTGAAGCGGCGCTGGGGTGTGTTGTCGGGCAGCAGCTCCCAGTTGCGGTTGTCGGTGCTGGCCACGGTGCCGGTGCGCATGATGCGCTTGAGGTCGGCTCCGGGCACCTGCGACACGTCGGCCACGGCCTGCTGCAGCGCCTGCTGGATCTCGGCCAGCGCCGGGATGGGCACCCACAGCGGCAGCTCCTCGTCGAGCACGTGGTCCTCGCGCACGTAGGCGTGGGCCAGCACGTAGTCGCCGAGCTGCTG